>Ga0075021_10000934_pt1 | contig 14995 bp, 11 predicted proteins | sample ColStrG_CSR_2012_FD_72749 | JGI IMG/M metagenome (GOLD analysis project Ga0075021, IMG submission 72749) | Freshwater sediment microbial communities in response to fracking from Pennsylvania, USA - Cold Stream Run_MetaG_CSR_2012 | ecosystem: Environmental > Aquatic > Freshwater > Creek >...
TGTCCTTACTCGCCGAGGCGAGCATCTTGCCATCCGGGCTGAAGGCCACACCCTCCACCGACTCACTATGGCCTGTGAGCGGTTCTCCGAGAGGCTGCCGACTGGCCACGTCCCACAGCCGCACTGTGTTGTCCGCACTCGCCGAGGCGAGCGTCTTGCCATCCGGGCTGAAGGCCACGCTCACCACCCGGTCGCTGTGGCCTCTGAGCGGTTCTCCGAGAGGCTGCCGGCGGGCCACGTCCCACAGCTGCACCGTCTGGTCCGCACTCGCCGAGGCGAGCGTCTTGCCGTCCGGGCTGAAGGCCACGCTATACACATAATCGGGATGGCGGAGGTAAGTCACAAGTCTAGGATTCGCTTCGAATATGGTGAAAAGAGCGTTTTGAGCCTCGAAGGTATCCGCAGTTCTACCCGCCTCGATGCTCAACAGGGATGACAAATCGAGCTGGTCGTCTTTGTGCATGAGAGCTGTGACGGCAAGTCGGCGCGATTCCGCAACCAATCGTCGCGACTCCGCGATCAACGCGAACAGGACAGCCGCCACCGCAAGCACCAGGAAAAGCAAGGCCAGCCCCGACATGAGTCCGATAGCACGGCGCCGCTGTGAGCGCTCCTCGCCGCGCAACTGACCCCAGTCACGTCCCGGATACAAGCAGAGAAGAACCTGCCTGAGGTCCTCGATCAGTTGACCACGAACCTCATTCCGGTTCGAACCAGCCAAAATCTCTTTGCGGCGATGGTGGAGAGGAATCCAGAGCGGTTCTGTCGCTAGGTTGCTTCGTACCGCAGGCGGGAGGAGGTGACCACGTATCTCCTCCCAGGTCTTGGTCTCCCCAGCAGTAACAACAATGAGAACCTGCCCTTCCCGAGGCTTGCTGAACCAGTGACGAGCTTCCATCTCCATACCGTGGCTGTGTGCCGCTTCGGGAGACGCAAGTACAATGAGGTGTACTGACCGATCCAGCCGGTCGAACAATTCAGTTTCCAGACTGGAACCAGCAGGAAGGCACGAGAGATCGCGAAATACAGTCTTAGCCCGAAGTTTGTACCAAGGGCACAGGAACCGCTGAATGACGGTTTGGACAAGGGGCGCAACTTCGCTGTCGGATTTCCAGCTGTACGACAGAAAAGCGTCATAACTCACGGCCGAATCGATCCAGATCAGAGAGCGAAGCCACGCGGGAAGGAAGCGTCGCCACGCCTTTGGCGGTGCCAGATCAAGCTGCGGAGAGTCTGCCGGCGTAGCCACGATTCACCCCGCCAGGCGTTTTGGCAGTGAGAAACCAGGCCCAGTAGAACAGCTATTCCAACAGAATATAGTTCCCTTGTAAAACAGGAACAGTGACCCAGAATTCCGGGGCCGGGCCCCGCTGTGTTCGCTGGCGGGCCGGAGCGATTGGTGACTGCGGTGACCGTACATGCGTTGGTTGGTGATTGCCTCCCACAAAGGTGAGCGGACAGTCACGGGCCCGAAGTCGGCTTCTGGGAACTTGGAACCTTCACGGGGAGTTCGGCTCGCAAGCTCCGAGAGGTGCGAGATTCGGGGCACACTCCGGTAGGCGCGCTGCTTGCCTAATATGCCCGCCCAAGCGGGGCTTGAGCGGGGCACCCTTCAGAGTTGAGTTGAACGCGCTGCCCCCTCTCCCAACGTGAGCCCCGGACAAGGTAGAATCTCCCGCAAGGTGCCCTACGGAAACTCTATTTATCAGCTATCGCCGCGATGACTCGGCCGGCTACGCCGGCCGCCTCTGCGATCGGCTCTCGGCCCTTCTGGGCGCACACCGGGTGTTCATGGACGTGGAAGAGATCCAGCCCGGGGAAAATTTTGCGCAGGCGATCGAGCAAGTGATGGCGCAGTGTTCGACGGTGTTGGTGGTGATCGGGCCGCGCTGGCGCGAACTGCTCGACCTCCGCTCGGGGCACAACGAGGAAGACTACGTAGTGCATGAGATTGCGGCGGCGCTTACCGCGAAAAAGACGGTTGTGCCGGTGCTCGTCGGCGGGGCGCCGGTCTCTTCCCTGACCACCCTGCCCGCCGCGCTGGCAGATCTGTCATTCCATCAAGCGGTGGAACTGCACGATTCCAGCTTCAACGACGATTGCGACCGTTTGTTGAAGAAGCTCAAGCAATCCGGCGCCGTTCCACCCGCGCTTAAGAAACTGGCGCTGTGGATTGCAGTCGCGACGATCGTGGCGCTCTCGGTACTCGCGGCGGCCCGCATGGGCCTGGGACCTTGGCGCGCGTCGCGTGAACGCAAGCTGAGCATCGAACAATTGCTTCATACCGCGGAAGCGCAAGCGGAACAAACGGAGTACGAATCGGCCTTTGAGTCCTATCAGCAGATTCTGCGGCTCGAGTCCGGCAACAAGGCCGCGCAAGATGGGCAAGTTGATGCCGCCATGCGCTGGCTGGAGAATTTCCACGTGCTGGCGGCAGAGGGACAGAAGGCGGAGGACATCGCCGCACCCGAGTTGGCGCAGCTCAAAAGCGTGCTCGAAGCCGGCCTGGCGCGAACCACCGGTAAAGATGCGCGCGCCGCAGACATTCTGGCTCATCTCGGCTGGGCCCACTATATGAACGAGAAGATCGCATTCAAGGAGTTTGGAAACGCAGAACGTTACTTTCAGCAGGCTCTGGCCATTGCCCCGACGAACGTCTACGCCAATGGGTTCCTGGGCAATTGGCTACTGCAAACGCGTGGCGATAGCGCGCAGGCTCTAAGTCACTTGCAGACTGCGCTCGCAACCCGTCAGGAACGAAGCCTTGTGAGAAGCCTGCAGCTTGGGGGCTTGCACTACAACGACGAGCCGGGCATGCGGGGCGAACTCGTGAAGGCCCTCAATGAAGTGCGGGTCAACCAGGAATCGCTGGACAAAAGCTTGCAAGAGCGACTCTCTTATCTCTATAGTCCGACCGTGAGCACCGCCGCCGAATTGCGCGAAGTGCTCACCGCAGTGCCACGGGACGATGCGTGGAAGACTTATCTGTGGCTGAATCCCGAGCGCCCAGGGGAATCCACGGTCGGGCGCGACTTTGTGCGGGCGAACCTCACCGAGATTTCGGGTGACCGGGCAAAGGCGCTGGCCGAGTTTAAGGCGCTGGCGGCCGCACTGCGCACGCAACACTTCAACGGCAGGATTGCGGATTATACGGCAGTGGCAATCACGCGCCTTTCCCAGCCTCCCGCATAGACAGCTCACGACACCGGCTGTAGCGCAGGGTGCTGGGTGGCTGGGAGCTGCGATCCGGGAGTGGGTGAAGCCAGTACATACTCGCGAAACCGTGGCCCCGGCAGTGTTCTATTTCTTTGGGGCGACTGAGGCTGCACCCAGCGACACGTCGGCTTGGGCTACGCCTACGTATTTGTCGGCTCCGCCGTAATAGAAGAGATAGTGGTCGCCTTGCGGGACGGCGCCTTCGACGAACACTACATTTGGAACCTGGCCGACTTTTTCCCAATCTTTCTCTGGACTGAAGATGGGGGCCGAACTGCGTGTCAATAGATGGCGGGGATCCTTGCGGTCGAAGATGGCGAAGCCGGTGCGGTAGACGTGGTTGTCGTCGGCGCCGTTGTAGATGAGGAGGATGCCGTCGTTCGTGAGGATTGGGGCAGGGCCGGGTTCTGCTACGCGCGAGTCGAACTGTCCGGGACGTGTTGCAAGTGCGGGCGTGTCGAGCGCTTCGGTCCAGTGGATCAGGTCGGTGGAGTAGGCCAGGCCAGTTTGATCGGTTTTGTCGGCGCTGGTGCCCAGGAAATACATCCAGTACTTGCCGTCGATTTTTTCGGGGACGATGGCGCCGGACTTGGTCCAGCCTACATTCCATTTGCCTTTGTAGGCGGGAAGGATGACGCCGAGGCGTTGCCAGTGAACCAAGTCTTTCGAGGAGGCGAGGCAGAGCTGGGCGTCTTTCTTGTTGTAGGCGGTGTAGGTGAGGTAGTAGGTTTCGTCGAACTGGACGAGGCGTGGGTCTTCGATGCCTCCGCCTCGTTCGTAGGGGGCGAGAGCTGAGAGCGCGGGCGCGATGGTGCGGGTAAAGTGGATGCCGTCGGTGCTCTCGGCGTAGCCCAGGCGCGAGGTTCCGGCTTGGTCCTGAGCACGGTAGAGCATGACGAGTTTTTCGTGGAACTGGACGACGGCGGGATTAAAGGTTCCGGCAGACTCCCAGGCTGTGCCTTGCGGGGAGAGGAGCGGAGTACCCGATGCGCGATGCCAGTTGGTGATGGGCGAAGTTGCGGGCTGCGCGGCGAGGGAAGTCAGTAGAGCGCAGGCGACTAGGGCAGCTAGGGAGACTCGCGAGAGGCAAGGCATGGTGACATTGTAGTAGAGAGTGCTGGACTTCTGGCCAATGAAACGGATCCTGAGGCAACTTCACTATGTTCACAGGAAGAGTGCCCTTTGGCGCAAGGGGGTTGCGCAGCGGTGGCATAATACAGACTTCGAAGGGCCCATGTTCGACCGGGAGATTGGGAAATCGCTCCGGGCGGTTGCGGCCAAACCCGTGAGTGCGCGTTTCGGTAAGCGTCTTTTCCATCCTCGGGAACCAGTCAAGCAAGGCAGGAGGAACCAATATGACTTGGGAGACTCGCAGCTTATATCTTCGAACATTTCTTGCGCTTGTTCTGGTGGCGTGGCTGCCAGAGCCAATGCTAGCCCAGCAGGCGGAAGAGGTCACCATCAATGTGAAGGGTCTGCAGACGTTGGATATGCACGGCAACGCCCACGTGCAGTGGTTGATGAGTTTCAACCCGGCCCGCGGCTATGACCGGGTCCGGCGAATCTACCCCAACCTGTATGTCCTTTTCAGAGATCTGGGGCCGGAACGCTCCGGCTTCGAGATCAATCGCGACACGCTGAAAATCAATTCCGACGATGGCCAGCGGTCGATCACGATCAATGCGGACTTCATGGGGGCCGCGGTTTGCAGAAAGAACCGCTGGCAAATCCAGCTCGAACCGGAGGAACAGATCTCCAATCAGGACGCGAGCCACGTTTTCACGGTGGCCCAGTCCGGACAGAACGGTCTAAAAATGACGTTCATCAACACGTACGTTTTGCCGAATGGAGCGCAGAACGTGCAGGCAGCGCGGGAGGCGCACCTGCTTACTTACTCTCTCCCTGCCGTGAAAGCTCTGGCTGCCGGCAAGCCAGAAGTCGACGTGGACGTACGTTATAAGAAACGCCTGATGGCGGCGGTGTACAAGGTGTACGGCGACATGGAAGCAGGGGACGGCGCTTATTGGGTTGCCAAAACCATCTTTAGGAACACTGGGAAAACACCGATTCACGACCTGAAAATCTACTACAAGCTGGGCGATTACACGGACATCAGCGTGCCTGAGCCGTATTCGGTGGTTGCAGCAGGCGGGGTTGTGGTCGACCGATACTATCCGCTCATCAGCGGCAAAGTGGCGGAACTCAAGAACCAGACGCCGCTGCAACTCTATATCCGGTATCAGTACAGCGATGCAGCGGGAAGACCTTATTCGAGTGAAGTAACCGAGCGCCTGGAAATGCTGGGCATTAACCAGTTCGAATTTTCAAACCTCAGGGATGAGGACCGCACCGACAACTGGCGCGACTATTTCAATAACGCACCTCTGCTGGCTGCTTTCGTCACGAAAATGGATGACCCCGTGCGACAGTTCGCCGGTTATGCCAGCCACAGGTCGGGTCTGACCTCGCCGGCGTCGAGCCCGGAAGACGCCATCAAGTGGCTGAAGGCTGCGTATGAGATGGAGCTGGGCAATGACATTGTGTATACCACGCCCTCGGGCTCCTTCTTGACCGAGGGCAACTCCAGCCTGCAGGACATCAAATATCCACGGGACGTGTTTCGGGATCGAACCGGCACCTGCATCGACCTGGCGATTACCTACGCCGCGTTGGCGGAGAGCGTAGGGCTGCACGCCAATCTGATGGTGGTTCCCGGGCACACGTTTGCGGTCATTCGCCTGCCCAACGGCCAGCTGATGGCAGTGGAGAATACTGGACTGGGGGGCGGCAATCAGCGCACCGGCTTTGAGAAAGCCGTGGAAATTGGAATGAAGGAGTTGCAGGAGCATTTTGAGGACGGCCGGTATTACTTGGTGGATGTGCAAAAGGAATGGGACACAGACCGTGTACCCACCCCCGAACTCCAGCAGCTGGCTACGGACTTTCTGGAAAAAAGCGGGATCCGACCGCTGGACGGGACATCGGGCGGGACGCGAACTGGCACTGGTGGCGGGTCCGGGGTTGGGGGCGGTCAACGGCTAGCGAGCGCCACGGGACAGGGTACCGCTTATCGGGTGGTACATGATCATGGTATAGGGACACTGGCTGCATTCTGCGTCGGAACTCTCTACATCTCAGCCGATACAGTCGCGTATGAGGCTGAACGGTCCACGGACGGACGAGCCGACAGATTTCAAATTAAGAGAGCGGACATTAAGGAAGCCAGAAAGAACAGAATGCCCATGGGGCAAAATCAGCATTTCTTTGAGGGGTTCCATATTCGACTGCAGAACGGATCCAACTACAACTTCGCCAATGTCGATGAACAGGGCAGAGGCCTCAACGCCGATGCAATCCTGATGGAGTTGATGCGGTAGGAGAACAGACCTACGGCCAGACCCAGGGCTGGACGGGCGAGGGCGCCCGTCCCTCCACGAGCGCGAGCACTCTAGTACTTCACGATGGCCGCGAAGGATTTGGGATCGAGCGAGGCACCGCCTACCAGGCCGCCGTCGATTTCTGGTTCGGACATCAGGGCGTTGGTATTTTCGGGTTTCACGGAGCCGCCGTAGAGGATGCGGAGGTTGTCGGCGAACTCCTGTCCGAAAGCTTTGGCAGCTTCGCCGCGGATGATGACGTGAGCGTCGGAAGCGAGTTGGGGCGTGGCGGTTTTGCCGGTGCCGATGGCCCAAACGGGCTCGTAGGCCACGACCATGGGGCTGGCTTTCTTAGCGGAGATTTTGTGGAAGGCGCGCATGCACTGGCGGCGGAGAACGTCGTCGGTTAGGCCGGCTTCGCGCTCTTCCAGCACTTCGCCGACGCAGACGATGGGGATAAGTCCGGCTTCGAGAGCGGACTTGAGTTTGAGATTCACAGTGTCGTCGGTCTCGCCGAAGTACTGGCGGCGTTCGGAGTGTCCGATGATGACGTGGGTGACGCCGACGGCTAACAGCATGGCGACGTTAACTTCTCCGGTGAAAGCGCCTTCCTTTTCCCAGTGGAGATTCTGGGCTCCCACGGCGACGTTCGAGCCTTTGGCCGCGGCTATGGCTGCGTCGAGGCAGAGGTAGGTGGGGCAGACAACGATCTCGTCGCGGTCGTGCGCTTGGACAAGGGGGAGGAAGTCGCGGAAGAAGTCACGGGCCTGGTCGGGGGTTTTGTACATCTTCCAATTTGCGGCAATGAGTTTTTTTCTCATGAAGGACCTTTCTCGAAGATAACGGAATTTGGATGCTGTTGGGATAGTTTTTCGGCGGCGCGGATGTAGGCCTGGCAGGTGGCGACGTCGAAGAGCACGAAGCGGACTTGCTCTATGTGGGCGCATTGCGGCAGAACGTTGGCGATGCTTCTTACTGCGATTGGGGCGGCCGCTTGCACGGGATAGCCGTAGGCTCCGGTTGAGATGGAAGGGAAGGAAAGCGAGCGAATCGCGTGGTCGTCGGCGATCTGGATCGACTCGCGGTAGCAACTGGCGAGGGTTTCGGCTTCATGCTGTTTGCCTCCCCAATACAGTGGGCCCACGGTGTGGATAACATACTTGGCGGGCAGGCGTCCACCGGTGGTCAGGACGGCTTTACCGGCGGGAAGCGTGCCGATTTTGGCGACGATGCGCTTGCATTCCTGGAGGATCGAGGGGCCGCCGGCGCGGTGGATGGCTCCGTCGACACCCCCGCCGCCTAGTAAGGATGAGTTGGCGGCGTTGACGATGGCCTCGGTCGTTTCCTTGGTGATGTCGGCGGGGCCAGCGATTTCGAGGGTCTTGCCGTTGGGGAAAGTTAGTTTGGCGGCGAAGTCGGGCATCAGTTTTCCGGAGCTCGTGATATTTGCTCTGCTGGCGTGAAATGCATGGGTCTTTCGTTTTGCTCAGGATGACAGCGTGGATTTCTGCTAACAACCTGTTGCTTCTGCGCAATGTGGCGGGCGAGGCGCCGGCGCTACACTCCAAGCTCTCATTTTTTTTCGGTCAGCGCTTCTACTCCTGGCAGCACTTGGCCTTCTAGAAACTCAAGCGAAGCACCGCCGCCGGTAGAGATGTGGGTGATCTTGTCGGCTACTCCGGCGGCTTTTACGGCGGCAACGGAGTCTCCTCCTCCTACGATCGAAGTGGCGCCGGCGTTTTCGGCTACCGCCTGGGCGATCTTGAATGTGCCTTTGGCGAATGGCGGCATTTCGAAGACGCCCATGGGGCCATTCCAGACGATGGTGCGGGCGCGGGAAACTTCCTCGGAAAAGGCTTCGGTCGTTGCGGGACCGATGTCGAGCGCCATCATGTTGGCCGGGATGGGTTCGCCTTGCTTGACGATGCGGGTGAGCGCATTGGCTTCGACGCGGTCGGCGATGACGTGATCGGTGGGCAGCAGGAATTTGAGCTTGTGCGTTTTGGCTTGCTGCAGCAGGTCCTTGGCGAGCGTGATCTTGTCTTCTTCGACGAGGGACTTGCCAACGGACTCTCCCTGGGCCTTGAGGAAGGTGTAGGCCATGCCGCCGCCGATGATGAGGACGTCGACTTTGGTGAGAAGATTCTGGATGACGCCGATTTTGTCGCTAACTTTGGCGCCGCCGAGAATGGCGACGAAGGGGCGCTCAGGATTCTGGAGAGCGCGGCCGAGGTATTGCAGCTCTTTTTCCATGAGCAGGCCGGCGGCGGACTTTTGTACGAACTTGGTGATGCCGACGGTGGAGGCATGGGCGCGGTGCGCGGTGCCGAAGGCGTCGTTGACGTAAAAGTGGGCGAGCTTGGCCAGCTTCTTGGAGAACTGCTCGTCGTTGGCTTCTTCTTCGGCGTGGAAGCGGAGATTTTCCAGCAATAGGGCCTGGCCCTTTTCCAGCTTGCTGGCCATTTCCTCGGCTTCGGAGCCGACGCATTCGGGGCAGAAGCCCACGTTTTCTCCCCGCGACAGCTCTTTGTCGAGCAGCATGCGGAGGCGCTCGGCGGCGGGCTTGAGACTCATCTTAGGATTGGGCTTGCCTTTGGGGCGGCCAAGATGGGACGCCAGGATGAGGCGGGCGCCGTGACGCAGGGCGTACTCGATGGTGGGGAGAGTTTCGCGGATGCGAGTGTCGTCCATGACGCGGCCGTCGTCGAGAGGGACGTTGAAGTCGACGCGCATGAAGATTCGGTGATCGTTGAGAGGGAGGTCGCGAATGGAAAGCTTGGACATGTAAGCACCTGTCGTGGTGGTTCGTTCACTTTTGCTAATGGGCCGCCGCGACCGAATCTTGTACATCGTAGTGGCGGGCGAGGGCGCCCGCCACTACGGCCGGCGGGACGCCGGCGCTACGTTAAAGGCCTTTTGCTGCCATGTAGTTGATCAGGTCGCGGACCCGGCAGCTGTATCCCCATTCGTTGTCGTACCAGGAGATCACCTTGATGCAGTTGCCGCCTACCACTAGCGTCATGGGCGCGTCGACGATAGAAGAGCGAGCATCGCCTTTGAAATCGGACGAAACCAATTCGCCTTCCTCGAAGCCCAAATAGCCCTTCAACGGGCCGGATTCGGACGCCTTCTTGAGCGCGGCGTTGACTTCTTCTTTTGTCGTCTTCTTTTCTACGAAGGCAACGAGGTCGACCACTGAGACGTTCGGCGTAGGCACGCGCATGGCGAAGCCGTCGAGCTTGCCGGCCAAGTCGGGAATGACGAGCTTGAGCGCCTTGGCGGCGCCGGTTGAGGTCGGGATCATTGAGAGCGCGGCTGCGCGGGCGCGGCGCAAGTCCTTGTGCGGGAAGTCGAGGATGACCTGGTCGTTGGTGTAGGAGTGGATGGTGGTCATCGTGCCGCTGAGGATCTTGAAATTATCGTGAATCACCTTGGCAATGGGAGCCAGGCAGTTGGTGGTGCAGGATGCGTTTGACAGCACGTGGTGCTTGGCGGGATCGTACTTGTCTTCGTTGACGCCGAGTACGAGGGTGATGTCTTCGTTCTTGGCTGGGGCGGAGATGATGACTTTCTTCACGGTGCCGCGCAGATGCTTCTTGGCGTCAGTGGCGTCGGTGAAGCGGCCAGTGGACTCGATGACGACATGTGCGCCGACCGACTCCCAGGGCAGGGCAGCGGGGTCTTTTTCCTTGAAGACCTTGATGGTCTTGCCGTCGATGGAGATGCTGTCAGGTCCAGCAGTGATTTTGTGGGGCAGGTTGCCAAGGATGGAGTCGTACTTGAGCAGGTGAGCCAGAGTCTTGGGATCAGTGAGATCGTTGACGGCGACGAATTCGAGGTTCTTGTCGGCGAGCGAGGTGCGGAGAACGTTGCGCCCGATGCGGCCAAAACCGTTAATGCCTACTTTCACAGCCATGTAGCCTCCAGGAAGAGATCAGTCGGAATAAGAGTGCTAAATACGCATAAAACAACCTTTGATGGTATCAGGGGAAACGAGTCAGCGTAAACGTCGTGGGTCACAAAGAAACAGATTCAAGGAAACGGATTTTCTGCACAGATTCTCAACCCGCGAGCGCGATTTCAAGGTAGACGTCTACGTTGTGCCAAAGCAGGGGCACTCGGGCGAGCCAATATTTCTTGTTGATGAGTTGCCGGGTCGAGGCAAAGTCTTGCGATGGCAGGACGCGAACGATGGCAGAGAATTCCGGACCGGTCATTTTTCCGCGCATGGTGCAGGGCGCGATTTTTACCTGGGGGTTGTTGCGAATGCGCTTGCATTTGCCGGACTTGGTGCTGGTCATACAGTAGAGCTTGCCGCTATCTTCGGCGAACCAGATGGGGGTGTAGACGGCGACGCCGCTTTTGCGGAAGGTGGCAAGGCTGATGTATCGCTGGCCTTGGATTTGAGGAGGAATTGCAGGCATACTGGCATTGTAAAACATAGTCAGGAGCCGGAGTGCGGAGTCAAATCGGCGACTGCTGCCATCTAAGACGGGCATCCCACTCTTCAAAAAAGGACCCACTCAATGTCAAAGACTAAAGGATATGCCGCGATTACCACTAAGTCTCCACTTGTCCCCTACTCGTTTGAGCGGCGCGCGGCGGGCGAACATGACGTCGCCATAGATATTCAGTATTGTGGCATTTGCCATTCGGACATCCATCAGGCGCGCGAGGAGTGGGGCGAGGCGATTTTTCCGATGGTGCCGGGGCATGAGATCGCCGGTGTTGTGACGGCGACCGGCAGCAAAGTGACCAAGTTCAAAGTTGGGGACAAGGTAGGAGTGGGTTGTTTCGTCGATACCTGTCGCAAATGTGAGCAGTGCCAAACAGGATTTGAACAATACTGTACAGGCGGAATCGTTTTCACCTACAACAGCCGCGAATATGACGCCACTCCGACGATGGGAGGCTACTCGGACAAGATCGTGGTGGATGAGAACTACGTTCTCCACATGCCGGAGAACCTGCCGCTTGCGGCGTGCGCGCCGCTGCTATGCGCGGGCATCACGCTTTACTCTCCGCTCGTACATTGGGGGGCGGGGCCGGGCAAGCAAGTTGCGATCGTCGGACTCGGCGGGTTGGGGCATATGGGTGTTAAGTTTGCGCATGCGCTGGGCGCCGAGGTTACGATTCTAAGCCAGTCGTTGAAGAAGCAGGCGGATGGCAAGCGGCTGGGCGCGGATCATTTTTATGCAACTTCGGACCCAGATACGTTTACGAAGCTGGCGGGCTCCTTTGACTTGGTCATCAGCACGGTGTCTGCGGAAGTCGTGTGGAAACAGTACTTCGATCTGTTGCAAGTGGACGGCACTCTAGTGATCGTGGGTATTCCCGATAAACCGCTTACCATCGAGACTTTTTCCCTGATTCAGCGGCGGCGCAGGCTGGCCGGTTCGATGATTGGTGGAATTCAAGAGACGCAAGAGATGTTGGGTTTCTGCGGCAAACACAACATCGCGTGCGATGTCGAGGTTGTCCCGATTCAGAAAGTGAATGAGGCCTACGAACGGGTGCTGAAGAGCGATGTGAGATATCGGTTCGTGATCGACATGGCATCGCTGAAAGGGAACTGACGCGGGGCGCGGATTGTGACCGAGGAAACTGCACTGGGCCTGGTCTTCCGGGACGCTAGGCTCGGCCGATTTTCAGCAAGTCGCGGAAAGTCTGGATGCCGTGTTTCGCCACTTCGTGAAGGAGTTTCTGCCAGAGTCGGGCGGTGACGAAGGCGTCTCCGAGGGCGTGGTGGGCTTCGCGAAAATCGATCTTGTAGTGCTGGGCAAGGGTGGCCAGGCTGACGTTTTCCAGGCGGTGGAACAGATCCTCGGAGTAGCGCTCGCGACGCAGGAGCCAGCGGTGAACCTGCGCGGTGCAGATCGCTGGATTCTCGATGACGTGTTCGGTGTCACGCAGTTCTTTGCGGAGAATGTCGACGTCGAGTTTGACGAAATGGCCCACGAGTACGGTCCCGGCAACAAATTCATGCAGGGCTTTCAGTGCGTCAGCCGGCGGTTCGCCCTGCTCAACGTCGTGGGGGCGAAGTTTGTGGACGACTACGGTGGCGGCAGGAACATCGACGCCGGGGTTCAGGACGCGGTAGAACTGTTCGCCCATGCGGATTTTTGCGCCGTCCATGGCGATAGCGCCGATCGAGAGCAGACGATTCGAGCGCTTGTCGAGGGAGGTAAATTCGGTGTCGAGTACGACGAAGCGGACGGCGTTGAGAGGAGTTTCGGGTGGAGTGGAAGAACTTGAGCCGCTGTGGCGGCCGAACCTGAGCCAATTGAGCATCCTATGCACCGAGCTGAGCCCAGACCGCGGTGCGGAAGCGGTCGTCGATCAACGACTGCACGCGTGAGATGGTTTGAAAGGCTTCTTTAACCAGGCTGCGTTGCAGATGCGTCAGGTTGCCGGGCTTGACGTAATTGCTGAGGGGCTGCCGGGAGCGTGATTGCTGGAGCTGATGTTCCAGGCGTAGGAGGGTGAGCAATTCGAAGGAGTCGAGCAGGTCGCGACGGAGAGTCTCGTCGAGATAGTTGAGAGGCTGGAGGGCGTTAAGCCGGTCGACCGTGTTGGGGCTCTCGATACCGGCATCGAGCGCGAACAGGCGGGCGGCGTTGACGATGGGGCCGGTTCCGCAAGTCTTAAGGTCGAGTTCTTCTTTGTGTTCTCCGGAGCGCTCGACGACGAACGTTCGGAAGAATCCGAGGGGAGGCTTGTTCTGAATGGTAACGCGGGCGAGGATCGAGCGAAAGAACCCGGCCTGCTTAAGCGTTTCACGATTGAATGCGGCGAGATTTTCGAAGAGCGAGAAGTCACCGGCAACGGGGCGTATATCGAAAACGATGAGGGCGTCTTCGACAGAGCGAAGGTCCGCTTCCGTCATCCAGGTATGGAAGTAGTGTCGCCACACCGGCAGAGGTTGACACCAGCGTGGGTTGCTGGCCATGAAGTTGCCGGTGCAAGCGGGATAGCCGCATTGTTCAAGGGCGGCGCGGGCAAAAGTGGCGAAGCGGGAGAAGTAGTCGCCGGTGGCCGCAGCCTGTTCGTCGGCTACGGGGCTGTAGATCAGCGCGTTGTCCTGGTCGGTTTTGAAGGTCTGTTCGCGACGGCCCTCGCTGCCGAGGACGACCCAGCAGTAGGGAACTGGCGCAGGACCGAGCTCGGAGTGGGCGAATTCAAGAATCTTCGCCACCATGCGGTCGTTGATTTCGGCCACGACGCGCGTGATGTGGCTGGCCTTGGCGCCCTCGCGAAGCAGCAGCGGCAATAGTTCGGTGATGCGCTTTTGGGCGTCGGCCACACCTTCAATAGTCTTCTGCTGTTCGAGATTGCGGGACACGGTGAGCGGTGATTTGCCTTGCAGGAGCGTCAGGTCGTGGCTGCTGAGAACGGCTTTGGGCAGGCCGTCTGCGGTGACCAGAACGTGCTGAATGTCGTGAGAGATCATGACCAGTAATCCCTGGAAGAGGCGCGCGGTGCTTTCGACGGAAATCACGGGAGTGCTCATGATGCGGTTGACGGGGAGATCGAGGGAGAGGGAAGGGGCGACGACACGGCTGGTGAAGTCGCGGTCAGTGACGATGCCGAGCGCGCGGCCGTCCACCCCGACTACGGCCAGGCAGGTGGCTCGGGAGGCGGCCATGAGGCGGGCGGCTTCGCCGATGGAGGTTTGCTCGGGGCAGGTGACGGCTGCGCTGGTGACGACATCGTTGACCGAGAGCGAGTAGAGCAGGCGCTCGGTATCCCCCATTAGTTGGGTCTGTTGCTGAAGTTCCTTCAAACTGCGGTCCATGTAGCGGGTAATGGAGACGCGGAGCAGATAGTCCGAAATGTCTTTGTGTACGGACATAAGTTCCTGCATGGTGGCGCCGGGGAGGCTGTAACAGAGAGTGTCTTCGATGGCGAGGACATCGAGGCGAGCGACGTCGCGGCCCATGAGCGAGAGCAGGCCGAAAAGTTCACCTTCGCTGCGCATGTCGAAGACCAGTTCCTTGCCGACTTGGGTGCGCATGGCGAGCTTCACGCCGCCTTTGTACACGATGTAAAGGACCTCGGCGGCGCGATGGCCGGCGCTGATGATGGTGGTGTCTTTCGGGAAATACTCTAGCGTCATGCTGGCGGCGAGGCGGGAGAGCTCAGGGACCGGGAGGAACTGGAAGGGCGGGACAGTCTTCAGGAATGTGACTAAGGTTTCCGTAACTCCCGAGGTGGCCGAAGAGTGGGACGACACGAGGCACCCTGAGCGGGGATTCTAGCAAAGCAGGAGAGATTAGTATGTGAGATAGCGCACAGTCTGGGGGCGCAGAAAAATGGATGCCTGCCCATACAATAGCTGCTCGATTTCATCGAGGTAGGAATGAGCGAAGGTTGGAAGCGTTGGGAAGGTCAGTTGGTCAATG
>Ga0075021_10000935_pt1 | contig 14994 bp, 13 predicted proteins | sample ColStrG_CSR_2012_FD_72749 | JGI IMG/M metagenome (GOLD analysis project Ga0075021, IMG submission 72749) | Freshwater sediment microbial communities in response to fracking from Pennsylvania, USA - Cold Stream Run_MetaG_CSR_2012 | ecosystem: Environmental > Aquatic > Freshwater > Creek >...
GAGCATATTATGATGGAGAAGTAAATGAGGCGTGAGATCGAGGTGTGTCGCCCGACAGCCCCTTCTCGCCTACGCAGAACGCGCCCGCTGATGGACGGTATTCGACGCGGCGAGGGGGGACCAGGCAGCACTTTCCCTTCGGCCGTGCTGCTTGGGGACTTTTGGCATCATAGACTTTTTTGGGGCACAGAGGTTTGTTCAAAGAAGGTTGGCAATACGGAACATCGAATGGGAGCAGAGCGATATGAAATCCTGGATTGAGGCTTTTTCCGTAATTGATTTTATTTCCGTCGGTATTCTGCTGACGGCCGTGACCCTGAACGCCTTCAAGAGCATCGAGTCCTACGTGAAGTCATACACGATCAACTCCTGGCTTCTGTCGGCCCTGATCGCGGTGGTGGCGGTCCTGGTGGGGGAGACGCACCTCTATGTCGCTGCCTTTCTTACCCTGGCGACCAAGGGCATTCTTATTCCTCTTTTCCTGCGGAGGATCGTGCGTCATATGCGCGTGACGCATGAGGTGCAGCCCTACATCAGCAATACCCTGTCCCTCGTTGGGTCCGCCATCCTGGTCGCGGTGGTGTACGCCTCGCTCAAGGACGGCATCTTCGTCACGGGGTTTTCGAGGAATGTGCTCCAGATATCCATTGCCGTGATCCTTATCAGCCTTTTCATCATGATCACGCGGAAGAAGGCGCTGACGCTGGTCATCGGGCTGCTGTTCATGGAAAACGGGCTGTTCCTTGCGGGGTTTTCGCTGACCTTCGGCATGCCGACGATGATCGAACTCGGGGTGCTGTTCGACATGCTGATGGGCGTGATCATCCTGGGGATCTTCGCAATCCAGATCAAACGGGCCTTTGCCACGACCGACTTGGACAAACTGACCGTGCTGAAGGGCTGAGGCCCCATGCCCCCGATGAAATCATTCGAGGGCAGGCTCCATGCGGAAAAAAATCAAGGTGATGCATTCAATGACAGCAATACTTCTTATACCGGTTATTACCGCGATCATTTGCTATAACATAAGAACGCCGCGCGTCATCGGCTATGTGAGCCTCCTGGGCGTCGGCGCGCTTGCGGCCTGTGCGTACCCGACGATTGCGGCGTCCGTCGCAGGGCCGATCTCTGCCTTGAACGGCCTGCTTTTCATGGACGCTCTTTCCGGCTACATTATGGGGCTCGTGATCTTCCTGAGCCTTGCCTCGGCCGCCTATTCCATCAGTTATCTGGAACACGAGTTCGATGCCGGGCTGACGAATCTGCGCGGCATGCGGATGTACTACGGCCTGCTGCACCTCTTTATTTTTACCATGCTCGTCGTGACCATGGCGAACAACCTCGCCGTCATGTGGATCGGGATCGAGGCCACGACCATCGTGTCCGCGCTGCTGATCGGACTTGGGTTCCATAAACGGCCCCTGGCTGTCGAGGCAGCCTGGAAATACATCATCCTCTGCACCGTCGGCATCACATTCGCCCTGCTCGGCACGTTTATCACGTACTATGCGTCCACAACAATCATAGGCGCCGAGGGCGCGCTGAACTGGACGGTGTTGAAGGGCATCGCGGCCCAATTAAATCCCGAGACCATGAAACTCGCGTTTGTCTTCGTGCTGGTTGGGTACGGCACCAAGGCTGGCCTCGCGCCAATGCACAACTGGCTGCCTGACGCGCACAGCCAGGCGCCGAGCCCCATCAGCGCGCTGCTCTCGGGCATTCTGCTGAATACCGCGTTTTACGGCATCATCCGCTTTGTCTCGATCGTCGAACCCTCGACTGGGAACGCCTTCACCGGCAATCTTCTGATCCTCTTCGGCATGATCTCGATCGGCATCTCGTCCGTCTTTATTCTCGTGCAGGACAACTTCAAACGCTTGCTTGCCTACAGCAGCATCGAGCACATGGGGATCATCTCGCTCGGAATCGGCATCGGCGGGCCGGTCGGCATTTACGGCGCGCTGCTTCATATCCTGAACCACGCGCTTGCCAAGCCGCTTATGTTCTTTGCCTCGGGGAAAATCCAGTCACGGTTCGGCACGACGAACATCGCGAACGTGAACGGCGTGCTCACGTCCATGCCGCTGCTCGGAACATTGACGTTCATCGGCGCGCTGTCGCTTTCCGGTACGCCGCCGTTTAATATTTTTCTGAGCGAGTTTACCGTGTTAAAGGCGGCGGTGGACCGGGGGCTGTGGCCCGTGGTGGGGCTTTTCATTTTATTTGTAGTGATCGTATTTTACGGGGTGTTGTCTGGTTTCGGAAAAATGCTGTTCGGCAAGCCCGGCGAAGCAAACAGCCTGCACACAGGGGGCGGTCCTGCGAAGTTCAATGCAGGTACTCTTCTGGCAAATGGGGTGATGATCGTAATGGCGGCGCTGGTCATCATGCTGGGGCTTAACGTCCCCGCAGTTATCGACAACACCATCAGGACCTGCGCCCGGGTCCTGGGAGCGTATTGATGGAAAAAAATTTAAACAAAGCGGTCACCATTGTCGAGCGGCTGAACGAGTCCTATATCGAAGTCCGGGCCGAGGACTTTAAAGACTTGTGCGGATATTTTGACGATACGCTTCATGCAATTCTGAGGGTCATGTTTGCGACGGATGAACGGGAGAAGGACGGCCAGTTCCGGATCTATGTTGTTTTCTCCGTCCCGGGCAAAGACCGTTTTTTCATTATTGTCCTTCCGGTGCTCGAGCTTGATCCCCGGTTTCCCTCGATAACCCCGCGCGTGCCTGCGGCACACTGGTACGAGCGCGAAATCAACGATATGTTCGGCCTGGTTCCGGAGGGGCATCCGGACCAGCGCAGGTTGGTGTTTCACGAGGCATTCCCAACAGACTCCTATCCGCTTCGCAAGGACTGGACCATCACCGAAACAGAACTTCAGGAGTGGGGCGAGGGAGCAGTCGTGAACGTGCCACACCCGTTCCTTGAGGTCGCGGGCGAGGGTATTGTCGAGATCCCGGTGGGACCGGTGCATGCCGGCATTATCGAGCCGGGCCATTTCAGGTTCAGCGCCGTGGGGGAGACGATTTTCTTCCTCGAAGCTCAGTTGTTTTATACGCACAAAGGCACGGAAAAGCATTTTGAAAAGCTTGGGTTTGTCGAAGGAGTGAAACTGGCCGAGCGAGTGTCGGGGACTTCCTCTTTTTCTCACAGCGCAGCGTACTGCATGGCAATCGAGCGGATGGCGGGCATTGAGTTGACCGAGAAGGCGGCTGCGATCAGGACCCTTGCTCTGGAGCTTGAACGTTTATACAACCACATCGGGGACATCGGGAACATGTGCGCGGGAACGGGGTTTGCTGTGGGTTATATGAAGGGCGCAAGCATAAAGGAACGGCTCATGCAGTTGAATGAGCGGCTCACTGGCAGCAGGTATCTGCGCGGGCTGAACGTGATCGGCGGCGTGACCCGGGACGTCTTTCTCCAGGCTGACGACATTCTTCCGACCATTGATCGTGCCACCCGGGAGTTTAAAGAGCTCATGAAGCTCCTGCTCAATTCCGTGTCGCACCGAGAGCGGCTCACGAACACCGGCAGATTATCAAAGGAGATCGCGCGCAAACTCGGCGTCACCGGGCCGACCGCGCGCGCATCCGGACTGACCGACGACATGAGAAAGGCACATCCCCATCTTTTGTATGATCGGTTGGTCTTCGAGTCCCATACCTTGGAGAAGGGGGACGTATTTGCCCGCATGATGGTCAGGGCGGAAGAAACGGAATGCTCCCTATCCATGATCCAGGCGCTGGTCGAGAGTGGCTATGCGGGCGAGCTCAACGCGCCGGGCAAGCCCGTTCCCCCGGGATCTTCGGCATTAGGATACGCGGAATCGCCGAGAGGTTCCGTGTTCTACTGGGCCATGGCGGACAATGACGGGAGGCCGCTCAGGGTCAAGCTTCGCTCGCCCTCGTACTGCAACTGGCCGGTGGTGCCCTTTGCAGTGCATGGGAACATCGTGCCCGATTTCCCACTTTGCAACAAGAGTTTTAATCTGTCGTATTCAGGAACGGATATGTGAAGAACATAAGGGGAAATGGGGATGAGGGGAGAACTGGAGATAAGGCGTCACAGGACTTATATCAGATCTTATCCAGGCCTTTTCTCCCTTGTCCCTTTTCTCTTTAAAATCCGCGATGAAGGAGAACTGGTGATGAGAGAAAAATGGAGATGGGAAGAGCTAACTGAGAAAATAATTAACGCTTGCATCACGGTTCATAAAACGTTAGGACCGGGATTCCTGGAAAGTATATATCATAATGCCTTGAAGATCGAACTTGCAAGGCAGAAGTTGTGCTTTGAGTCAGAGAAGGAAATCAAAGTTTTTTATCATGATGAGGCCGTAGGATTTCATAAGATAGACTTACTGGTAGAAAATGAAATCATTGTTGAGCTGAAAACCGTTGAAGATTTGAATAAGAAATATTACGCTCAGGTCAGATCATATTTAGCTGCCTTGAATAAAGAGGTGGGCTTGCTCGTAAATTTATCCGGTTATGTAGTTGATGTCAGGAGAGTGGAGCTGAAGAAAACCGAGAATCAGGATACAGCGAATTAGTCTCGAGTATTTTCCTCCCCTTTCCTTTGGAATCCGGGCATAAGGGGAAGCGGGGATGAATGGAGAAGTGGAGATAGGGGGGTAACAGGACTTAACTGAAGATTTGATCTCAGTTTTATTCTCCCTTTCCCCTTTTCTCCTTGGAAAGGTTGCTTGGATTTGTTTGGAGTTGGTTATGTTCAAGGAAATTATAAAAAATATTGTCCACAAAAAGCCGGCGGTCCCTTTTCCCGAGGGCTTCAATGTCACGCCTGATCAGGCAGCGAAGATTGTTGACTTTCAGCGAAAGATTGATACAATCTTCGGTAGGTCGCTCAGGATCAGGCAGGTAGATGCGGGCTCGTGCAACGCCTGTGAATGGGAGTGCACCGCGCTTACCAACCCGATATACGACATCCAGCGGTTCGGCATCGATTTTGTCGCATCTCCGCGGCATGCAGATGTGTTGCTGGTAAGCGGCCCGGTCTCCCGGCAGATGGAGCTGGCGCTCAAGAGGACGTATACGGCGACCCCCGAGCCGAAGCTCGTGGTTGCCTGCGGCGACTGCGCGCGGGACGGCGGGATCTATAAAGGAAGCTATGCAGTTGCAAACGGAGTGGCGAACGTAATCCCCGTGGACGGTTACATCCCCGGATGTCCGCCGACGCCGATTGCGATTTTGCTCGGACTGTTCGAGCTTATTAAGAAACGTACCAGATGATTTTTTAGTTGAAGCTCGTTTTGTTCTTTTCATGAACTGATTTTTCAGGCTGAAGATGTGATATCCCGGGAGGTAGGAACGTGTTTCTTACACCTATCAACATCATGTCCTGGTCGCTCGCGGCGCTTCTGCTTCTTTTGGCGCTGACGCCGTTCCTGCGTCTCAACCAGCGACTGCTCATCACGGTCGGATTCAGCTTCAACGCCGTTGCTTCCCTTCTCGCTACGATTGCCGGCGTTTGGGCGGTGGCAAACAACGCCACCTACCAAGTGATACTGCCGATCGGCCTTCCCGACCTTCCGTTTCATCTGCGGCTTGACCTTCTTTCCGGTTACTTTATCACCGTCATAGGGCTGCTCTCCTTTTTCGTATCGATCTACTCTATCGGATACGTCAAAGGGTTTCTCGGCCATCGCTCAGTAACCAGTCTTGTGGTCTTCTATTCCCTCTTTCTCGCGGGAATGTTCCTGGTGGTCCTGGCCGATGACGCCTTGTTCTTTCTCATCTCGTGGGAGATGATGGCGGCGGCTTCTTATTTTCTCGTGCTGTTCGAGGACGAGAAAATTGAAAACAGGAGAGCAGCATTCCTTTACCTGGTCGTAGCCCACGTCGGGGCTATCGCGATACTTCTGTCCTTCGGCGTTATGGCGGGACTCGCGACGGGGTTCCCGGGATTTAACGGGTATACCTTCGATGCCATGCGCGGGACAGAACTCCCGGCTGGTTGGGCCGCTGCGGCTTTTCTCCTCGCATTCTTCGGGTTCGGCGCCAAGGCCGGCATCATTCCACTCCATGTCTGGTTGCCCGAGGCGCACCCGGTTGCGCCGTCGAATGTGTCCGCTCTTATGAGCGGCGTGATGCTCAAGACCGCTATTTACGGCATTGTTCGAGTTGTTTTCGACTTGATCGGCGATTTCCCCTGGTGGTGGGGCGCGTTGGTGCTGGTGTTCGGTCTGGTGTCCGCGGTCATGGGCGTGCTGTATGCCCTGATGCAGCATGATCTCAAGAGGCTCCTTGCGTATCATTCGGTGGAGAACATCGGCATTATCCTGATCGGTATCGGTCTTGCGATGATCTTCACCTCGTTTGACATGCCCCTTTTGGCCGCCCTGGCGCTGATCGCGGGCCTGTATCATACCTTGAACCATGCGATATTCAAGGGGCTGCTCTTCATGGGCGCCGGCGCGGTGCTGCATGCCACGCATGAGCGGAACATGGAGGAGATGGGCGGGCTGATCCGCGTTATGCCCTGGACTGCGGCTTTCTTCCTCATCGGCTGCATTTCCATCGCGGCGCTGCCGCCGTTCAACGGCTTCGTGTCTGAGTGGCTCACGTATCAGGCCTTTCTGCTCTCTCCATCGCTTCCCAATCCGCTGCTGAACCTGCTCATCCCCATGGGAGCGGCGCTTTTGGCGCTTACGAGCGCGCTCGCTGCGGCTTGTTTTGTGAAGGCCTTCGGGGTGACGTTTCTGGGACACCAGCGCGGCCATCATCACGGCCGCATCCATGAAGCGGGTTGGTCCATGCGGATCGGCATGATGCTGGCTGCCGCAACCTGTCTTCTGCTCGGGGTGCTGCCGCCCTTCCTGATCAGTTGGATGGACCCCATTGCCGGAGCACTGGTGGACGGCACGATCTCTTCATCCGCAACAGGGCTCGGCTGGATGTGGCTCACGCCGATTGCTGCTGAACGGGCTTCCTATTCCGCGCCCATCGCGTTTCTGGGGATTCTTGCCGTGGTGATCATCACATATCTGCTGCTGCATGCGCGGCCCGGCGCCATTCACCGAGGCCCGATCTGGGACTGCGGATTTGAAAAGCTTACGAACCGGATGCAGTATACGGCGACCTCTTTTTCCATGCCGTTGCGCAGAATTTTCGGATTTCTTTTCCACATAAAAGAACACGTGCGTCAGCTTCCACCGACGACTCATCCGGCTTTCCCGGAACGTTTGCACTACCATCTCCGGGTACGGGACCGCTTTTGGGGCTGGTTGTACCAGCCGGTAGTTGACGCGAGCTTCTGGATCTCCCGCAGGATCGGTAGGCTCCAGCAGGGGCGGATCCAGATTTACCTTATTTATTCTTTTTTGACGATCGTGGTGTTGTTGATATTGGTGCGATGAAGTCACGGGTTGTGAGGGTTTTCATTGAAGATCAATCCATTTGTAACAGAGATTTTGCAGATCGCCGTGCTCCTCTTTATGGCGCCCCTTTTTGCGGGATGGGTAAAGATGGTGAAGTGCTGGTTCCAGGGCCGCACATCTCAGAGCTTGTTTCAGCCGTACCGGGACATTCGGAAGCTCTTGTCCAAGGACGTGGCGATTGCCGAGAACGCATCGTGGATCTTCCGCTTTACGCCCTATCTGGTGTTCGGCGTTTGCATCATGGCGGGCGGGATCATTCCCGTTATTTCCACGGACCTGCCTTTGACGGCTACAGCCGATGTCATCGCCCTCGTGGCGCTCTTTGCCATAGCGCGGTTTTTTACGGCGCTGGCCGGTATGGATATCGGCACCGCCTTCGGGGGCATGGGTTCCAGCAGGGAGATGACCATCGCGTCTCTTGCCGAGCCGGCAATGCTTATGGCTGTGTTCGCTGTTTCGCTCGTAGCCAAGTCCACGTCGCTGTCCCAGATGGCGATTATCGTATCCCATGGGCATTCCCTGCTTCGCCCGTCGCTCGTTTTCGCTCTTCTGGCATTTATTCTCATTGCCCTGGCCGAGACAGGGAGGGTGCCGGTAGACAATCCGGCAACCCATCTGGAACTCACCATGATCCATGAAGCCATGATCCTGGAATATTCAGGAAGGCACCTCGCCCTCATCGAATGGGCCGGAATGATGAAGCTCTTTCTTTTTGTCACGCTGGGGATTTCTTCCTTTTTCCCCTGGGGGATCGCGCAAACTGATGACCTGACTGCCGTACTCGCCGCGTTTCCGGTGCTGTTGTTCAAGCTCGGGATCGTAGGAGTGGGTCTGATTTTGATCGAGACCGGGCTTGCGAAAATGCGGATCTTCCGCATAACGGAATTTCTCGGGAGCGCATTTCTCTTTGCCACGCTCGGGATGCTCTCGTTTTTTATGCTGGAATGATTGGGAAAGGTTTTTGACAGGATAACAGGATCAACAGGATTTTTTTTAAGTCGTTCAATCAGATGTTATCCAGTAATCCTGTCTGAAAGGATTTTGTGGACACTGAGCTTGCCGCCCAAATAAACAGTCTACTGGCCGCAATGATCCTTCTGACGGCCTTCGGCCTCTTGGTGCAGCGGAGGATGAACGGGCTTCTGCATCTCTTCGCGTTGCAGGGATTCTTTCTTGCCGTGAGCACCGGAGTGGTCGGCTTTGTGAGCGGAGTGCATGATCTGTACATCTCTTCCATCCTGACGCTCACCATGAAGGTCGTTCTGCTGCCGTATATTCTCCATGTCCTGATGCGAAAACTGAAAATTCACCGGGAAGTGGAGACGGTCGTGAAGATCCCCACCACGATGCTGATGGGAATAGCCCTCGTGATATTCTCCTATCATTTGACGGCGCCGATCCGTGAACTCTCTACCCTGGTTACGCGCTCGACCCTTGCCGTGGCCCTTGCTACGGTGATGCTTGGCTTCCTGATGATGATCACGCGCAAGCACGCGGTTACCCAGATCATCGGGTTTCTTGCCATGGAGAACGGCCTGCTGTTCGCGGCCACCAGCGCCACCTACGGCATGCCGCTGGTCGTGGAGCTGGGCGTGGCCCTGGACCTGCTGATCGCAGCGTTTATATTCGGGATTTTCTTTTTCCACATCAGCACTACCTTCGACAGTCTCGACGTAGACCAGATGGCGAGGTTGAAGGAAGAGGATTAACATATTTTAGAAGGTATGCGGGTAGGAAGGCGGGAAGGTAGGATGTACGATTTTTTATTCTTCTCGGCTTACCCTCTTACCTTCGGAGGCTTAACGACTTCATGGTTCTTCTGATTCTCTTATGCGTCCCGCTCGGCGCTTCCCTGGCGCTGGCATTCATCGGCGACCGGAAGCTCGCGCCCGAAGTGAATATCCTCGGCTCTGCATCGACCCTTGTGGCGAGCATCGTGCTGGCGCTCCAGGTGTATGAGCAGGGGCCCATACTGGCAGGGCATAATTTCTTCTTCATTGACGCCTTCAGCGTTTACCTCACCGTTCTGACGGCGTTTGTCTCTATGACCACTGCTATTTTCAGCAGGCGGTACATGCGGCGCGAACGCGAGCACGGGACCATCGGCCACAAGCGGATCCGTTTTTACCATGCCATGTTCCAGCTCTTTATCTTCGCCATGCTGCTCTGTCTCTTGACGAACAATGTGGGCGTTCTCTGGATCGCCATGGAACTGGCCACGCTGTCCACGGTGCTCCTGGTGTCCCTCTATCGCACGCCTGCCGCAATCGAAGCGGCATGGAAATATTTTATCCTCTGCGGCGTGGGGATCGCGCTTGCCCTGTTCGGAACGGTGCTCCTGTACTTTGCCGCTGAAAAGGTGCTGGGCGCGGGCGGCGCTGCGCTCCATTGGACGAACCTGCGCCAAGTGAGCGACAAGCTCGAACCGACCATCCTATCTCTGGCCTTTGTGTTTCTTATGGTCGGCTACGGCACCAAGGTGGGGCTCGTGCCGATCCACAACTGGCTTCCTGATGCGCACAGCGAAGGCCCCACGCCTATATCGGCTGTTCTCTCCGGCCTCCTGCTGAATATCGCCCTGTATGCGCTGGTCCGGTGCAAGGTGCTCGTGGATGGGTCCACGGGCACGCATCATTCGGGCAGTATCATGATGGGCTTCGGAATCATCTCGATCATCGTTGCTTCCTTCTCCATACTGCGGCAGAAAGACATAAAGAGGATGTTTGCCTATTCATCGATTGAACACATGGGGATCGCCACGTTTGCCTTCGGCCTGGGCGGTCCGGTGGCGACCTTCGGGGCGCTGCTGCATATGCTCGTTCACAGCCTGACCAAGTCCTCGATATTTTTCACGGTCGGCCATGCCTCGCAAATGCACGGCACGCAAGAGATGGACAAGATCAAAGGGCTTATCCGAGGGAACCCGTTAGTGGGGTGGGGCATGATGCTCGGGGTCATGGCAATCGTGGGCATGCCGCCTTTCGGCGTGTTCACGAGCGAGTTTCTGATACTCACGGCCACGATCAAGGATGCGCCGCTCCTGGCGCCGTTTCTTCTTTTGGGGTTGGCGGTTTCGTTCGCGGCCCTCTTCAGAAGGGTGCAGCCCATGGTAACCGGCGTGGTCCCGCCGTTCCAGAAGCAGATAAAGGTAGCGAACCTCCCGGTGATATTGCATATGGTGCTGGTTCTTGTACTTGGTTTGTATATGCCGCAATTTCTGGCGGATTGGTTTCATACAGCAGTGGATCTGTTGAAATGAAGCCGGAAAGTACGCAGAGGCGTTTTTAATGCACTCACTCAAGACAATCATACTCTCCACATTCGGCGCGGACGCGAAGCAGGATGACGGTCTGTATCCTGCTTCTGTTGCGTCGCTCATCGTGCCGCGGCCGCGGTTTGCCGAAGCTGCGCGGGTGCTGAAAAAAGCATACGCGTTGCTGGCGGCCGAGTGGGCAACGGACGAGACGAGCTTCGGACGGGGATTCGGGATCTATGCGTGTTTTCGGAGAGAGTCTGAATATCTTATTGTTAAAACGTTCGCCCCGGTCGACGATCCGACCTTTCCGAGTCTCACGAAAAAATTCGTACCGGCCTACCGGTTCGAGCGCCAGATGAGAAGTCTCATGGGCGTGATTGCCGTGGGCAATCCCGATCCCCGGCCCTGGATAAAACACGAAGACTGGCCCGAGGATGCCTGGCCGCTCAGAAAATCGTTTGACGCTTCTCAATTCTTGGCGCGGGTCCACGGCGACTACCGTTGGATACGCGCCGAAGGCGAGGGTGTCTACGAAATCCCCGTGGGGCCGGTGCACGCGGGCATTATCGAACCAGGTCATTTCCGCTTCCAAGCCATGGGAGAGGACATCATCAACCTTGAAGCAAAACTGGGCTATGTGCACAAAGGCATCGAAAAGAGATTCGAGTCCCTTTCCTGGCATGAGGCGGCCCGTTTGGCCGGCAGGGTATCCGGCGACAGCACGGTGGCGCATTGCCTGGCTTACTCGCGGGCAGTGGAGGCAATGACCGGATGCGTTGTACCGGAGCGCGCACTGTGGCTCCGCGCGTTGTTCCTCGAACGGGAACGCATTACGAACCATCTCGGCGATCTGGGCGCTATTTGCAATGACGTGGCGTTTGCATTCCTGTTGTATCAGTTTCATCGGTTGAAGGAGATACTGCTCCGGACAAACCTGAAGTTCTTCGGCCACCGGTTCATGATGGACAAAATCATTTCCGGCGGAACAGCGGTTGACATTCACTCCGACGGCATACAGGACATACTCTTAGAATTGGACTGGCTGGCAAAGGAGTTCGAGCGGCTTGTGCTTATCTATGACGAAAATGCATCATTAGAAGACCGGGTACGAGACACCGGCATCCTTACGTCTGAAAAGGCGCGGGACCTTTGCGTTGTGGGGTTTGTGGCGCGGGCATGCGGGATGAACCTCGACTGCCGCATACACAATCAGTTTCCACCTTACGACCGCATCAAAGTGAAAGTGCCGGTGCTTGTTTCCGGCGATGCTCATGCGCGGGCGTGGGTGCGGGTGGAAGAGGTACGTGAGTCCATCCGGATTGTGCGTGAGATCCTGAACACCCTTCCGGAAGGCGGGATTCGTGTCCCCGCGAGTGCGCCGCAACCCGACAAGGCGGGATTTGCCGCTGTTGAAGGCTGGCGCGGCGAGATCCTCTATTGGGTCCAGTCGGGCGTGAACGGGGAGATAAGCCGCTGCATGGTCAGGGACCCGTCGAGCGTGAACTGGCTGGGGCTCGAACAATGCATCCACGGGAACATCGTTCCGGACTTCCCGCTGTGCAATAAAAGCTTTAATCAGTCATATTCGGGAAACGACTTATAGATAATAAGCACCAAATCTCAAAGGACAAGCACCAAATAATATCCAAATTCAAAGCACCAATGTCCTAAGCGTTGGAACTTGATCACTGGAGTTTGTTATTTATTTGAGATTTGCTATTTGTAATTTGTATTCAGGAGATTTATGCTCCGCATTCTTAAACAGATCTTTCGCACCGGTATCGTCACCGAGCCGCTCCCTCCCATTATTGATCCGGAAATCGAGAAGATCGGATCGAAATTAGAGGAGGTCATCAAACGACGTTTCAGCGGAAGCCTCGCTATTCGTCAAGTTGACGCGGGCTCGTGCAACGGGTGCGAGCTCGAAATCCACGCGATCAACAACGTGTTCTACAATTGTGAGCGCTTCGGTATTCATTTTACCGCCTCACCCCGGTTCGCGGACATGCTGCTCGTCACGGGGCCGGTCTCGTACAACATGGAAATCGCCCTCAAACGGACCTACAACGCCACGCCTCCGCCGAAACTCGTTGTTGCCGTGGGAGACTGCGGCTGCACCGGCGGCATCTTCGGCGAGAGCTACGCTTCCCTGGGCGGCATCGATAAAGTCATCCCCGTAGACGCTTACATCCCCGGGTGTCCTCCCACGCCCGTTGCCCTGCTCCAGGGCATTCTGAAAGCAGTCAGCGGGTAACATTGCTTTCTTTATTATGCCGAATGTATTTCACCAAGACTTCTTCTTGACCTGAACTCAATTTTACAGTACATTAAATCCATCGTTTATTCCGGCCCGTAGTTTTCACCTCTCGGACAGCGGGACTATATCAACAATTCACAAGAAGCAGGTTATTGGATGATGGGAAGATTCGGAGCTTTTTGGGGTCTGGCAGGGGTCATTCTTCTGCTCGGCAGCGCAGTATACCGGCTTACGCCGCTGTTCATCAGCGCATTCTCGTATGACTGGCACTGGTATCACTGGATTTCTCTTGCGCTCATTGTGCTGTTCATGGCCTATGCCGAGGGATACCGTGCTTTTCAGCAGGCGTTCTCTCCGCGCGTGGCGGCACGCGCCCGGTATTTGAGGGATAATCCGAATGTGCTTCACGCGATTTTTGCGCCGTTCTTTTGCATGGCCTATTTTCACGCGACGAAGAGGAGAAAAACCACGTCGATCGCGGTGACCGTGGGTATTATCGTCCTGGTCATCCTGGTCCGATTTCTGCCGCAGCCGTGGCGTGGTATGATAGACGGGGGCGTGGTCGTCGGATTGGCTTGGGGTCTTATTTCTCTTTTTATTTTTAGCCTGCGGGCATTGACCTCGAAAGCGTTCGAATACTCTCCCGAGGTCCCGGAAGCATAAGAGTCTGAAGTGATTATAGCTCCAAGGACTCCATTAACTCTACAAACTTTATAGACTCATGATAAGGGGGTTTCCATGAAAAGAGTTTTAGCAATTTTTTTCGCCACGAGCCTGCTCTGCATATCAGTCGCGCACGCGGGGTTGCTTGACGATCTCGAAAAAAAATCAAAGGAGTACGTGGACAAGAACCGGAATGGAGGCGGAGAACTCGACTCGAATACCATTATTGCCGGATTGAAAGAGGCGCTGTCTATCGGAGCACAAAACGGGGTGAAGACGGTCTCCCAGGCGGATGGGTATTTTGGAAATCAGATGATCAAGATTCTGGTGCCGGAAAAGATCCAGAAGATCGCGAACGTCATGAGGAAAGCGGGTTTTCATAAGGAAGTAGACCAGTTCGAACTCAGCATGAACCGGGCCGCGGAAAAAGCCGGTCCTCAGGCGCTTGCGTTTTTTACCGATGCCATTAAGGAAATGACCATTCCAGACGGCGTGAAGATCCTTCGCGGCAAAGACACGGAAGCGACCGATTATCTCAGATCGAAAACCTACGAAAAAATTTATGGGTCGTTCAAACCCGTGGTTTCGTCCGCCATGAACGACGTGGGCGTCACGAAGTCGTTTAAGGAAATGATGGACAAGGCGAGAGAAATTCCGTTGCTCAAGCGGGAAACCGTGGACCTCGACCACTATGTGACGTCCAAGGCCTTGGACGGGCTGTTCCTGATGGTCGGACAGGAAGAGAAAAAGATCCGAAAAGACCCGGTTGCGCGCGTTACGGACCTGCTGAAGAAAGTGTTTAAACAATAGGTTGGATCGAAAACCCGCTGGCCGGATGATCCTGTTAGGAAGAAGGTGCCTGTTGTGGAACCTGAAATGAAAGAAATCCCCGGAAAGCTGGTAGTGTTTCTCGTCGGCCGGACCGATATGAACCTCGAGACCTCCGAGGTCGTGGAGATCAAGACCGTCAAGAGCGCGCCGAGCTACCTGGATGTCATCCCCAAGCAGAAAATCATAAAAGTCGAAAAACGGATGGTCGACGGAGTAACGGTTAATTTTCTCGTCAAGGCTTATTTGCCGGACGTAGTTATCGTAGAGGCCATGCTGGACATGGACGACATCCTGTCCAACGCCACGCTGGAATTCAAGCGGTTGCTGATCAGCGAATGCCGTAACATCCTCGCGGAGTTCGGCTGTATCATGCAGTTCGACGAAGAGTACAGCGTGTACTGCATCTCGGGCTACAGCGGGGACCCCGAAGTCTATTTGTCCCTGCACGGGGAAAAGATCGCGGCGTTTCTCAAAAACGAGAAGATCGCGCTGGACGAAGAAGAGGTGCAGGCCACGCTTTCAGCCTACTTGAAGTACGGCAAGGACGACATCACGATCGTGGATTGGGACGGC
>Ga0075021_10000937_pt1 | contig 14972 bp, 14 predicted proteins | sample ColStrG_CSR_2012_FD_72749 | JGI IMG/M metagenome (GOLD analysis project Ga0075021, IMG submission 72749) | Freshwater sediment microbial communities in response to fracking from Pennsylvania, USA - Cold Stream Run_MetaG_CSR_2012 | ecosystem: Environmental > Aquatic > Freshwater > Creek >...
CCGCCAATCGGTAGTCGTGATGGCACCCGTTGAACACAGCGAACGCAATCACCTTACTCAACAGCGATGTGGCCGGAGCATCATTATCTGTTTCGCATTGAATACGCTGCCGGAGCCCTTGGTGCGGCCTAAGGCTGGCTCAATCAAATGGCACGTCAACAAAATCGAGGCAGCTTGATGTAAGCTGGCGCTGAGAGCTGTCCGCGTGGCGGCAACATCAGCCGCGCCGGCGCGCTTGAGCTCAGGCCGATAATGCTGCATCACATGGCCATCCGGCGACAGCGTCAATAGTTCATATTATTCTATTTCACCTGAATAGCTTTGCGCTGCGTCCGCCACTTTCGAAATATCTCGGTTTGCGTGAGTTCGATCACCGCAGACACCGTTGTGGTTTATGAACTACACCCTGTCAAAATGGCGAATGGCAGACATTTCATGAATTTCGGCCAAACCGTGTGGCGTATCTGGCCTCAGACAACTGGACTTTAGCCAAAAATCAGGCATAAGCAGCAATGGATTGCAGGCGATCAAGGAGAGTCGCAGGAAATAGACGCATTTCGGGTGAATCGGGCGAGGTGCCGAATTTGAAATGTTGCCATAAGTGATTGCGGACCGCGGCTAAGACGTCGGCGTAGGGGGGGCAGATTTTTGATACCAGGCATCAGAACGCACGGGCAGAGTCGTTGGAAACAGACGGTGAGCGATGACAACGACGAGGCTAAAGATGCCGATGGCCCAGCCCCTCGAAAGGTGGCCCTTTGAGGGGCCACGGGCCGCGCGGCCTCGACACCCCCTCGAAAGTGGCCCTTCGAGGGGCCAAGGGGTGCTTAGGGCCACTTTCACTATGATGAATCTCGGGACAGCCTTTGCGGAGTGCTTTTTTGAGTGCACTCAACGGCAGATGGTGCGTGAGATCTCGCACGAGTTCCCAACCACGCACGATGCGCGTGAACCTATCCATGAGCATGGCTACGAACACTTCGCTACCATCGCCCAACAGAACGCAGGCGTGGCCCCGCATGGCCCTCCAGGGGCTGGGCCATCGGCCGCATCATCAAAACCAAACATGTGCTCAAACTGGCTATTGACGAATACTTTGCCCGGCGCATTCACGCCCAACTTAATCGAGGCGAACAACGCAATGGCCTGGCACGGCGCGTGTTCTACGGCCGTGGAGGAGCGCTGTATCGGCACTATGTCACCGGACAAGAGAATCAACTTGGGCGTTGGGCTTCGTTCTCAATGCCATCGTGCTGTGGACCACGATCTATCTCGACGCGGTGCTCAGTTACATCCGGCAGAGTGGCAGGCCGGTCGATGAATCTGACATCGCGCACCTGTTGCCGCTCGGCTATGATCACCTTCGAATCGAAGGGTGCTATCAATTCAGTCTCGCACCCGATCTAGCAAAGGGCGGGTTGCGCCAGTTGCGCTCGCCGCGGCCGGCCAATATTTTCAGGACGACGGCCTAGTCGGCCTAGTCAGTAATCAGGCCTACCGCTCGGTGCTAGCAGAAAACGGAAGATAAGGAGTCGCGTACTCTTAAAGGCCACTCAAAACAGCCAAAAATGCTATGTCCGATCCCATGAAAATACAGAAGCATGAGCAGCGTTCGGCCACTCGCTTATCCGTCTCTTCGCGCAGTTCGGCAACCGCGACGACCTCGTAGTCGGCCAGCGAGGCGTAGTTATGCGAGTGCACTTCGCTGGCCCATGTTGCCCACACCGATGAAGCCGAGGCGAATTTTGGGTGGGGTGGTGTTCATGACGCTGCTGCCGACAACTGAAATGACCCTTTCATGATTCTTTTGTAGATGGACACGTCTGACAGGAACATGCTACGTTCTCCTATGCGTCATATGGGCAATTCGTTATACCCTGATGTCACGCCCCGCACCATCCACTTGTCGACTGCGACGGCATTCCCGCCGATGATGCAGGTGACCTTACCTTGACGCCTGGCAAGACAGATTTACAACCACCGATCATTCCCGATCCTTTTAGGAGGAAACCTATGATGAATAAGCCTCGATTGCTTATTCCGTTTATTGTCGCATCCTTCGTGATTGCGGCTTGCGCCTCGCCCGCGGCAGCGCCAACTGTGGCACCCGCCGCAGCACCCCAGCCGGTCGCAACCACCGCTCCGGCGGTTGCACCTGCTCCTGCTACCACCGCAAAAGTAAAAATTCGTCTGGCAACGTGGACCGGCGTTGACGAAGCCAAGGAATTGCAGGCCGTCATCGACAAAGTCAACGCGCAAGCGACGACCTACGAGATTGTGCACGAGCCACAACCGGCCGACTACTACATCAAGATTCAAACGAATCTGGCCGGCGGCACCGCAGCCGACCTGCTGTGGCTGTCGCAGGAAAACATCACCGGCTATGCCGACAAAGGCGTGCTACTCGACATCAGCCCTAACCTGAAGAGCGATACCCGCCCCGCTGCCAAGCTGGACGATTATTTCCCGGATGTGCTGCAGACCGCGCAGTTCAACGGCAAGACCTATGGCTTGCCCTGGATCGCGCAACCGGTGGTGCTGTTCTACAACCCCAAGATGTTCGCCGACGCGGGTGTGCAGCCACCGACCGACGCCTGGACGTGGAACGACTTCAAGGCTGCCGCGGCCAAGCTGACCAAAGACACCAACGGCGATGGCAAGCCTGACCAATGGGGCACGGCGTTTAATAGTTGGCCGCCGATTCAGATGTTCATCTGGCAGGCCGGCGGCGAGGTGATTAGCGCCGACAAAGCCACGTCGCCGATCGATAGCCCCGAGGCACTGGTCGGCGCGCAGTTTTACAAGGACATCATCTACAACCCCAAGTACGCCGCGTCGCAAGACGTGATCAAGGAGCAAGGCTTTAGCGAGCTGGCCAAGAACGGCAAGGTCGCCATGTTCTTCGGCGGCGCGGGTGATGACCTGGACTATGCCCACAGCAAGGATGCGCGCTTCGCCGAGATGAAGATGGCGCTGGTGCCAAAAGGCCCGAAGAACCGCGCGACGTTTGCGTGGACGGCCTCGACCGTCATCAACGCGGCCACCAAGAATCCGCAGGCCGCCTACGATGCGCTAGTCGATCTGACCGAAGGCATCCAACACTGGAAGATCGTCGCCCCGCGCAAGTCATTGGCAACCGCCGCCGTGATTGCGGCCAGTGTGCCGCTGAAGAAAGACTCGGCCGCCGTCATTTTGCAGGCCCTGCCCGATGCGCGCTCGTTCCGCATCGTGCCGCGCCAGAGCGAATGGGACACGGCGTTCTGGGAGAAGTTCCAAGACCCGCTCTATCAGGGCAAAGGCACAGCCACAGACTTGGCCAAGACGGCCCGCCCCCAACTCGAGATTGCCTTGAAGCCATAGAGGTGTCTCATGCTCGATGCCTATGTGCGCACACTCGTTGACTATGCCGTCGTGGCCGTCGTCATTGCGACGGCCATGTTCGTCACCTTCCGGGTGCTGGTACGGCTGGGCATGAAGCGCGAGGCGGCCACCGGCTATGCACTCGTGCTGCCGTGGCTGTCGGGCTTCATCATCTGGACGCTGTATCCGATCCTTGCCTCGCTCTACTACAGCTTCACCAGCTACAACATCTTTCAGCCACCCAAGTGGGTTGGACTAGACAACTACGTGCGCTGGTTCACCAACGACCCCAGCTTCTGGCCGTCGTTGCGGCTCACCCTGCTGTATGGCGCCATCAGCCTGCCCATCGGCCTGAGTCTGTCATTGGGCGTGGCCATGTTGCTGGCGCGTAAGGTGCGCGGCGTCGGCATCTGGCGCACCATCTACTATCTGCCGGCGATCATCCCAGCCGTGGCCACGATCCTGCTGTGGCGCTGGCTGCTCGGCACCAACGGCTTGTTCAACACATTGCTCTCGCCGCTCTATCGCCTCATCAACGTGGACAACCCCAGTTGGTTCAACGGCGAACGCTTTGCATTGCCGGGCTTAATTATCATGAGCCTGTGGGGCGTGTTCGGCGCGAACACCGTGATCCTGCTGGCCGGTCTGAAGAGCATTCCGGTGCATCTCTACGAAGCGGTCGAGCTGGATGGCGGCGGCGCGTGGGCCAAGTTTCGCAACGTCACGATTCCGATGATTAGCCCGACCTTGTTCTATACCCTGGTGCTCGGCGTCATCGCCGCGGTCAAGACGTTTGAGCCGGGTATCTTCATCAAGTTGAACGGCACGACGACCGGCACGTTCTTGCAAGTGCTGGTGTATGCCGATGCCTTCGCCGGCGGCAACTCGCGCATGGGCTATGCCAGTGCGTTGGGCTGGATCATGCTGGTGATCGTCATGGTCTTGACCGTGTTTGTGCTGCGCAGCTCCAACCTGTGGGTGTATTACGAAGGAGAGCGCACCTGATGGCAACAGTCTCTTCACCGGTCTCTTCGTCCACTTCCACCACAACCCGACCCGCGCAGCACTTCGGCAGTATGCGCGCGCAGGACAGCGTATCGAACGTGCTGACGTATGTCTTACTCATCTTCGGCGCGCTGGTGGTGCTGGTGCCGTTGTTCTGGATGGTCTCGACCTCGCTCAAGCGCGAGGCCGACCTGTTTATCCTGCCGCCGCAGGTTTGGCCCACGCCGGCCCAATGGCAAAACTATCTCGAGGTCTGGCAGATTCAGCCGTTGACGCGCTACTTTCTCAACACGATTTTTATCACTGTGCTGGCGATGGGCGGCGAGATCACCACCTGCGCGCTGGTAGCGTATGGCTTCGCGCGCTTTCGCTTCCCCGGCCGCAACGCGCTGTTCGTCATCATGCTGGGCACGATGATGCTGCCGGGCATCATCACCTTGATCCCGACGTTTTTGATCTGGCGTGGCCTCGGCCGCATCGACACGTTTACGCCGCTGACGATTGGCGCGCTGTTTGCATGGGGGCCGGCCTATATCTTTCTGCTGCGCCAGTTCTTCATGACCATCCCGCGCGAGATCGAAGAGGCGGCCGTGATGGACGGCGCGAATCCGTTGCAGCTCTTCAGCCAGATCATGCTGCCGTTGGTGAAGCCGGCCCTGCTGGCGATTGCCGTGCTCAGCTTCACCGGCAACTGGAATAATTTTCAGGGGCCACTGATCTACATCAACACGCCCCAGCTCTATCCGGTGATCCTGGCGCTGTATTCGTTCTCCGAATCGCTCTCCAAAGAAGCACCGAAGTGGCATTACATGATGGCCATGACCGTCATCATGTCGTTGCCCATCGTCGTGCTGTATTTCGTCGCCCAACGCTATTTCATCGAGGGGCTGACCGTCGGCAGCGTGAAGGGTTGATGACACGACTCAAGACCGTCCTCGGCGTGGTGTGCATGGTCGCCCTCGTCGTCACAGGCTGCGCGCCGGTTCGGCCATCACTCACAACGACACCCGCGCCGATGCACGCCGGTCTCGTCAATCTTGCGCATCTCAATTTTTTGTCAGAGTCAGTCGAGATCAAAGGCCAGCCGATGATCCTGACCCACATCTATTCGGAGTATCCGAAATACGAATGGGTGGACGCGGCGGGCGAGGGCATCGCGGCTGTGGACGATGTGGCGCGCGCGGCGCTGGTCTATCTCGATGACTACATGACGACGAAAGATGCGAGTGTGTTGAACAAGGCGCGCCGGGCGCTGAACTTCGTGAAGTATATGCAGACGCCCGACGGCCAGTTCTACAACTTCGTCACCGACCGCGCCGGCACGATTAATCAGGCCGGCGTCACCAGCTTCAAGAGCCTGGACTGGTGGGCGATGCGCGGGCTGTGGGCGTTGGCGCGCGGCTATGCTGTGTTCAAGGAGGCGGACCCAGCATATGCCGCGACATTGCGTGCGGCATATCTCCGCACCGAGCACGCGCTCAGCTCAACCATCGCAAACGCGGGCAAAGTCATCACTGTGCACGGCTTCGACGTGCCGGCCTGGCTGCCCGGCGGCGCGGCCGATCGGGCGGCGGTCGCAGTGTTGGCGCTGGCCGAATATCAGCAGACCGAGCCGAACGCCGACACGGACACACTGCTGACGACGCTGGCCGATGGCATTGCCGCCTCTCAGGTCGGCGGGCCGGGCGAGTATCCCTTCGGCATACACCCCGACACGATCAACGCCCCCGGCTTCTGGCATGCCTGGGGCAGCCATCAAGCTCAGGCATTGGCGTTGGCAGGCCGGGTGATGAAGAACGACAAGTGGATTGATTCGGCGGCGAAAGAGGCTCACACCTTCTTCAGTTGGCAATTGGCGGCGGGGCTTATCAACAAGATGGGCGCGGTGCCGGCCCGCGAAGGGCAGATCGCCTACGGCGTGAACACGATGGTGCAAGCATTCATGAATTTGTATGCCGCCACGAATGATGCCAGCTATGCGCGCATGGGCGGCCTGATGGCATCGTGGTTCTTTGGCAACAACTTCGCCCACACGCCGATGTACGATCCGCAGACCGGCCGCGCACTCGATGGCATCGATGCCGCATTGAAGGTCAATCAGAACGCCGGGGCCGAGTCCACCATTGAAGCGCTGATGGCGTTGCAGGCGGTGACTGCCGTGCCTGAGGCGGCGCGCTACCTGCGCTACACGGCCAAGACCCAGGCCACCGGTTGGCAGGTGATCGAAGCCGAGTCGGGCCACGACGTTGCGGGCAAGCCAACCTACGGCCGACGCGATTGGACGGGTGAGGCCAACATCAGCAACGGCCGCTACTACGAGTTGCACGTGGGCGATGCGATTGACATCCCATTCGATGCGCTCGCCGACGGCGACTATTGGCTGTATGTCGCCCACATGCGCCGCGCCCAGCTGCAGGCGGAGCTGCGCGTGCAGGCTGTGCCCGCTCAACATGTGAAGGTGGATGCGCAGTTCGACGAGTGGGCAGCCGCGCCAAAAATTGCTTCGGATCAGCCGAATCAGTTTGTGCGCGGCGCACAGTTTTGGCGCGGGGCGGATGCAGACAGCACCGTCCTGCGCACGATGTGGGACGCAGCCAATCTGTATCTCGCCGTCGATGTGCGCGATTCACTGCCGGGCGATGAGGGCACCAGCGGGCCGTCGGGCGCAGATGCGGTGTGGGTGTATGTCGATGGTCAGGGCGACGGCAATCGATTGAGCGCGAAGTTCACGCTCGGCCACACCGCCAAAGGCGCGCAGGCCTGGGATTGGCGCGCTGGATTCTGGTTGCCAAAGGCCAGTGTGGCATGGCGGCAAACCGACGGCGGCTACGCCTACGAGGCGGCCATCCCGTGGGCCAGCCTGAGCGTGCGCGAGGCGAAGGCCGGCCAACGCTTGGGCATCGAAGTTGGGCGGGGCGTGGGCGGCAACTCGTTCATGGATTTGGGCGGACGCGACCCCGATTCGGCGGGCAACCTGGTGCCGTTGATGTTGGTCGAGCGCGCTGAACAGCCCATAACAAATTCATCGACGGCGATGTTGAACGTAGGTGCCGACGCAGTCGCCTTCAACGTCGCGATCAACAGCGGTGCAACCATCACAGTCACAGAGTCGGTCTCGCCCGACCGCGATTACCTGTGGCTCGACCGGATAAACACCGAGCCGGTGCGATTGAAGCAGGGCGCGAACGTGCTGCGCGTGGGCTATGCCGGTCGTGACAAAGATCGCGCGGCGCTGGTGGATGCCTTCCTGTTATCGCCAGCCGTCGTGAGGCGCGAATTCACTGGCCCGAATGGCGAATCGCTCAAGTTGAGCTACGACATGCGCACCGGGGCGCTGAAATGGGAAGAGTGAATCAACAAGAATTCGAGTCAAGCGGAAGCGTGACACACAAAGATAGTGAATGGGAGAAATCATGGAAAGACTTGAATACGATGGCTACGGTGGACCCGAAGTGGTTCACCTTCGTTCGTTCACGCTGCCGCAACCGACTTCGAATGAAGTGGTTGTCCGCGTGACTGCGGCGTCGATCAATCCGATGGATTGGAAGATTCGCAGCGGGCAGATGAAAATGTTTACTGGATCCAAGTTCCCGCGAGGACTGGGGGCGGACTTCTCAGGAATCGTGGAGGCCGTGGGATCAAATGTTTCAGCCTTCAAGCCAGGCGATGCTGTCCTGGGCACAGTGTCTATGAAGCGTTCCGGCGCGTTTGCACCGATGCTCATCACCACCCAAGATCTGATCGTGAAGAAGCCGGCCAATGTGTCGTTCGCTGCGGCGGCCAGCTTGCCCGTTGCTGGCGTGACGGCGTGGGAAGTGTTGGTCAAGAAGGCTGGCCTGAAGCGTGGTCAGACGGTGTTCATCAACGGCGCGATGGGTGCAGTCGGCCAGGCAGCTGTTTCGATAGCCCGTGGAATCGGGGCGCAGATCACTGGCCGTGTCAGCCCGCAATCCATCGCGCAAGCACAAGCGCTTGGCGTTGATACCGCATTGGATTACACGAAGACTCTGCCCAGTTCGTTGAACGGCGCCTACGATGTCGTGTTCGATTGCAATGGCAGCCTGTCCCCGCAAGAAGCCAAGCGGCTGCTGAAACCCGGCGGCATAGTCTTCGACATCACGCCAACAGGGCCGAAGATATTGAGTTCCATTATTTCCCGGTCATACCAGATCGTCTCTGCAAATGTCAAGGCAGAAAATCTGCAGCCGGTCGTCGATCTCGTGGAATCCGGAAAACTTGTGATTCCCATTGCTCGAACCATTTCGTTGGCCGACGCTTCCGCTCAGCTTGCTGCTCTCGAGCGGGGCGAACGCCTCAACGGCAAGGTCGTCATTGCGTTTTGAGACCAGCAACAATGACGATGACGACAGCAATACCTCAGACAGCAACGCTAGAAACGCCGTATCAACTCCATCGCCTCGGCGTCATCATGCGCGGCGACCCAGATAACCCGGCGGAAGTGATGGGCGTGCTGAACCCAGCCATCACCCGCGGGCCGGACGGCAAGCTGTATATCTTTGCGCGCATCGTGGCCGAGGGCAACCACTCGCGCATCGGCATTGGCGAAGTGCTATTCGATGCGCACGGCGAACCCGCCTCGGTGAAGCGCATGGGCTATGCCCTGGAGCCGAGTGAATCCTGGGAGCAGAATGCGCGCACGGCCGGCTGCGAAGACCCGCGTGTCACGTTCGTCGAGCCGCTGGGCATCTACGTGATGACCTACACCGCCTATGGCCCGCTGGGGCCGCGCATCGCGCTGGCCTGCTCCAAAGACACGCTGACGTGGCAACGCATCGGGCCGGTACAGTTTGCGTTCATGCCCGCCTATCACGTCGACTTTAACTTGTACGACAACAAGGATGCGTTTCTCTTTCCACGGCCGGTGCGTGATCCGCACGGCGAGCTGGCGCTGGCCTTGATCCATCGCCCGTCGAACATGCAAGGTGGCGGGGGCGGGTTGCACAAGATGCCGATTGTGCCCGCAGGTGTGGCCGAGGCGCGGGCCAGCATCTGGATTTCCTATTGCTCATTGGCGCGCGCCTTGCGCGACCCCAGCGAGCTGATGCTGTGGCGCGATCACTGCTTGCTGGCGACGCCGGAGCACGATTGGGAACTGCTCAAGATCGGCGGCGGCACGCCACCCGTCCTGACATCACGCGGTTGGCTCATGCTGTATCACGGCGTAGCTGGCCGCATCCTAGAGGAGTCGGATCATCAACCGTATGTGCGTTACTCGGCCGGGGCTATGGTGCTGGATGTCGACAATCCTCGTTGGATTCTCTACCGGTCTGCAGAGCCGGTCCTCTCGCCAGAGGCGGACGAAGAGAAAGAGGGCATCGTGCCGAACGTCGTCTTCCCTACTGGTATCGATGTGCGCGATGGCACGCGCGCCGATGTGTATTACGGCATGGCCGATTCGTGCATCGGTGTGGCGCGTATGTCGTTGATAGAAGCTTGAGTGAAAGTCAAATGACACTTTGTTGAGCCTTCCGCATATGGACACGCTTGGGAAGCCGATGCTAACGTAGCAGTCAGATGTCCACAAACAGATACCCAGTGGATCAGCCAGCGACCTACCACATCCGCGTGTACGGCGACTTGGACGCGAGCTGGTCGGGGCGTTTGGGCGATGTGCATATCGAGCACCCCGACTCGCCGACGGGTCAAACGGTGCTGACCGGCGAGCTGACCGACCAGGCCGAACTGTTCGGCATCTTGAACAGCCTCTACACCCTCCGCTTGTTCTTGTTGTGCGTGGAGCATATCAATGTAACGCCTACCGCGAACGGAGTTCGCCGCGATTAGGGCGCATTCCGATTTGACATGCAGCGGTAGCCGCAGGCGGAAGCCCGCTGCTACCAAGCGCGAATCGTGCGCCAACTAGGAATGCACTCTAGCAATATGAATAACGCACCATCGCGTCCAATCCTCAATCGCCGTGACATTCTGAAACTTGCAGCGCTTGCCGGCGTCACCGCCACCGGTGGATATCTGCTTTTCGAGTATACGCCCTGGCTGAATGTCGACCAGCAAGCCGCCCAAACCCGGCGGCCTTTAGAAAAAGTTTCACCCGTGTCAGCGCAAATGCGAGAGCTTGTCCGCTACGCCTCGCTGGCGGCCAGCGGGCACAACACGCAGCCATGGAAGTTTGCCATCGCAGATAACACGATCGATATTCACCCGGACTTTGCCTGACGGTTGCCAGCCGTTGACCCGCATAACCGTGAACTGTGGATCAGCCTGGGATGTTCACTAGAAAATTTGCTGGTGGCCGCCCGCACCGCCGGCCACGCGCCCGAAGTGACTTACCCGGATGCGGCGGATTTCATCCGCGTCCGTTTAACCGCAGACACATCGCAAGGAAGTCCGTTGTTCGACGCCATCTCGCTGCGCCAAAACACACGCTCGGAATACGACGGCCTGCCCATCAAGACTGATGCACTCAACCAGGTGCAGGCTTCGACGCTGGAGCCGGGTGTAGCGTTGCACTTTGTCAGCGGCACTGGCGCTCTAGGCACAGTGCTGGACTACGTCAATCAAGGCAACCTGAGCCAGTATGCGGACAAAACGTTTGTGGATGAGTTGATTCGCTGGATTCGTTTCAACAAGAAGGAAGCCTTGGCGTCGCTCGATGGTTTGTATACCCGCGCTTCTGGCAGTCCGGAGGTGCCGCGCTGGCTTGGACAACTATTTGTGACTGGCACCAAGCCGCAACAGCAAGCCGATGCCGATGCCAAGAAACTGCGCAGTTCCCCCGGCGCGGTGGTGGTTGCTTCGGAATCTGACGGCAAGACGGCCTGGGTGCGCACCGGTCAAGTCTACGAACGCCTGGCGCTCAAGCTGACGTCGTTGAATATCAAGTCGGCGTTTCTAAATCAGCCCAACGAGGTGGCCGATGTGCGCGGGCAATTCCAGAGCGCGATGGGGTTGGGCACGGCGCTGCCGCAGTTGCTGGTGCGCTTTGGCTATGCGGATGCGATGCCGCGTTCGCTTCGCCGCCCGGTGGAGCAGGTGCTCGTGCAACCTTAGCCAGAAACCCGTTGAATTGAATGTCCTGTGTTGCAGAGTGGGTCGCTTGTCGTGCAACTGTAAAAAGAAATTACGAATGAATAGATCTCAGTTCGCTGACCGTCACCCCCTATTGGTTTGTAGCTCTGTTGGAAGTAACAGTGATTGTTGTCTATCTCCTGGCAGGCACCATGCTCGGCACGTTCGTCAAAAGCGAATCGCAGGCCAACGACCTCAGCATCATGCTCGACATGGTGATGGCGTTGTTGGGCGGATGCTGGTATCCGCTCGAAATCTTTCCCGAAGGCGTGCGGGCGGCGGTGCATGTTCTGCCAACGACGTGGGCCATACAAGGCTTGATCGATATCGTCGGACGTGGACTGGGGCTTGCGGGAGTATTGCCGAATGCGATCGTGCTGTTGTGCTTCGCGGCCGTGTTCTCCGTCGTTGACATGCTGCGGTTTCGGTTTGAGTAAGTTGTGAGGGCTATCGAGATGGCAGCCGAGCAACGCCTATGCCTCTTTGTTGATCCTTTTCCAAATGGACAAAGCCCGGAAGCGCATGCTAGCATAGAGCGCGCGCTTTGATAGCTCGATATATAGATGTCGTGCAGGTTCTATTTGAGCGACAAGGAACGATATGAAAACCGACAATGAACTGCATGAAGACGTATTGGCGACACTGAGCTTCGAGCCTCTCCTGGACATATCCAACGTCGCGATTGCAGTCAAGAACGGCGTGGTGACGCTGAGCGGCGAGGTGCCCAGCCATGCCGAGCTCTGGACCACGGAGCACGTCACGAAGAATGTGGCAGGCGTGCGCACAGTCGCGCAAGAGATCAAGGTTGTCCTGCCCAAACAGCATATGCGCAACGACGCAGACATCGCGGAAGCGGCGGCAAATGTTTTGCTGTGGGATGCGGTCGTGCCAAGCGGCGTCAAAGTCCAGGTGGCCGATGGCTGGATCACCCTCAGTGGCGAAACCAAATGGCAATCCCAATGGAGCCAAGCAGCATCCGTGGTGCGCTACCTCGGCGGCGTTCACGGGGTCACAAACTTAATTGTGATCAAGACCAGTCCCACGACCTATAACGTGACCGCCAAGATTCAAAACGCGTTCTACCGACATGCCGGCATCGACGCAACCCGCGTGAGTGTTGACGTCAACGATCAGACCGCCACCCTTCACGGGGCGGTCGGCACGATGGCCGAGCGCGAGGATGCCGAAAACGCCGCCTGGATGGCCGATGGCGTGAACACGGTTCACAACGAGATCGTGGTTGATCCAGAACTGTCAAAAGTCGGCATGTTCGTAGGCTAAATTCGCGGCCAAACAGTTTTGGGGTTAATCACCCCGACACCAATCAAAGGAAGGATATTGACCATGTTAGGAAAAACAGAAGCTGTGACGGCCCAGTCGGAACAGAGCGCCATCATCGCCATTTACGACACGCACAAAGAGGCCGAAGCCGCCATTCGTGAACTACAGAAGAAGGGCCACGACATGACGAAGTTGTCCATCGTCGGCAAGGACTACCACACCGAAGAAGATGTGGTCGGCTACTACACCACCGGCGACCGCATGAAGGCGTGGGGCAAATCGGGCGCTTTCTGGGGCGGCATGTGGGGTCTGCTGTTTGGATCAGCGTTTTTCTTCATACCCGGCATCGGGCCGCTGTTGGCCGCAGGGCCGTTGGTGGTGTGGATTGTCGGGGCGCTTGAAAGCGCGGTCGCGGTCGGTGGCCTGAGTGCGTTGGGCGCGGCCTTGTATAGCATCGGCATTCCCAACGACAGCATCCTCAAAACTGAGGCACAAATCAAGGCTGGCAAATTCGTCGTCATCGAGCATGGCACACAAAGCACGCTGGATTAGGGTATGAGCGCTATGAAGCGAGAAACAGCGATTGTGCTGCGGACAAATGACGCAGTAACACAATGGCGGCAATAGTTTTATTGCCGCCATCTCCAACTTTTCCCCTACCACCTGTGCGGGCACTCAACAATCCGGCATGTTCGTAAAAACGACAAAGCCGAGGCCAGCACTAAGGTCAAAACTCGAATGTGTCCTAGCGCTCCCTCTGTGTGCCGCACGGATGCAGGGTCAAGCAAGTTGCAATTCGCCTTAAAAAGCCTGCGGGCACCCAATATGAACCTGACAACCAACTATCTCGGTCTAACCTTAAAACACCCGATTGTGGCCTCGGCCTCACCGTTATCACACACCCTGGACGGCATCAAGAAGCTTGAAGATGCAGGTGCGGCTGCAGTAGTGATGTATTCGCTGTTTGAAGAGCAGACCAGCCAGCGCCTGAAGCTCGTTGAAAAATATCGCCTGGACTATGACATCGGCGAGTCCACCGAAGTGCTGCGCTATTTCCCCAACATCAACGACTACAACGTCACTCCCGAAGAATACCTGGAGCAACTGCGACGGGCCAAAGAGGCCACCCACATTCCCATCATCGGCAGCCTCAACGTCACATCGGTGAGTGATTGGCTGGACTATGCGCATTCGATTGAGCAGGCCGGGGCCGATGCGCTGGAGCTGAATGTGTATTACGTGCCCGCCAAAACACGCCTGACCAGCACGCAAGTGGAGCAGCGATTCGTAGATGTGTTGCAAGCCGTCAAACAACGCGTTCACATCCCGATTGCGATGAAGCTCACGCCGTTTCTCAGCTCCCCAGCCGATGTGGCCCGCCAGCTGGCCGAGAAGGGGGTGGACGGCTTGGTGCTGTTCAATCGCTTTTACCAACCCGATATTGATTTGGGGACGATGACCGTGGTGCCGCGCATCTCGCTCAGCACGTCCGACGAATTGCGCTTGCCCTTGCGGTGGACGGCGATTCTCTACAACCACGTGCGCACCAGTCTGGCCATCTCCACCGGCATTCATACCCACACCGATGTATTGAAGGCATTGATGGCGGGTGCGCAAACTACGATGATGGCATCGGCATTGCTGCAATACGGCGTCGAACACATCCAGAACGTGTTGCACGATCTGGGCCTATGGCTGGATGAGCACGGCTACGAAAACATATCATCGCTCATAGGCCGCATGAGTGAGATGGATGTAGCGGTGCCCGAGGCGTTTGAGCGCGGGAGTTACATCAAGGCAATCAGCACCGATTCACGGCTTGGTTATTTTTGATCTGGAGTTTTGCGTGAAGATCATCGCATTCCTGCGTGAAAATCCTATCCCGCTCGCAGCCCTCATTGGATTATTGCTTGGGGCTATTACTCGTTTCATTTTTGCAAGGCCAGATGTGGCGGACGTCATTTGGTTGGCAGTCTTGGTGGTGGGCGGCGCGCCAACCGTCCTGAAAACGATCCAGAGAATGCTGAAGGGCAACTTCGCTGCCGATGTCGTCGCCATGCTGGCCATCGTCACGGCAGTCATCATGCGCGAATACTTCGCCGGCGTCATTATCCTCATCATGCAGACTGGCGGCGAAGCACTGGAGAACTACAGCCTGCGACGGGCCTCGTCCACGCTTGAAAAATTGCTTGCGCGTGCGCCGCGTATTGCGCATCGCAAAGAGGCCGGGCAAATTACAGAGATCGAGGCCAACCAGGTTCGCGTTGATGATATTTTGA
>Ga0075021_10000939_pt1 | contig 14956 bp, 19 predicted proteins | sample ColStrG_CSR_2012_FD_72749 | JGI IMG/M metagenome (GOLD analysis project Ga0075021, IMG submission 72749) | Freshwater sediment microbial communities in response to fracking from Pennsylvania, USA - Cold Stream Run_MetaG_CSR_2012 | ecosystem: Environmental > Aquatic > Freshwater > Creek >...
TCGTTCGATGGCCGCGGCAATTACACGCTCGGCCTGCACGATCAGCTGATCTTCCCGGAGATCGATTATGCAAAGGTCGACAAGCTGAAGGGTATGAACGTCACCATCGTTACGACTGCCCGTTCCGACGATCAGGCGCGCACGCTGCTGAAGCACTTGGGCATGCCGTTCCGGGCCTAAGTCAGAAGTGAGAAGTCCGATTGCAGAAGTGAGAGCACATTCGCAAAGAACAGGTTGCTAGAAGCCGGCAGCCAGGAGCTAGAAGATAAGTGGCCACTACCGCAAAACGAGTCAAGGACGCAAGGAAGCCGAAGTTTTCGTCGCGCAAGCACAACCGCTGTAAGATCTGCGGACGCCCGCGGGCCTTTATCCGGAAGTTCGGCATCTGCCGTCTTTGCTTCCGGCAACTGGCATTGCGGGGCGAGATCCCCGGTGTCTCGAAGTCGTCCTGGTAGAAAAGCAGTTGCTGGTCGCTCGTTGCCGGTGATTCATGAGCGGCCAACGGCCCGAGACAGGGGCATTGATGTAGTTCAGAACGGTCGTCGAGAGGCGGGGTTGGCTAGAGACTAGCGACCAGCAACTAGCGACTGAACACGGCTGCCGCAGGTTCTCCGCTGAATGCGGAGCGAACGGGTGGCTCGAGGAGAAGCAAACGATGAGGTTGACCGATCCGGTCGCAGACATGCTGGCGCGTATCCGCAACGCGATTCGCGCGCGGCACCAGAAAGTCGACATTCCAGCTTCCAAGCTGAAGACCGAAATTGCCCGCATTCTGAAAGAAGAGGGCTATATCGCGAACTTCAAGCCAGCCGAGGAAGAAGGACACAAGGTCCTGCGCGTCTACTTGAAGTACGGCAACAACAACGAGGCCGCCATCTCGAACCTGGCGCGCGTGTCGCGCCCGGGCTGCCGCGTCTACGTGCGTCGCACTGAGATCCCGCGCGTACTGGGTGGACTCGGCATCAACATCCTGACCACGCCCAAAGGCGTGATGACCGGTCGCCAGGCGCGCAAACAAGGCCTGGGCGGCGAGTTGTTGTGCGAGATTTGGTAGAAAGGCGCTTCCAGCTCTCAGCTTTCAGTTACACCGCTGAGATCTAACTGAGAGCTGAAGGCTGAGAGCTTATAGCTATGTCACGAATTGGAAAAAAACCGATCGCTATCCCCAAAGGCGTGACGGTCAAAATCGAAGGCAATACCGTCGCGGTCCAGGGGCCCAAGGGGAAAGTGGACACGCCGCTTCCGTCCGGCATCAAGATCGAACAGAAGGACGGCAACCTGGTCGCCATCCGCGAGAATGACTCGCAGGCCGCCGTGCACGGGCTTGCGCGCGCACTCGTCAACAATGCGGTCGAGGGCGTTACTAAGGGCTGGACTCGGGAGCTGGAAATCGTTGGCATCGGCTACCGCGCCGAACTGAAAGGGAAGGGCACCGTGGTTTTCAGCCTCGGCTATTCCCACCCGATCGAGTATCCGCTGCCCACGGGCGTCGATTGTGCGGTCGATCCCAAGCAGACGCGCCTGACGCTGAATGGGATCGACCGTCAGAAGGTCGGACAGGTGGCCGCAGAAATGCGCTCCCTGCGCCCTCCCGATCCGTACAAGAACAAGGGTGTGCGCTATGCCGGCGAACGCCTGAAGAAGAAGGTCGGCAAGACCGGAGCGAAGTAAACAGTCGATAGTCGCTGGTCGGCGGTCGTTCGCTAACGACCAACGACCAACGACTAACGGCGAGCGAACTGAGGGTTTCAAGATGCTGAGAAAAGCTTCCAAAAACCAGACGCGGCAGCGAGTACACGACCGCATCCGCAAGAAAGTGATCGGCACACCCGAGCGGCCGCGGTTGAACGTGTACCGCTCGCTCAATCACATCTATGTGCAGGTGATCGACGACCTCAAAGGCGTTACCGTGGTCGCCGCCTCAACTGCGGAAGGCAAAAAGGGCGAGCGTGTCACCGGCGGCAATGTGGCTTCGGCGAAAACGGTCGGGAAGAAAATCGCTGAACTCGCCAAGCAGAAGGGCATCACCAAAGTCGTGTTCGACCGTGGCGGCTACATTTACCACGGCCGCGTCAAGGCCGTGGCCGATGCCGCACGCGAAGCGGGATTGCAGTTTTAATCAAGAAATGAGATTTTTAGATGCCAACAGTTAGAAAAAAACTCGATGCGGGTGCGTATCAGTTGAAAGACCAGGTGGTCTCGATTAACCGCGTGACCAAGGTCGTCAAGGGCGGCAAGAACCTGTCCTTCGCGGCGCTGGTCGTAGTCGGCGATCCGGCCGCGGCCGTGGTTGGATACGGATCGGGCAAGGCAAAAGAAGTTCCGCAAGCCATCCGCAAAGGAATCGAGTCGGCGAAAAAAAATCTCGTCCGAGTCAACCTGACCCAGACCACCGTTCCTCATACCGTCCTCGGACGCTACGGGTCCGGCATGGTGTTGCTGAAGCCCGCTCCCGAAGGAACTGGCGTAATCGCCGGCGGCGCGGTGCGAGCGGTCATGACTTCGGCTGGCATTCAGAATGTGCTCACCAAGTCGATCGGCACCACGAATCCGCACAACGTGATCAAGGCGACTTTCGACGCGCTGAAGAAACTGAAAAACAGGGAAGACGTCGCTGCCATGCGCGGCAAGGCAGTGGCAGAACTGTGAGTCGTAGCTCGTAATTCGTAGTTCGCACGGCGAGTAAGTTGCGAACTCCCAACTGCGCAAGGGGAATCGAAATGGCAGCCAGGACGTCAAAACCGAGCGGCGGCAAGATCCACATCAAGTGGGTGCGGTCGGCCATCTGCTCTCCGGTGAAGCACAAAAGAGTCGTCAAAGGCCTGGGATTCACCCGCCTGAACCAGGTCATCGAGCGCCCCGACACCGCCGCCATCCGTGGCATGGTGAAGAAAGTGCCGCACCTGGTGGAGATTGTGAACTAGGTCTCAGGTGTCAGGTCGCAAGTCTCAGGAATTGCGATTTGAGAAGCGGGCTCAAGGTTTTTCTGAGACCTGACAACTTAGACCTAAAGGAATTCCTATGAATCTTTCGACAATCAGAGCACCGCGCAAGGCAACAGAAAAGCGCAAGCGCGTCGGACGCGGTATGGGTTCCGGCATGGGCAAGACTTCCACCCGCGGCCACAAAGGACAGCGTTCCCGTTCCGGTTCGCGCCTGCTTCGCGGATTCGAAGGCGGCCAGATGCCTCTTCATCGCCGTATCCCCAAGCGCGGCTTCACGAATATTTTCCGCGAGGAATATGCGGTCGTGAATCTGGACCGTCTGGCGGAATTGGGCGAAACTGACATCACTCCCGAAGTCCTGAAGAAAGCCGGAGTTGTGCACGGCAAGAAGCCGATCAAAATTCTCGGCAACGGCGAACTCAAGTCGGCCATCACTGTGCACGCGCACAAGTTTTCGAAATCGGCGCAGGAAAAGATCGCCAAGGCGGGCGGCAAGTTTGAGGTCTTGCAGTAATGCTGGATAAGCTGGCGAACATCTTCCGGGTTCCCGACCTTCGCAGGCGTGTGCTGTTCACGCTGGGGCTCTTGGCGGTGTATCGCATTGGCGGCCACATCCCCACTCCCGGCATCAACGGTGACCGCCTGGCGCAGTTCTTCGAACAAAACCGTGGCACCGTGCTCGGCTTCGTCGACCTGTTCAGCGGCGGCAATCTGCGCCGGCTGACGATTTTCGCCCTGGGCATCATGCCCTATATCACGGCCTCGATCATCCTTCAGTTGCTCACCGTCGTCTATGAACCTCTCGCCAAGTTGCAGAAGGAAGGCGAGATGGGCCGGAAGAAAATTACCCAGTGGACGCGCTACCTCACTGTCATTCTCAGCGCCGTTCAATCGTTTGGCATTGCCGTCAGCCTGCAGAAAGCCGGCGACTTCGTCAACAACCCCGGCCCCGGTTTTATCCTGATGACCATGCTCACGCTCACCACCGGCAGCGCCTTCATCATGTGGCTGGGCGAGCAGATCACCGAGCGGGGCATCGGCAACGGCATGTCGCTGCTGATCTTCGCCGGCATCGTCGTGGGTCTGCCGCGCGGCGTGATCGACCTCTACGAAAAAGCCAGTACCGCCGCCTGGGGAGCGTTCACCTTTCCAGCCATCCTCATGCTGCTCGTTCTCATGATCGCGGTGGTCGCCTTTATCGTCTATGTTGAGCGCAGTGAACGCCGCATCCCCGTTCAATACGCCAAGCGCGTCGTTGGACGAAAAGTTATGGGCGGCCAATCGACTCACCTCCCCCTGCGTGTTAACGCCGGCGGCGTCATGCCCGTCATCTTCGCCTCTTCGATCCTGGCGTTGCCGCAAATGCTAGCGGCGCCCCTGCACAACAATAAGGTCATCGGACCCATTCTCGAGGCGCTGCGCTGGGGAGAGCCCCTCTATACGCTGCTTTATTGTGTCGGCATTGTTTTCTTCGCCTACTTCTATATTTCGATCGTGTTCAACCCGAACGAGGTGGCCGACAACATGCGGAAGTGGGGCGGGTTTATCCCGGGTATCCGGCCGGGCAAGCGCACCTCCGACTTCATCAACGATGTGCTCACCCGCATCACGCTGGTCGGCGCGCTCTATCTGATCATCATCTCGCTGATCCCCGAGTGGATGATCGCCGGCATTAAGCTCAACCATCTCCCGCTGGTCGGTCGTATTTTCGAGAACTTGCCGACCTGGGTCACGAACGGCTTGGGCGTGAATTTTTACTTTGGGGGAACATCGCTGCTGATCGTTGTTGGCGTCGCCATGGATACGGTTACGCAGATTGAAGCGCAGTTGATCATGCGCCACTACGACGGCTTCACGCCGAAGAGTGGACGGATCCGCGGTCGCCGCACCTGGTAGCGCCGTTTGTTTCTGCACGGGGCGACATTTTGATGTTCGCGGTTGAACGAGGCTGTTCCCGCGTGAAGAAATACGAGTAAAAGGGGCCATGTCGGGATGGCCAAAAAAGCCGCTCGCAAGATTGGGCCGGTCGTCCTGCTGGGTCCTCCGGGAGCTGGCAAGGGAACGCAGGCCAAACGGATGGTCGAACGTTACGGGATCCCGCAGATCTCCACTGGCGATCTGTTGCGGGAGCACGTGCGGCGCGGAACGCCGCTCGGCCTTGAAGCCAAAAGCATCATGGCGCGAGGCGAACTGGTCCCGGACGAGTTGATGTACGGCATCGTGGCGGACCGGTTGGGCGAGCCGGATTGCCGAGAGGGTTATGTGCTGGACGGGTTTCCTCGCACGGCCGCCCAGGCAGGATGGCTCGACGCTTTCCTGGAGCAAGAGATCTTTGACAATTCGGAGAAATGTCCGCCGGTTGTGATCCAGCTCCTGGTGGACTATACTCAATTATTGCAACGGCTTACCGGCCGGCGTTCCTGTCCCGCCTGTGGACGGCTCTACAACGTCCACTCTCAGCCACCTCGCTTCGACGAGTTGTGTGATCTGGACGGCTCGAAGCTGGTGATCCGCAACGACGACCGCCAGGAGGTCATCTCGGAGCGTTTGTCGGGCTACGAGAACATGACCAGGCCGGTCGCCGAGTATTACCGGGCCAAGGGACGGCTGGTTCCGGTGAATGCCGATCGTGCGCCCGAGGAAATCACCGCCGAACTATTTGGCGTGATTGACGGCCACGCCGCCGTGCACGCCGCTGACAAAGTGGCAAAACCAGAATGATCAGTTTCGGGGAAGATCGAATCGTCCGCAAGTCGGCTGAAGAAATCGAAAAGATGCGGCGCAGCGGACAGATGGTCCGCCAGGTTCTGAACCATCTGAGGGAAGTGGTGGCCCCGGGCGCGACCACCATGGACCTGGAAAAGGCCGCTGAGAAAATGATCGCGGACTTCGGGGCCAAGCCGGCGTTTAAGGGGTATCACGGTTATCCGTGCGTGTTGTGCACTTCGATCAATGAAGAGATCGTGCACGGAATCCCGTCGGAAAAGCGCGTGATGAAAATTGGCGACATCGTGTCCATCGATTGCGGAGTCGTATTCGATGGCTACTACGGAGACGCCGCTATCACGGTGCCGGTGGGCGAGACGGTGGCTGCGGAGCTAAAGAAGCTGCTCGAAGTGACGGAGGCCTCGCTCTACAAAGGCATCGAGCAGGTGAAGATTGGCAACACCGTCGGACATGTGGGCTCAGCGATCCAGAAGCACGTGGAAGCCGCTGGATTTAGCGTAGTACGGGAATTTGTTGGGCACGGGATTGGAACGAAACTGCACGAAGCCCCGCAAATCCCGAATTACGGCAAGAAAGGCCAGGGCGCCGAACTGACCGAAGGCATGGTGCTGGCGATTGAACCGATGGTGAATTCGGGCGGCCCCGAAGCCAAGGTTTTGAGCGATAAGTGGACGGCCGTAACGCTCGACGGCAGTTACAGCGCGCACTTCGAACATTGCGTGGCCGTAACCCAGCAAGGGCCGATGATTTTGACGCAATAGCTGGTTTCAGGAGGGGAATGAGCAAAGAGGACGCGATTGAAGTCATGGCAGTGGTGGTTGAGCCCCTGCCCAATGCCATGTTCCGGGTGGAACTTGAAAACAAACACCAGGTCCTGGCTCACGTCTCCGGCAAGATGAGGAAAAACTTCATTCGGATTCTGCCGGGAGACAAAGTCGCAGTTGAGCTTTCTCCCTACGACCTGAACCGCGGCCGGATTGTGTATCGTTACAAATAACTATTAGGCTTGTCATCCTGAGCGAAGCGAGGGATCTCTGCCGGCAAGCACGCGCGGTGGGAACAAGACACCTGAGAACCGAGACCTGATTTATGAAAGTAAGAGCATCGGTAAAGAAAATTTGCGACAAGTGCAAAGTCATCCACCGCAAGGGCGTGGTGCGGGTGATTTGCGAGAACTCGAAGCATAAGCAGCGTCAAGGCTGATTAGAGAGGAACTATGGCTCGTATTGCTGGCGTCGATCTTCCGCGTAACAAACAAGCGAATATCGCGCTCACGTACATCTATGGCATCGGCACCTCGCGCGCAGCGCGGATTCTCGACGAAGCGAAAGTCGACCCGATGAAGAAAGTCCAGGATCTGGCCGAAGACGAAGTCAACCGTATCCGCCAGGTCATCGAAAACGAGGGCGCAGTCGAAGGCGACCTGCGCAAAGACGTTTCGATGAACATCAAGCGTCTCATCGAGATCGGCTCCTATCGCGGATTCCGTCATCGCCGCAATCTGCCGGTTCGCGGACAGCGGACTCACACCAACGCACGTACCCGCAAAGGTCCGCGCAAAGGCACTGTCGCGCAGAAGAAGAAGGCGACGGCAAAAACATGAAACCAGGTATCAGGTCTCAGGGGCCAGGTCTGAGCAGAATCGGGACCTCCTGAGACCTTGGGACCTGAGACCTAAGACCCGAGACCGAAACTATGGCGAAACCAGCAGCAGCGGGCGGCGCAGCCGCGCCGGAGAAAAAAGGCAAGAAGAAGCAGTTCAAGAAGAAGGAGCGCAAGCACGTTCCGCACGGGCTCGTGCACGTACAGGCCTCTTTCAACAACACCATCGTGACCATCTCCGACCTGACCGGCAACGTGCTGGCGTGGAAGAGTTCGGGATCCCTCGGCTTCCGCGGATCGCGCAAAGGTACTCCGTTCGCCGCGCAGCAGGCCGCCATGAACGCCGCCAATATGGCGCGCGATCACGGAGTGCGCAGCGTTGATGTGCGCGTCAGCGGGCCGGGATCGGGCCGCGAGTCGGCCGTGCGCGCGCTTTCCGCAGCCGGTATTGAGGTGCGTTCGATCAAAGACGCGACCCCGATTCCGCACAACGGTTGCCGTCCGCCGAAACGGCGTCGCGTATAGGAAATGAATCCTTGGTTCTCGGTGACCGCAGAAATCGGCGGGATATGGTTTTCCTGAGACCTGTGAGCTGAGATCTGACAACTGATTTTCAATCGGGACGAAAGGGTAGCCACCCCGTAAACCGATTCCAGAAGGAGAAAAATGGCACGTTACACCGATGCAGTATGCCGTCTTTGCCGCCGGGAAGGCATCAAGCTCTTCCTCAAAGGCACCAAGTGCTTTAGCGAGAAGTGCCCCATTGAGAAGCGCAACTACGCTCCCGGCCAGCACGGGAAAGATAAGAAGACCAAAGTAGTAGGTTACGGCCTCCAGTTGCGCGAGAAGCAGAAAGCCAAACGCATTTACTTTACCCAGGAAGGCCAGTTCCGCAACTACTTCGAGAACGCGGTCAAATCCAAGGGTGTGACCGGCGCGAAGCTGCTCGAACAACTCGAACGCCGTCTCGACAACGTCGTCTTCCGCATGGGTTTTGGAATCTCCCGCCGCCAGGCGCGCCAGTTAGTGCGTCACGGGCACGTGCAGGTGAATGGCCGCAAGGTCAACATCCCGTCGTACGAAGTTACCGTTGGAGAAGAGATTGCCATTCGCGAGAGCAGCCGCAAGGTTCCAATTCTCGAAATCGCAAAAGATTTTGCCAGCCATCAACCGGTGCCGGTGTGGCTCGAAATCGATCGCGACTACTACAAGGGCCGAGTCATAGCCCTGCCGAAGCGCGAAGATATCCAGTTGCCAGTGAACGAGCAGCTGATTGTGGAGTTGTACAGCAAATAGTCGCTAGTCGTTGGCAAACCAACGACGAACGACCAATGACGATTTGGGCCCATTTCGCGCCAGATCAGCCTTTCACGGTGATGACCTGAACTTGGACCACTCAGCGAGCCGCGATTGAGCAACATGGCCGAGAGGAGAAACACACAATGCTTTGGAAAGGTTTTCAAAAACCGAAACGGCTGGCGAGCGACGCCGGTTCACTCACCGACAAGTACGGAATGTTCTGGGCGCAGCCCTTTGAGCGCGGCTTCGGCACCACCATCGGCAACGCTCTGCGGCGCGTGCTGCTGAGTTCGATCGAGGGCGCGGCAGTCACCGCCGTGAAGATCGAAGGGGTCATGCACGAATTCCAGTCGATTCCCGGCATCGTCGAGGACGCGACCGACATCATCCTTAACCTCAAGCAGGTCCCGTTCAAGCTCTCTGGCGAGGGGCCGAAAGCGATCTACCTGCGCGCCGATCAACCGGGCGTGGTTACCAGTGGCATGATCGAAGCTGACGCCGACGTCGAAGTGCTCGACAAGGAAATCTACATCGCGACCGTGAGCGAAGGCGGCAAGCTCGACATGGAAATGCGCCTCAAGCGCGGCCGTGGCTACGTCTCGGCCGACAAAAATTTTGAAGACGACCTTGGTATTGGATTCATTCCAATCGATTCCGTCCACACGCCGGTGCGCAAATGCAACTACACCGTCGAAGCCGCGCGTCTCGGTCAGATCACCGACTACGACAAGCTGACGCTCGAAGTCTGGACCAACGGTTCCATCACGCCGGGCGACGCGCTTGGGTTGGCGGCGAAGCTGGTGAAGGACCACATGAATATCTTCATCAACTTCGAAGAAGAGATCGAAACAGCGTCCGCCAGCGAAGAGCGTCGTCCGGAAATCAAGAACGAGAACCTGAACCGCTCGGTCGAAGAACTCGAGCTGTCGGTCCGCAGCTACAACTGCCTGAAGAACGCCAACATTCAGTCCATTGGCGAACTGGTGCAAAAGACCGAAGCCGAGATGCTGAAGACCAAGAATTTCGGACGGAAATCGCTGAACGAGATCAAGGAGATTCTCACCTCGATGGGCCTGAGCCTGGGCATGAAGATCGACGAGCACGGCAACGCCGTTCCCGGACCGACTTCCAACCAGGTTCTCCCCGCCTCGGCGTACGGCGACAACGATCTGTAAGAACAGTCTCTAGTTTCATAGTTTCTGGTTTCGTAGTTCCGCGCGACTTTAACGTGCCTGAACCAGAAACTAGAAACGAGAAACTTTGAAAACTGGTCACTGACCACCGGCCACTGGCCACTGAGGTTTTCCATGCGTCACAAAGTTGCAGGATACAAACTCGGCCGCACCACCAGCCATCGCCGCTCACTGCTCCGCAACATGGTCACATCGCTGATCATGGAAGAGCGCATCGAGACCACCATCATCAAGGCGAAGGCCGTGCGCCCCCAAGTCGAAAAGATGATCACACTCGGCAAGAAGGGCGATCTCGCAGCCCGCCGACAAGCCGCAGCGTACCTGATGACCGACGAATCCGTACGCAAGCTGTTTGACACCGTCGCCCCGCGCTTCGGCGACCGCAAAGGCGGATATCTGCGTATCGTCCGTACCGGTTGGCGCAAGGGAGATGGTACCGAGAAAGCCTTCATCGAACTGCTCGGCAGCGAGCAGGTCTTGGACGAAAAGCGCCAGAAACGCGCCGAAGTCCGGGCCAAGCGTGCCGAAGAAACCCGCAAAGCCATGGAAGCAGCCGAGGCCCAAGCTCAAGCCAGCGGAGAATCAGCCGAAGCCGGCGAGAAGAAAGAGTAGTTCGCGGCGGAGCAGTCGAGCGGAGTTTTCGAAACAACAAAGGTGCGTCCGAAGTGGACGCACTCTTGTTTTGTCGCGTCAGACTACGGTCCCAGCGGCCCGCTCAGGGTCCCGATCAGGCCCGTCTTATTGTCGAGCACCGCCAGCCGAAGTTCCTTTCCACCCGACGGCACATCCAGGTCGATCGGCACCATCATGCCTTTCTCCAGAACCTGCTGATAGGTAGCGGCATCGAACGTGTGGTCCACCTTGGTGCTGCGCGTCATCAAGCTTTTACCACTCGCATCGTAGACGCTCGCGTACATACTTACATTCATTTTCTTGCCGCCGCTGGTGTCCTCTGCGCTCACGGTGTGAGCATCGACCAGGAAAACCACTCGCACTTTACCGGAGTCTCCTGGCTTAGCCTGCGCCATGAAAGAAATCTGAGTTGCGGGCGCATTGAACTGAAGAGCAGCGGCTACATCCTGCTCCAAGTTGTGGTCCTTGGTGGGACCGGGTTCGATCGCGAAGTAACCCTTGCGATAGCGGAGCTGAGCGTCTCCTTGATCGACCTTTACCTTGATGTTGCGCAACTTTCCGTCCCACTTCTTGTTCTCGGGATAGTAGCCCAGGGAGTAGGAGGCCTTCTCATCCGAGACCGCGAGCGCAATTCCGTCCTTGATCTCGTTCTGGTTCACATAGGCCTTGCCACCAGTCTGGGCGGCCACTTCCTTCATCGTTCCCTGGCTCGCCACGAGGCCTGAGATGTGAGAGAGCGCCTCGTCGGCCAAGAAAGTGTCCCTATAGGCAGAGCCTTGGCTGGTTGCAGAGTTCTCCATCCCCGTGATGAGGCCCCGGAGATCGACCGGATAAATCGCGATGTTAGCACTGGCAAGTTGGGCTTCCGCCTCCTTAACTTCTTGCCCGTGGAGTTCCCGCTGCTGCGCCGCCAATGAACCGGTGGCAATCGTGCCCACAGATTTCTGCCGAACACTGGGCAGGTCCGCCATCAGTTCCGCGTCGCTGACGTTGCGGTCTTCCGGGATCAGATCGAATGGCAAAGAGGCAGTTAGCCACACTACGTTCTTGCGCCCGGGCAGGCCCCCCAGCATCCGCGACAGCGTCTTCATCGCCTCAATCGTAATCAGAGTGCGGCGCTCCAGGTTGTATCCGACCTGGAGATCTGTGAAGGCCTGGATCGCCGCCCCGGCCATCGCTACCGACGTGCTCACTGCGCCGCCTCCGCGAGGCCCGTCCGCTACGCCATGCGACTCCGGCGCTGGCGCACCAGGCTGCAAGATCTGCTCTTGAGGCTTCAGGTTCTTGATTGCAGTCATAAGGACTTGTGGGTCGCTGGTGAACTGCTGGAGAACGCGCAGTTGATCGGTCAGGGCGAGTACCGCCATGGGATGTCCGCTCTGTCCCTGTTCCACCGCGTATTTCAGCATTTGCGAACGCGCATAACCCTGCTCTTTGAATGGCGAATTACTCGCGTCCAGAATCAGGACCGTCGGAACCCCCGCGGGCCCAACATTTTCAGGATGATTGGACAGGATACCCGGGGGTGCCGCCGCAGGAGCTTTCTGAGTAGTGACGCCGGGCGGAACGAACGCCGAGATTTTCTGCTTCTTGCCATTCTCCTCCACCGTGAAGTCTTCCGGTTTCAAGCCCGTAACCGGCTGGCCCTTCTTGTCGGTGACAACCACATCCACCACGACCAGGCGAGTGCTTGTCCGGATGGTGATCGTCGGAACGTCAGACGGTGTCTGCTGGGCACTCATCACCGCTGGGCTGGTCGCGAGGTTGAGAGCCAGGATCGGAACCAGTGCCACACGAACCGGCAAGCTGCGCAACATAACTCCTCCAATGGTGCAGCAGAACTTGGGAAACACACGGAATGTACGCTGTTTTCGCCTTGTTTGCAATGCAGGCTTGTGCACGGTTGGTGCTGGGATGAGTCGCTTCCTTGCCCAACCACCGTCGTGACATTCTGCGCTGCGCAACCCCATTTGCCTGTTCTGCACCCGCTCCCTACAATAGAACTCACCCCGGAAATCTATGATTCATTTTCCCGTTCCCGAAGCTCTCACATTCGACGACGTTCTCCTGGTTCCCGCGCGTTCTGAGGTTGTGCCCGCGGCCGCCAACACCCAGACGCAGATTTCGCGCAATATCGCCCTCAACGCTCCCATCATCAGCGCCGCCATGGACACCGTTACCGAGTCGCACATGGCCATCGCGCTCGCCCAGCAGGGCGGCCTCGGCATCATTCACCGTAATCTGACCATCGAGCAGCAGTCGAACGAAGTCGATAAGGTGAAGCGCTCGGAAAGTGGCATGATCGTCGATCCCGTTACCATGTCGCCCGACGCCAAAGTTTCCGATGCGCTCGACGTCATGAAGAAGTACAAAATTTCCGGCGTCCCCATCACCCAGAGAGACGGCAAGCTGGTCGGCATCCTCACCAATCGCGACCTGCGCTTCGAGACCCGCTTCGACATTCCTATCAGCAAGGTGATGACCAAGGACAAGCTCATCACAGTCCCAGTCGGAACCACGCTCGAGCAAGCCGAGGAGATCTTGCACGAGCACCGCGTCGAAAAACTTCTCGTCGTCGACGACAAGTACAACCTGAAGGGCTTGATCACCGTTAAAGACATTCAAAAAAAGTTGAAGTATCCCGGCGCCGCCAAAGACGCGCAGGGACGCTTACGGGTCAGCGCCGCGATTGGCGCCACCGGCGACTTTCTCGAACGCGCCCAGGAATTGGCCAAGGCCAAGGTTGACGTGCTCGCCATCGACAGCGCGCACGGCCATTCCATGCTGGTGATCGAAGCGGTAAAGAAAATCAAAGCCACGCTCCCGCAAGTTGATCTCATCGCCGGCAACGTTGCCACCTTCGACGGCGCCTGCGAATTAGTGCGCGCTGGAGTCGATGGCATCAAGGTCGGCATCGGTCCGGGTTCCATCTGCACCACGCGCATCGTGACCGGCGTAGGCGTCCCGCAGATTACGGCCATCGCTGAAGCATCCAGAGCGACTCGTGACGCAGGAGTTCCGGTTATCGCGGATGGGGGCATCAAATATTCCGGCGACATCGTCAAGGCGCTTGCCGCTGGCGCGTCCGCTGTGATGATCGGCTCCATGTTCGCCGGAACCGACGAAAGCCCCGGCGAACTCATCCTCTACCAGGGCCGCACCTTCAAGTCCTATCGCGGCATGGGTTCACTCGGAGCGATGGCGCAAGGATCCAGCGAACGCTATTTCCAGAACTCTGACGGCGACGCCTCCACCGCCATGCCCGTCCTTGGCGAGGAATCGAACCGCCTGGCGAAACTCGTTCCCGAAGGCATCGAAGGACGCGTGCCCTATCGCGGGTCGGTATCCATGATCGTGCACCAGATGGTCGGCGGCCTGAAGTCCGGCATGGGGTACTGCGGTTGTCAGACAGTCGCCGAGCTTCAGCAGAAAGCGCGCTTCGTGCGCATCAGCGCGGCCGGGCTGCGCGAAAGCCACGTGCACGACGTCATGATCACCCGTGAAGCTCCCAATTACGCGGTGGAGTAGGGAAGAAACCGAATTTGCCCACGCCTCGTCCTAATTTTCTGCGCGCCTGGTGGCCAGCTCTTGTCTGGATCGGTCTGATCACGTTTGAATCCACCGATTTTTTCTCGGCGCGCAACACGAGCAGCATGCTGTATTCGCTGCTGACCCGCCTGTTCGGCGAAATCAATCTCCACGACTTCCTCGTTTTCCATCACTACCTGCGCAAGGCCGGCCACGTCCTGGGCTACGGTATGCTGGCCCTGCTGTTGCTCCGCGGGTGGCGGGCGACCTTCGGCGACCCGGACTGGTCGTGGGGAGCAGCGCGGCTGGCATGGCTGGGCACCGCCTTGGTGGCATCGATGGATGAGTGGCACCAGAGTTTCATCCCGTCCCGCACCGGGAGTCCCAGAGATGTTATCCTCGATAGCGCGGCGGGCTTGCTCTTCCTTTTGATTGCTTATGTCCGCCTGCGCCGCCCGACCCTCGCCGAGGAAATTACCTGACACTCAGCAACGGGACGAACAGGGCCCGACTTCAGCCGTGTCGTTGCACTGCTGAAAGTGTCCGCGCTTCAGCACACGAGGCTAGCTTCTTCACCCGCCTGGCCGCGATGTGCCAGCAGCGCCACCGCCGACACCGTTGCTATTCCCGCCGAAAGATAAAACGGTACGGGCGCGCCATACGCCTTCCACAGTGCGCCCGTGATCACGCTGGCCAGCAGCGTTGTCAGGCTCGTCACGAAAAAGTAGATGCCCAGTGCTCGTCCCCGCACGTCGGCCGAGACGGTTTCCACCACCAGCGCTTTCAGCACGGGGTTCGTAAGTGCGTAGAACAATCCGTAGCAGGCCATCGTGAGCCAGATCGCGCGGCGAGATGGCGCCAGCGCAAATACGAAGTAGACCGCCGCAAATACGCCGTATCCTGCTGCTGCGATGGTCGAGCGCGAGAAGCGGTCGCTGAATTTCCCCGCCGGCCAGGAGAGTAGCGTGTACATGATATTGAATACCAGCCCCAGCAACGGCGCTTGCGACGCCGGGATGCCCACGCTCC
>Ga0075021_10000941_pt1 | contig 14920 bp, 11 predicted proteins | sample ColStrG_CSR_2012_FD_72749 | JGI IMG/M metagenome (GOLD analysis project Ga0075021, IMG submission 72749) | Freshwater sediment microbial communities in response to fracking from Pennsylvania, USA - Cold Stream Run_MetaG_CSR_2012 | ecosystem: Environmental > Aquatic > Freshwater > Creek >...
GCCCAAAGGGGCCGCATCCATCGAGAAGGGCGCGTATGGCGGTCGGTATGTGCGCTATGGCATTCGCGAACACGCTATGGCCGGCATCATGAACGGTATGGCAATGCACGGCGCGGTGCGGCCGTATGGCGGCACGTTCTTTTGCTTTAGCGACTTTATGCGACCGGCCATTCGTCTCGCTGCGCTCAGCGGCGCGCGGACGATCTTCGTGTTTACCCACGACAGCATCGGCTTGGGCGAGGATGGCCCTACCCACCAGCCAGTCGAACAGCTCGCCAGCCTGCGGGCCATGCCGCATCTCGTGACGCTACGCCCGGCCGATGCCAACGAGACCGCCAGCGCCTGGAAGGTGGCGATCGAATGGCAACAGGGTCCGGTCGCCCTGATCTTGTCACGTCAGGCGCTGCCGATCCTGCCAAAGAAAGACGGCTTTGAGAAGGGGGCCTATGTCTACCAGGATGCGACCGATGCCAAGATCATCCTCGTCGCCAGCGGTTCCGAAGTCAGCCTGGCGCTGGATGCGGCCCGAGTGCTCACTGAAAAAGGCACGGCCACGCGCGTGGTGTCGATGCCCTCCTGGGAGCTGTTCGATGCCCAGGATGAGGGCTACAAACAGGCGGTGCTGCCGATCGATATTCCCAAGGTGGTGGTCGAAGCGGGTGTGTCACAGGGTTGGCACAAATACACCGGCCCGCTCGTACGCTTTGTTACGCTGGATGATCGCTTCGGCGCCAGCGCGCCGCTTAAGGACGTGTATCCCAAGCTCGGCTTCAACGTCGACCACGTCGTCACCGCGGCCCAGTCGCTGCTGATTTAGCTGGGCCGCAGACCACATCTCGTCCCACGTCGTAAGCTACGCCAGCAGAATTCGAAGTAAAGTCGCATCTTCGACCTTCGGCAAATCGCGCCGGTCAGCTTGCAAGGGCACAGGACCTCGAGGGTGTCTTGCCCTGTGACCGGCACGGTGCGCTATCCGGGATCACGGCATTGCCTGCCACCTCAGCTAGGGCGCCTCGGCCACATCCCCTTTCGCGAGCCAGGTATAACGCGCGACTGGTGCCAGGGCCATGTTGGTCGTGGCGGTAAATGAGACTGCCTGTCCCGCCCCGAGGGGCTCAAGCTCAGTCACTTGGGCATCGGCTACGCCCACTAAGCCATCATCGCTGCCGCGCAGCGCAAACACCAAGTGCACATTGCTCACCGCTTGCGTGCCTGAGTTGTGCAATTCACCCTGCACCGTGAGCGGACCCGGCGCCACGCCGTGCAGCGTCACCGCGCTGACCGAGAAGCTACGGGCATCATCACTTGTGGCCAGCAACGTGGCCGCTTTCGTGCCGGCGACAAGTTGTTTATCGCCAGTGCTGGCGCGATCAGCGCGCGCAGCCTGAGTTTGATCGGTTCGGGCGAACACGCTGATCTCGGTATCGCTATGAATGTCGGTGGCCTGGAGCAGCACGCGCACCGGGATCGTCTCATAGCCCTCGAGTGCCATGCCGGCAAACCATTCTTCGTAGATGGGCATGCCACCAGCGGGATTCCGAATGGTGAGACACAACAGCGCCGTTTGCACGCTGTCTGCGGTGCGGTTCGTCAGCTCAGCAATGAGTGACCAGCGCCTGGCCCGGTCGGCGTAGACCAGCGCATGACTGATTTGCAACGTCTCGTCCGCGCAGGTTCCGTTGCGCGCAACGAGCGGCACGATCGTCTCCTGTATGTGCGCAGCCCCTGAGATGGACGCTGACACCGCGGGCGCGCTACAGGCCAGCGTCAAGAGTGCGCATATCAGGAGATACGCGACGAGAGATATGATGTGAGAGGCAGGTTGACGCAGGGGCTTTCGGGCGGTCACAGTGCGCGTAAGACTAGATAACGAGGCCCCATTCTGACGTCATCACAAAGATGGAAATCCTATCAGTCGTTGAAATGCGCGAAATTGAGCGTTTGGCTGACACGAATGGCTTGCCCTACGCCCAATTGATGCAAAATGCAGGGAAAGCCGCCGCCGATGCGATTCGGACCCGTATCCGGCCCTCGGCGCGCCCGCTCGTCCTGATCGGCCCGGGTAATAACGGTGGAGACGGCTTGGTGTGCGCCCAGGCGCTGGCTGAGGCCGGCCATAACGAAGCGGTGCGTGTCTGGCTTCTTAGGCCACGCGATCCATCTGACCCGGTATTCGCTGCGGCGGCCGCCGCACCGATCGATATGGCCCTTGGCGATCTGCATGTCTTAAACACCTGGCTGGCCGACACCGAGGTCATCGTCGACGCACTCTTGGGCACAGGTGTCGCGCGGCCAATCGACGGGCCGCTCGGTGATGTGTTAAAAGCCGTGCAGGCCCGCCGTGCAACGGATGGGCACTGGACCGACGGGAGGCGCAATGGCGACGGTCGTCCCTCATCCGCAGTCACGCTCATCGCGCTCGATGGCCCGACCGGCATGAACTATGACACGGGTGCGCTTGACCCAGCCACGGTCCCGGCCGACGTAACGATCACATTTCATGCGCCCAAGCGGGGTCATTACTGTTACCCCGCTGCCGGGGCGCTTGGCGAGTTGATCGTCGTGCCGATTGGGATCGACCGCGCCAAAATCTCTGCGCTTCGGCCGAAACCCGCGTCCACAACCGGGTCAGCGGAGAACGGCCCGAAAGCCGATTCAGCGCCGTCAGCACAGACACACGCATCTGTCGAGCTCGTAGATGAGACCTGGATGCGCTCGCACCTTCCGACCCGCAAAACCGACAGCAACAAAGGGTCATACGGCAAGGTGCTGGTCGCAGGCGGGTGCGCCGATTACATGGGCGCACCCACGTTGTCGGCCCGGGCTGCATATCGCACCGGCGCCGGTCTGGTCGCTTACGCCGTGCCACAAGTAATCCAACACGCCGCAGCCCTGCTTTGCCCCGAAGCGACCTTCGTGCCCTTGCCCGAATCGCAGGATGCCCATACGGTGCAGTCGCTTGGGCGGATCCAGCAGTGGCTGAAAACAGCCACCGATGGCGCCGCTGTGGCGCTGGGGCCGGGCATGGGCCAGGCGGACTCGTCGCGTGATTTCCTGATCGCATTTGGGCAAGCGGCACGAGCGGGGAAATTCCCGCTACGAGGGCTGGTCTGTGATGCGGATGCGCTGAACATGCTCGCCAAGGTGCCCGACTGGCACACGCAGTTGCCACCCCTTACCGTGCTCACACCGCACCCGGGCGAGATGAGCCGTCTGGCGCAGCTGCGTATCAGCGAGGTGCAAGCCGACCGCATCGGTTATGCGCTGCACTTTGCCCAGGTGTGGGGTCACATCGTATTACTCAAAGGCGCATACACCGTGATTGCGTCACCGGATGGCCACGGCGCAGTGCTGCCATTCGCCAATGCCGCGATGGCGACGGCGGGCACGGGTGATGTCCTCACCGGCTGTATTGCTGGACTCGTTTCGCAGGGCCTGTCCCCGTTCGACGCGGCTGTATGCGGCGGCTACTTACATGGCGCATCGGGCGAACGCTGGCGCGACGCCCACGGCGACAGCGGGCTGCTTGCCGGCGACCTACTCGCGCTCTTGCCGGATGTGATGCGTGACCTCAGGCGCATGCCGTAACCCACGCGGCTCGCCATCGGCTTAAGGGCTAGCGATTCACGGTTACTCGCATTTCTTCCGGCGAGACGCGTCTGAGCCACATCGCAGCGGGCCTCGGGTCCGTTGACTACGGCCGCTACGGGGCGCACGCTGGGGGCGTTTGTCAAGGCCAACCGGTCGTATATATGAGTCAGGCACATTTCCCCATACCCGCAGGTCCAACGTGTTATGCGTGCGTGCGCTTTATCGATGCCTCAGGCGCACATCCAGGCGGCCGGCGAGTGTGCGGCAAGATACCGTTATTACCCCCGGCTAGTGGTCTGCCTATTTAGTTTTGCATACCAAAGGTGCAGTTTCTCGGCGCAAACCTTGAAGTTCACTCGTCAGAATGAAGTGGTCAGACCACGAGTAGATCGGGACGAGTCGCACTGGCGCTATAAAATTTGCCCCATGCCGGCGCGCCACAGGATGGCGACAGGCGTATCGCAGCCCTCGTCGACATCCCGCCCCAAAGTAGCCCAGCGCGGCGTGAGCGTAATTCCCGACAGACACTGGCGCGCAAACCGTTGACGGGGTGAGATGAGTGTTGGCCTTAGACCGTTAGGATAGGGTGACATGACGCTGATATCGTGCAGCCCTATGAAGCGCGCCTGCGTGATCGGCACGACTGGCTCGGGCAAGACAACGCTGGCGCGCCAACTTGGCCAAACGCTCGGTTACGCGAGTCTTGATCTGGACGATGTGTATTACGGCCCGAATTGGCTAGTGCGGCCGCTGGCAGAGTTGCGACGGGATGTGACCGAGTTCAGTCGCGCCCCAGCCTGGGTCATCAGCGGTAACTACCCGTTTTTACGCGATATTGTGTGGTCGCGCGCCGACACGCTGATCTGGCTGGACTACCCGCTGCACGTCGTGTTGAAGAGGCTGATTGGCCGCACAGTGCGCGAGCCCATCTCGGGCAAGCGCACGATTGGTGGGAACCGCGTGAACGGTGCCAGTAACTTTTGGGGCCGCGATTCGATCTGGGCCTGGTCTGCAAAAGCCATCCACTTGCACGGCCATCGGCGGCGCGAAATCCCTATGCTACTCAAGCTGAGCGCATTTCAGCACCTAGCGTTACTGGTTTTCGTCCAACCAAACGAGACTGATCGCTGGCGGCAAGGCCTGACACATTCGGCCCGTGATCGGCCTGGCACGTGACCCGTGTGTGGCGCCTGCCGCTCAGGCACTCGCAACCCAAGGCCCGCTAGGCCAACTGTCGAATGAGCTGTTTCAAGTGTTCGCGGTAGCCGTAGTGCTCGACCTCGACGTAATGGCGAGTGCTCTCGATGTAGTGGATGCCCCGGTTGATCGGCTGTTCAGCGGTCGCTTTGAGGCGGCGCATCGCCTCGGCTCTGGCCGGATCGGATTGTGCGGCGTGGATAAAGCGCCCCATCGCCTGGGCCTGGTAGTCAACCAGGTCAAACTGACCGCTGTCGGGCTGGATGAGGCCGATGACGAACAGGTTGTCGTAACGCGGATGGAAGACGTGATAATACAGATTCGGCTTGCCGTCCTTCCAGTTCAGATATTGTTTGTCGATAAATGGGAAGGTGATATTGAAGCCGGTGGCGTAGACGATCACATCGATGGGCTCAACGCTACCATCGGCAAATACGACCCGGTCAGGGCACAGTTCGCGCACATCGGGCTTTGTCTTGACATCGCCTTGGCCGACGTAATATAAAAGCAGTTGATTGACGATCGGGTGTGTTTCGAAGAACTGATGGTCGGGTTTGGGCAAGCCATAGTCCTGCGGCAGCCCCACCAAGAGTTTCAAAACCAGCGCAAACATCCGGCGTTGAATCGGCAGCGGCACATGCAATTTCAACATCAACTCGTTGACCTGATCGGACGGCCGGCCAAAGATGTATTTGGGGTTGTAGTAATAGCCGCGGCGGGTGCTATGAAATGTGACCGCGGCATGTTGGGCGCTTTCGACGGCGATGTCGCAGCCGCTGTTACCGGCGCCGATAACCAGCACCCGTTTATCCGTTAGCACATCGGGCGTTTTGTATTGACTAGAGTGCAGGGTGAGGCCACTAAACGCGCCGGGGTAGTTCGGCCATTTGGGGTCCCAGTTGTGACCATTACAAATCACCACCCCGCCGTAACGACGAACCTCGCCAGTCGCCAAAGACACCTGCCACGCCGGCGCGCTTTGCCCAGCATCGGTGGCTGGATCAGCCGCCTGCGTAGACGCTTGTCCTGACGCGTGTCCCGGCACGATGGACGTCACCGTCGTGTTAAAGGTGATCAGGTCATACAAGCCGAAGTGCCGGGCATAGTCCTTGAGATACTGATGCACCTGGCGGTGATTCGGATAGTCCGGATACGTCTTCGGCATGGGGTAATCGGTGAACGCTGAGCCCAGCCGCGACGAGATCAGGTGCGTCGATTTATAAATGCTGCTGGCCGGACGGCCGTAATACCAGTTGCCACCCACATCGTCGTTCTTGTCGAACACGTCGCAGGCGATGCCGAGGGCTGTTAAGTTTTTTGCCGCCGCCAGCCCAGACAAGCCCGCGCCAATGACGCAATAGCGAGCGGTGTAATCGAACGTCATGCGCGTTTGGTCAGCATCCGGTGGATAGGCAGCCGGTGTCTGGGTCCAACCCGCCACAGGTCGAACTGGCCATGATCCACAGCGTCAAGTCAGCGTCAAACGCGCTGGGGCGGGACTCGTCTTCCTCGGCGAGAGTTACGGGCAGCGGTCCAACCGGCGCGTGTTGTGCGTGTTCCAGCAGGGGCGCCTCAACCGGCTCGGCCACGTGTTCGGGCGTGTTCATGCCTATACTCTACCAAAAGGGCGTCACCGCCGTGCGTTGCCAATAGCGCATATCACGCGTGTCCCGGGTGTCGTGCGCAAGGCTACCGGTGTAAGCGGGCGAAGATGATCGGGCAGCCCTTCCATGGGCCGCGGACACAGACGCAGACGTCGACGTCGTGGACCCGAACGGGTCATGTCCGCCCATCTCAACACGTGGGGCGGGACCATGGTCCCGGAACAAGTGCGAGGTTGGCACGCCAAATCGGTCGGCCCGGAAGAGGCTGATATCCCATCTGGTGCTGCCCAGGTCGGCCAGCTCAGCCATGATCTCGCCAATGACGCTCGCAAACTTATACCCATGCCCCGAGCACGGTGAGGCATACACGACTTGCGGGTGTTGGGGGTGCTGATCGATGATGAAATGCCCATCGGGCGTATTGGTAAACATGCACGCCGCCAGGGTCATCGTCGGCCCGGTGCCGTCGGGGAAGTAGCGTGAGGCGAAGTCACGCAGCATCGCCTCGTCTTCGGCGCGTGGCTCGCCCTGATCGGTGATCAGCCGGTCGGGGTGACCGACTTCCTGGAAGTGATGGTATTTGCCAAACTTGAAGCCGGGCACGCTATGGATCGGGAAGCCATAGAAACGACCCTCGGGCACCAGGCAGTTAAAGACCGGAAAGTTGGACGGCTGGAAATGCTCTGGTTTCTGGGGCTGGAGCCAGGCCAGCACCTGCCGTTCGGGCACGGCCAAGCCGCGCAAAAACGGCATCAGGTGCGCATCCCAGGCGCCGGCCGTGATGACGAGCGAGTCGGCCTCATAGTCGTCGCGGTCGGTGTGCACCCGCACGCCGCCGGTGTGGGTCGGCTCATAGCCGAGCACCTTCTCGCGCCCGTGAATCTCGGCCCCCAGCGCCATCGCCCCGTTGGCGTAGGCCACGATGCAACGTTCCGGGACCAGAAACCCGCCCTGTGGCTGATACAGGGTCAAGATGTCGTGGGGCAAACGGTAGCCGGGGAAGCGTTCGGCGAGTTCAACGCCGGTCAGGACCTCATGCGGCAGGTCATATTGCATGGCGCTCCGCAGCGCGCCTTTGAACACCCAGCTGTCGGCCGGGCCGGCGTCGATGCTACCGGTGTAGTGCAAGAGCTTCTCGCCCGCGCCCTTTTCGATGTCGTGCCATAGCTCATACGACCGTTTGAGCAGCATGACATATGACGGATGTTCGTAGTAGGCCAGACGGATGATGCGCGTGTAACCGTGCGAACTGCCGCGGGTGTGCGGCACGTCAAATTGCTCCAGGCCCAAGACGCGCTTGCCGCGCTTGGCGAGGTGATAGCAGGCTGCGCTGCCCATCCCACCCACGCCCACCACAATGGTGTTATAGCGGCGCGAATGAGTGTTTGGTATGGTCGTGCTTGTGGTCATCGTGTCTGTCGTCTTGTCCCCGTGTCGGCTCGTCGTCTCGTGTTTCTCGAGATCTGGCTCATATCGCCGCTGCGTGTCTCAAACCAGCCGGTTGATGCCATTGAACGCCGCCGTCTTGTAGCACTCGGCCAGCGTCGGATAGTTGAAGGCGGTATTGACAAAATAATCGATGGTGCCGTGAAAGGCCAGCACGGCTTGGCCAATGTGGATGAGTTCGCTCGCGCCCTCACCGATGATATGCACGCCCAGAAGCTCGCGCGTGTCGAGGTGAAACAGCAGTTTCAGCATCCCGATGTTGTCGCCGATGATCTGGCCCCGGGCGATCTCACGGTATTGGGCTTTGCCAACTTCGTAGGGGATGCCTTGCTCGGTCAGTTCTTCCTCGGTCTTGCCGACCGTCGAGATCTCTGGGATGGTATAGATGCCATATGGGAAGAGCGACGGCACGCTCTTGGCCTCCAGCCCAAAGGCGTGGCAGGCCGCGAGCCGTCCCTGTTCCATGCTAATCGAGGCCAGGCTGGGGAAGCCGATCACATCGCCGACGGCGTAGATGTGGGGCACGCTGGTCTGGTATGTCTCGTTTACCTTCAGCCGGCCCCGGTCGTCTGGCGTCACCCCTGCCTCTGGCAAATTCAGCTGCCCCGTCGCGCCGGTGCGGCCGATGCTAAACAGGGCCTTGTCGGTCACGATATGTTTGCCGCTGTGCAAATGGATACGCACACGCAGACCTGTGCCGGCGCTCGTGGTGTCATCGAGCTGCTCGATCTTGCTGACTTCCTCGCCCAAGCGCAGCGTCACCTTGTTTTGACGCAGATGATAGGCCAAGGCATCGCTGATCTCGTAATCGATAAACTCCAGCAACCGGTTGCGTTTGTCGATCAGCGTGACGCGCACGCCGAGCGCGGCAAACATGCAGGCATATTCGCAGCCGATCACCCCAGCCCCTACGACCGCCAGCGTGCGCGGGATCTCCTTCAAGCCTAAGATGTCGTCGCTGATAAAAACGCTTTGGCCGTCGATGGGGATGTTCGCGTCCTTGGTGGCCGACGTGCCGGTGGCGACGACGATTTTGGCCGCGGTGATGTCGCGAAAGACGGTATTGCCGTCGACCGCTTTGCAGCGCACGGTATTGGGACTGATAAAGGCCGCTTCAGCCGGGATGAGTTCGACATGATTGCGCAACAGTTGGCTGCGCGTCACGTCGATCTCATTGCGGATGACGTGGTCAGTCCGGAACAACAGGTCGCTCATGCTGATGTCCTGCTTGACCGTATAGGACGTGCCATACACGTTGCGCTCCCTATATCCGGACAGGTGCAACACGGCTTCCCGGAGCGTCTTGCTGGGGATCGTCCCGGTGTTGACACACACACCGCCGACGACGCTTTTGCGTTCGATGATGGCGACCCGCTTGCGCAGTTTGACGCCCTGGATCGCTGCGCGCTGACCGGCAGGCCCGGAGCCAATCACAACCAAATCGTATTCAAAGTTAGACATGATAGTGTTTCGAAGTTACTTGAACTGTTTTGGCCTCAGCACAGCGTCAAGACGATGCCAAGACGGCGGACGGCGTCTGATCGACACACATCAGCAAACATGACGCGATCGGACTCCAGGTAATCTTGCACACACATTATTAAGCGCTGATCAAAGCGCTGGCTACTTCGGCGGCAGCGGGTGATTGGGCACTGTCGAACGCATGCGCGTTTTTGCCCTTGCAGACACTTCGCGTGGCCCGGTGTTGCGCCGTTTAGGTCACTTGCTGGCCATACCCCGCAGCCGCGCGCCCGCCGGGTCAAAGAACGGCGTCGGCACGACCTTCGCTGGCCGGGCCTGGCCGTCGACATCGACCATGAGCTGCAACCCCGGATGGGTATGCGTGGTCTGCACGTAGGCCAAGGCCAGCATCTTATTCAGGCTATGCCCCCGGGCAGCGCTGGTGACCAGGCCTACCTGTGCCCCAGCGCTCTTTTGCTCGATGGGTTCTTCGGCTCGTGCGCCACTCTTGCGCACCCGGCGCTGGGGAGCCATGTCGGCCACAGCCATGACCCGTGCCCCGGCTCGTGGGGCGAGATCACTTTCAACCTGCAGCCCAATCCAACGCTCAGTGACGCCCATCGCTTGCTGGCGCAGGAGCGCGTCTCGGCCAACAAAATCAGGTTTGTCAAAGCGAATCCAGCGGTCCAGCCCAACCTGAAACGGAGAGCGGCTCTCGTCATCGGGGATATCGGGGCCAGCCAGCGGCAGGGCTTTCTCAATCCGCAAGCTTTGCATCGCCGTTGTGCCATAGGGCCGCAGCCCAAAGTCGCGCCCGCTCTTCATCAGGAACTCCCACACACCTAAGGCTTCCTCGCTAGGCACATACAGCTCATAGCCCAGCTCGCCGGTGTAGCCGCTGCGCGAGACGATGATCTCGGTGTCGTTGATGGTCGCCTGTGAAAAGTGGAAGAATTTCAAGGCCGTCGTGGGCGTTTGCAATCGTGCGGCCGACGATAGCAGGTCGCGGCTGCGCGGGCCTTGCAAGCTGATGAGAGCGATGGCGCCGGTCAGGTCGGTGCTATAGGCGCTGTGGCCGAGGGCATGGTCGCTGATCCAACGCGCGCTCTTTTTGCGCGGCGCGCTCGAGGTCACGATCATGAAGTGCTCGTCGTGAAACTTATACACCGTCACATCATCGACGATACCGCCGCTGTCGTTGCACAGCGTGCCATAGCGCATCTGACCGGGTAACAGGTCGCGGATCTCGCTGACCAGCAAACGGTTGATCAGCCGTTCTGCGCCGGGGCCTTTGACGTCAACCTCACCCATGGTTGACAGGTCCTGCATGCCAACGTTCTGGCGGGTATTCAAATGTTCCAGGGCGACATCGCCATAGGTGAGCGGAAACAAAAACTCGCCGCCGCCGCGCACCATCTCGGCGTGGCGGACGTGATAGTCAAAAAGCGGTGTTCGTCGTTCGGGCATCGTGCATCTCCGTGAGGCTGATTGTCGCTCACGGAGCGGTATTTGGACAAGTCCGGCGCCGCAACAGCCTGCTTGGCAGGTTTGTGCCCCACTTCGCCCCCCTATCTTGTGCCGGTCCTGTGCCGGCTTGATGCGCCCACAGGGTCACTATCGGCAATCGTTGCCGCCGTCCGACAGTAGGGCGAGCGACTGGCTGACTGTCTGTTTTCAGATAGAGCGCTAGGGTTTGGGGTGCACAGACGCACATGCTCGTGCACCTACGAAAGGAGTTTGATTTGATGAAACGAAACTTAGGATCTGCGCTCGCCGTTGGGGCGGCTGTTGCCATCAGCGCAGCGCTGATGGTCTCGACAACGAGCGCGCAAACCTCAACCCCCATACCAACGGCCACTACGGCCGGGGCTGGGACAGCCACCGCGATGGCGACCGAGGTGTCAACCATGACACCCGTGCCAACGCTGACCACGACCCTGACGACCACGCCCCCGCCGACACCGGGCGTCACGCCGGTGCCCACGGGAACGCTTACGGCTGACACAGTCACGGTCGATGGCACCGGTCAGGCATCCATCGCGCCGGATACGGCGGTGATTGAGTTAGGCGTGCAAAATCGGGCCATCAGCGCCAGTGCAGCACTGTCGCAAACAAACGTCCAAGCGGGGGCATTGATCTCGGCCTTGGTTGCGGCTGGTGTGCAACGGGCCGATATCCAGACGCTCAGCGTCAACCTATTCCCCGTCTATACACCCTCGCAAACCCAAGGGGCGCCACCAACCTTGACCGGCTTCAATGCCAGCAATGTGGTGCGCGTCCGGGCACACGATGTGAGCATGGTGGGGTCGCTACTGGATACGGCCGTAGGCGCTGGTGCGAATACCATCCAGGGGGTGCGCTTTGAAGTCAGTGACCCGGTTGACGCCCAGTCACGGGCACGGGCCGATGCGCTCACCAATGCGCGCCAGAAAGCAGAGCAGCTCGCATCGCTTGCCGGCCGCACCCTGGGCCGCATCCGGGCCGTGGTCGAATCGTCGTCGCCCGGGCAGACGATACCCTTTGCGCTCGCGGCTGGTGGCCGGGGCGGAGCAAACACAGTGCCCATTGAACCCGGCGCGCAGAACGTTCAGATCACGGTGCAAGTCACCTGGGAATTGCGCTGATGCGCAAGGACTAGCGCTCGCGCTGCATCTGGCAAACACATCACGCCGGATGGGCCGCATCGACACTGTGCGGGCTGAGCAGGCGCTGAGGGTGAAGATGTGCTTATGGTCGTATGCAGCGCGTTGCGCTTTCGAGCTTGGCCGGGATCACTGGCGCATGACTGAGGCCGGGTTCGTTATTGTGCGCCTCTGGGGCGACTGGCGGCGTGGTCATGTGTGCGCAGCAGACACACACCAGTGTTTGTCGCGCGACCCGCGGCACGGGCTTGCCTCATCCGTGATGCGCACGTTGCGCCACCTTTCGGACCTTTGGCTGCGACTGGGTGCGGCTTGAGGCGCGCTGCGCGGTAAAACGCGCGCCTCGAGCAACACCTGTGGTCGCACGACCCAGGGCACGTTGATTGTTTCTCGGCTATGGGCAAGCGCTACATGCGGTCCTGATCTGTCTGCACACATGCCAGACAACACAACCGTGGTGGTGCTGAGTTATGCGCCTGAGTCAGGCGCCGGCACCTTGGCCTTCACCACTTTCGCTTGAAAGCGGTCGGGGTGCGCCGCCTGATACGCCCAGACATCTAGCTCAGGCAGCACCACAGCACGACCGTTTAGGAATGTCGTGATGTCGGTTCGGTGCGCGACGCCATGGTAGACCAGAGACATGAAGATCAGCCGGGCTTGGTAGTCGAAGGTCCAGCCATCCCCCTCCTCGTGCACGTTCTGGGTGGGCGGGACGCGCTGTAGCGTGTCCATAAATGCCTCGGCTACTTGGTCGGCATAAGTGGCCATTTGTGCCAGGCTTGGGCCCTCTCGCCATTTGAATGCTGGTTGCGGATAAGTGCCGTGGATACGCTTTAGAAAGCCAGCCTCTGCCCGCAACAGGTGGCCGAAGGTATCCAGAATCGACCCATATGCGCCCGAAATGCCCGCTGTGAGCAAGCTCTCGTCGAGTTTCATGCAGATGGTCAGTAACTGCTTGTTGGCCCACTGGTTGTAAAGAACGAATTCGACCATGGTCGGTTCGGGTTGTGTTTCCATGCGCAGAGTCTACTGTAGCCTGACCTGAACACACACGTCTGGATCTGGGCTGTCGCGGTGCCGAGCATCCTCCCAAGCCGCTCAACATGCCGCTCGCAAGCGGGCAATCCACACCTCAGAATCTGTCTCTAACGTCGCCAAGCGTGTTCGTCAACAGCGCGGGCGATTGCGTCACGCCCGCCTCATGCTCACGATCAGCACGCCCACAAGCACGATCACCCCGCCGAGGACCTGCTGTGCGCTCGGCAGCGTGCCAAACAGCGCCAGAGCCCAGATGCTCGCCACGATCGGACTCAACGTGAATACCAGGGTATGGATCGAGATCGGCAGGCGGCGCAGGGCTAGGTAATACAACGCGCGGCTGATGATGACATCGACGGTGCCGACCAAGAGCACGAGCAAGACGGCTTCCACTGTCAGCGCCGTCCGGGAAAATTCGCCCTGGGCAGCGGCCGCCAGCAACACGAAGCAGGCCGTCATCGCCACCCGCCAAAAGAAAAACTCGACAAAGTCCAAGCCACCACCATAGCGTTTGACAAGCGCCGCATGCAGCGCATATACCAGCGATCCGCCAACCACCATCAGTGAGCCGAGCCGGAAATAGTCGCCGGGTTGAAACGTAATCACGGCCACGCCGATGAGACATAGCACGGCCCCAGCCAGCTGCGTGCGCGTCAGGCGGTCATGGAACCAAGCCAGCCCAAAGGTCAGGCCAAACACGATCGAGCTTTGCGACAAGAGCGAGGCCGCCCCAGGATCAATAAAGCCAACCGCGATGTAGTTGATCGATGTGCTGAGTCCTACCAGAAAGCCGATCGCTAAAAAGAACGGCGCTCGCGTCACAAAGGCATCGAGGTGAAGGCGCTTGGTCGCGAGCGCGGGTATGCCGATCTCAAGCGTGGCGACCAGCATGACCAGCGACACCGCAGCCAGGGGTGGCAGATGATCGTGCAGCAGGCGGGCGAAGACGAAATGTAGTCCATCGACGGCGAGTAGCGCTAGGACCAAGAGTGGTGTCCGGGCAGTCGTGATCGCTGTGCCGGTGACAGCAGGTGTAGCCGCAGCTGCATTCGCTTCCATGCCCAGTATTGTCCGCTATCACCCCGGTTTCACCAACACGGCCAAGTATTGCCTCACGAGTCTGGCTGGCAACCTTGCCGATATTGACGCTGCCACACGCCGGGATGATCACGTTCCGGGCTGCGTTCGTCATCGTCACGACCTGGCCTACTTGCGTGTCGGTGCCATTCCAGGCGCTAGACCGTCTGGCTGCCAGAGCAGTGTCAGTCGAGTGTCCGAGTTGACCCGCGCGCTTGGCCGTATACCACAGCTGACGTGTGCAAGTGATTCATCACGCCCATGGGTCAAGGATGATCTTGGCATGGTCAGATGAGGCTGACAGCTCAAGTGCACGTTGGACCGCGCTCATGGGCAGCCGGTGCGAGATCAGGCGCGGCACGAGCGGCGATGTTTGGATGACATGCATGATCTGGTCAAACAAGTTGAGGTTGTAGTGCCACGAGCCGATCAGGGTGAGGCCTTTACGAATCAGGTCGGGGCTGACCCGCAGCGGGGTGTCGTCATTGCACTCGCCGACAAAGGCCACCCGGCCCTTACGACGCACGGCGTCGATGCACAGTCGGTGAGCGGCCACGACGCCGGAACAATCGAGCGCGCAGTCGCTTCCGGCGCCACCCGTCAGCATCTTGATCTGGCGCACGGCGTCGGGGTCGAGCGGGTTAATGACCGCGGCCGCACCAAGTTCGAGGGCAAGATTGGCCCGGTAGGCAAGCGAGTCCAGGGCGATGACGCGTACGCCGCGAAAGCGGGCGTTGATGACCGCCCCAATGCCAACCGGACCGAGCCCGGTGATCATGACCGTATCAAACGCATCGACGCCCATCGCGTCAAACGCGCCGAACGACGGGCCCAACCCGCAGCAGGCCAGCGACGCCAGATCGT
>Ga0075021_10000942_pt1 | contig 14911 bp, 11 predicted proteins | sample ColStrG_CSR_2012_FD_72749 | JGI IMG/M metagenome (GOLD analysis project Ga0075021, IMG submission 72749) | Freshwater sediment microbial communities in response to fracking from Pennsylvania, USA - Cold Stream Run_MetaG_CSR_2012 | ecosystem: Environmental > Aquatic > Freshwater > Creek >...
GCGCGCTTCGAGCGCGTCGTGATCGATGGCGAGCCGTTCGTCCTCAAGTACGTCGACCGCCACGACGACTGGATCATGCGCCAGGTCGGCGACGTCGGCTGCGTGCCCGTGCGCGTGTGGGAGTCGGGAGTGTTCGACCTCGTCCCCGACTGCATCGACCACACCACCGTCGGCGCGGCGCGCGACGGCGACCGCGGCGCGGTGCTCATGCGCGACGTGGGCGAGTGCCTGGTGCCACCCGGCGACGCGCCCATCCCGGCCGAACAGCACCTGCGCGTCCTCGACCATCTCGCGACCATGCACGCGGCGACGTGGGGGTGGCGGGACGACATCGGCCTGGTCCCGCTGGCCAACCGCTACTCGTTCTTCGGCCCGGACGCGCTCGGATGCGAGGCGAGGCTGGGGTATCCCGAACCCGTCACCCGGCTCGCCGCCGACGGTTGGCGACGACTCGACGACGCGTCGCCCGAGCTGGCTGCCGCGCTCCACCCGCTGCGCGGCGCGCCGTGGACGCTGGTCGATGCGCTCGGGGAAACTCCGGCGTGCTTCCTCCACGGCGACACGAAATTGGGGAACGTCGGGAGCGATGCCGACGGTCGGACGGTCCTCGTCGACTGGTCGATGAGTGGATCGGGCCCGCCGCTGGCCGAGGTGGTGCATTCGCTCGCGCTCAACCGTGCCCGCATCCCGGCCGGCTACGCGCACGACGTCACCATCGACGCATACCGCACCGCGCTCGAGCGTCACGGCGTCGACACGGAGGGGTGGTTCGAACGTCAGCTCGCGCTGTGCCTCGTGGGTGCCATGCTCCAGCTCGGTTGGGAGAAAGCGTTCGACGAGACCGGCACTGAGCTCGCGTGGTGGCGCGACCGGACCGTCGACACCGCGCGCGAGCTCGCGGCGGAGTGAACCCGAAACCCTCAGTCGAAGATGTCGGGCTGCTCGCGGATGATGCGCTGGTAGAGCGGGCCGAAGTTGACGAAGCCCGAGACCGGCATGCCCACCTGGCCGTAGGTGAGCGCGGCCATCTCCTCCGAGATGAGCACCGGCGTACCCGCGGCCTCGGCGAGCAGCTGCGCCTGGCACGACCGTTCCATCGTCACGAACCACCAGACCGCCTCTTCGACCGAGTGACCCGCGGTGAGCAGTCCGTGGTTGCGGAGGATGACGGCCTTCTTGTCGTCGAGCGCGTGCGCGATGCGCTTGCCTTCTTCGGTGTCGAGCACCACGCCGGTGTAGTCGTCGAACAGCGCGTGGTCGCCGTAGAACGCGCACGCATCCTGGGTGAGCGGATCGAGCAGGCGCCCCAGGGCCGACCACGCCTTGCCGTAGACCGAGTGTGAATGCGCGGCGGCGATCACGTCGGGGCGCGCTTCGTGGATGGTCGAGTGGATCGCGAACGCCGCGGTGTTCACACCACCCTCGCCCTCCACCACCTCGCCGCGCGAGTTCACGAGCAGCAGGTCGGACACACGGATGTGCGAGAAGCTCATGCCGAACGGGTTGACCCAGAAATGGTCAAGGCGTTCGGGGTCGCGGGCGGTGATGTGCCCGGCGACGCCCTCCTCGAAGCCGAACTTGCCGAACAGCCGGAAGCCGGCGGCGAGGCGCTGCTTGCGGTGCTGGCGCTCCTCCTCGGCCGTCCCGTACTTCGGGAGGTACCACCGGTCGTCGCGCACCTTGGTCGAGGTCGTCGAGTCGCTCATCGGATCACTCCTCCTCGCGGAAACTCCTCGCGAGGCTACTCACGGACGGAAGGCCGCGAGGCCGGGGAGCTCCACCACCTCGCCGTCGTCGGTGACCAGCAACCCGGTCGCGCCGGCGGCCTCGACCAGGCGGGCGCCGTCGTCACGGCCGCCCACGAACGCCGCCTTCGCCAGCACCTCCGCCCGCCAGGCTTCACCGGCGACGACCGTGACCGAGGCGAGCCCCGACTCGGCCGGCTCACCGGTGCGGGGGTCGATGAGGTGGTGCAGCGACCGTTCGCCGCGCGTCCAGGCCCGCCGCAGCTTCGTGCTGGTGGCGATCGCACCCTCGACGAAGGCCAACAGGCCGGTCCGGCCGGTGCCGAGGGGGTCGTCGACCTCGACCACCCACCCGTGCGGGACGGGCGCCTCACCGCGGGCTCGGAGATCACCCCCGAGGTTCACCAGGACCCCGCGCACACCCGGCACCGCGGCATCGAGGAGTTCGGCGGACACCGCGTCGGCCGCCGAGCCCTTGCCGATGCCGCCCAGGTCGAGGGCGACACCGGGCGGGAGGCGCACGGCCGACACCAACGAGTCGAGCTCGATGTCGGCGCACCCGGGCACCGGCACCGGCGCCGGCTCGTGGACGTCGGTGCCGGTTCGCGCGACGGCGTCGAAGTCGCGGTCGTAGCCGGCGGCGCGGAGCGCGGCGAGGACGGTGGGGTCGTAACGGCCGCCCGTCTCGCGCCACGCTTCGACCGCCCGGGCGATCACCGCGAACGTGTCGGACGACACCACCACGGGTACCCCGGGCGTGTCGTTGAGGCGACACAGCTCGCTCGTGGGTCGAAAACGCGACCAGCGGGCCTCGCGCCGCTCCAGTGCGTCGACCGCGAGCGAACGCAGGGTGGCCATGGCGTCGCCGTCGGCACCGACCGCGAGCACCTCGACGTCGGTGCCCATCGCCCGGAACCGCTCGGCGGGGGCGAGGGGCGGTTCGGTCACGTCGCCACCGTACCGAAGGGCGACGCCACGAGACTCCGGGACGGCGCCGACGTGCCTTAGCGTGGGCGTGATGCGCGTCGCCGCCATGGACCTGGGGTCGAACTCCTTCCACCTCCTCGTGGCCGACGTGCACGCCGACGGCCACATCGACCCATTGGTCCGGGAGAAGGAGATGCTGCGGCTCGGCGACGTCGTGAGCCGCCGCGGCGCGATCCCCGCCACCGCCGCCGAACAGGCCGTCGCCACGGTACGGCGGTTCCGGCTCCTGGCCGATGCCGCCGGCGCAACCGAGATCCTGGCCAAGGCCACCAGCGCGATCCGGCGCGCCGCGAACGGCGGCGAGCTGGTCGACCGGATCCGCGCCGAAACCGGTGTTCACGTCGACGTGATCAACGGACAGGAGGAAGCGCGGCTCATCTTCGGCGCGGTGCGGGCGTCGGTCGTGCTCGACCCGTCACCCGCGCTGTGCTTCGACCTCGGCGGCGGAAGCCTGGAGGTGATGGTCGGAGACGCCAGCAGCCTCATGTGGGCGACGAGCGTCCCGCTCGGCGTGGCCCGCCTGAGCGCCGCGCACGTGCACGACGATCCCCTCTCCAAAACCGATCGACGCGCGCTGCGCGACGTCATCGTCAGGGTGCTGTCGCCCGTCGTCACCGACGTCGCGACGTTCGAGCCGAAGCTCGCGGTGGGAAGCAGCGGGACGCTCGAGTCGCTCGCCGAGATGGTCGCCGCCCGACGCGACGAGGACACACCGACCACGCTGAACCAGCTCACGATCGATCGGCGGGAGTTCCTCGAGCTGCACAAGGACCTGATGACGTCGAAAGCGGCTGACCGCTTGCGCATGGACGGCCTCGACGCGCGCCGCGTCGACCTGATCGTCGCGGGGTCGATGGTCTTGGCGACCGCCATGGAGCTGTTCGACTTCGACCGGCTCACCATCAGCGAGTGGGCGCTGCGCGAAGGCATCGTGCTCGACGCCGTCGGTCGCCACGACCCCGACGAATGGTCCGACGATCCTCACGCGATACGCGGCAGCGCGGTACTCGGGCTCGCGCGTCGCTGCAACTGGCCCGACGCCCACGCGCGTCGGGTCGCGCAATTGTCGCTCGAGCTCTTCGACGTCACCGCCGCGATCCTGGACCTCGACGACACCGATCGCGAGCTGCTCGAATATGCGGCGCTGCTGCACGACATCGGCGAGCACGTCGCGAGCACGGGGCATCACAAGCACGGTGCGTACCTCATTCGTAACGGACAGCTGCGCGGCTTCGCGCCCGACGAGGTCGAGTTGCTCGCAGCCATCGTGCGGTGGCACCGGCGCGGCGACCCTCGGGTCAGCGACGAGTTCCCGCTGCTCGACGCCGCGGCCATCGAACGGGTGCGCGCGCTCGCGGCCATGCTCCGCATCGCCGACGGTCTCGACCGCGGTCGCAACCAGAACGTCTACGGTCTCGACGCGATGGTCACCCCGTCGCTGGTGCTGCTGCGCCTGCGCGCCCTCGACGACGCCGAGCTCGAGATCTGGGGTGCCCGGCGCAAACGAGCGCTGCTCGAGAAGGTGCTCGACCGCGAGATCGAGTTCACGACGCACCCGTCGATGGGCTGACGCCCGTCCTCCAGAAAGGCAACGAGCCATGCGGACCCTCCCGATCGGCGACGACCGCATCGACGCGTCGAGCACCGGCGACGAGCTCGTCGTGCGCTCCCCCTACGACGGTCACGAGATCGACCGCGTGCCGGCCTGCGGCGCGGCCGAGGTGGAACGGGCAGTGGCGCACGCGGTTGCGGTGCACCGCGCCGGCGCACTCCCGGCATGGCGGCGGGCCGAGATCCTCGATCGCGCCGCGCAACTCCTGGCGCAGCGCACCGAGGCGTTCGCCCGCATCATCGCCGAGGAAGCGGCCAAGCCGATCAAGACCGCCCGGGTCGAGGCCAAGCGGGCGGTGTCGACCTTCACCTTCGCGGCGAGCGAGGCGCGCCGGCTCACCGGGGAGATCGTGCCCCTCGACGCATCCGACGTCGGTGAGGGCAAGCTCGGCTTCACCCTGCGCGTCCCCATTGGCGTCGTCGGCGCCATCAGCCCGTTCAACTTCCCGCTGAACCTCGTCGCGCACAAGCTCGCGCCCGCGATCGCCGCCGGCTGTCCGGTGGTCCTCAAACCCGCGTCGCAGACCCCGCTGTCGGCGATCGCGCTCGCCGAACTGCTGCTCGACGAGTGTGGGCTCCCCCCGGGTCAGCTGAACGTGGTGACGGGGAGCGGCGGCACCGTCGGCAACGCCATCGTCGACGACCCCGACATCGCACTCATCACCTTCACCGGTTCACCCGAGGTGGGGTGGGGAATCCGGGCGCGGGCACCGCGCAAGAAGGTGGGGCTCGAGCTCGGGAACAACGCCCCGGTCATCATCGAGCCCGACGGCGACGTCGAGACCGCGGCCGTCAAGATCTCGGTGGCCGCGTTCAGCCACGCGGGGCAATCGTGCATCTCGACGCAGCGCGTGTACCTCCACGACAAGATCGCCGACGCCTTTCTCGCCGAGCTCGTGCCACGCGTCGACGCCCTGGTCGTCGGCGACCCGCTCGACGAGGCGACCGACGTGTCCGCCTTGATCTCGGCGGCCGAACGCGAGCGCGTCGAAGCGTGGATCGAGGAAGCGGTCGCGCAGGGCGCGCAGATCGCCGCCGGGGGCCACGAACGCGGCGGCGTGCTCGCGCCGACGGTGCTCACCGACGTGCATCCCGACATGAAGGTCTGCAGCCAGGAGGTGTTCGGCCCCGTCGTCGCGGTGCAGCGCTACACCGACATCGATGAGGCCTTCCGCCTGGCCAACGAGACCCGCTACGGGCTCCAGGCCGCGATCTACACCCGCGACCTCGAGCTCGCGCTGCGCGCGGCACGCGAGCTCGACTTCGGCGGTGTGCTGGTGAACGAAGTCCCCACGTGGCGTGCCGACCAGATGCCGTACGGCGGAGTCCGCGACAGCGGCAACACGCGTGAGGGCCCGCACTACGCCGTGCACGAGATGACCGAGTCGCGTCTCGTCGTGCTCGGCTGAGCCGGACCACCGGATGCCGCCGCCGGTACGCTGAGGCACACCGTGACAACGGATCCGACACCACCGCCTGCGCCGGGGACGCTCCCGGACCGTCCGCCCCGCACGCTGCTCGTGCACTTCGCGGTCGACAGCGCGGTCGCGTTCCTGGCGCTCATCGTGCTCGGCGTCATCTTCGGTGTGCCCTGGGGCATCGTCGCCATCGTGTCCCTCATCATCGGTGCGGTGGCCGCCCGCTTCACCCGTCGAGCCGAAGTGCGTGCCCTCGCGGCACGACGCACACCACCGGTCGCTCCGTGAACAGTGGCGCGGATTCGATGAGCGCGCGCTCGTCGGTCCCGGTGTTCGGGCAACTTCCGAAGCCGCGCCTTCGCGGTGCGTCGCACTTCTACGGGTTGTTCGTCGCGCTCGTCGCCGCGGTCGCGCTGGTCGTGACCGCGCCCGCGGGGCTGGCGACGTTCGCCGCCGCGGTCTACGCCACGACGCTCGTCGGCATGTTCGGCGCGAGCGCGCTGTACCACCGCGGCAACTGGTCACCGCCCACAGCCAAGCGCCTGTTGCAGCTCGACCACACCGCGATCTTCCTCCTCATCGCCGGCACCTACACGCCCATCGCCCTCCTCGCGATGTCCGGCCGCGAGCGGGCGCTCACGCTCGGCGCGGTGTGGATCATCGCCGCGGCCGGGATCGGGTTCGAGTGGCTGCCGGTGCCGGCACCCCGCGGCTACGTCACCACGGTGTACATGTGCCTCGGCTGGATCGGCGCGTTCGCGTTCGTCCCGCTCTACGACAGCACTGGCTGGCCCGGCGTACTGCTGATCGCGGGCGGCGGACTGTGCTACACGATCGGCGCCATCGTCCACGCGGCGCGTCGACCCGACCCCTGGCCGGCCACCTTTGGGTACCACGAGATCTTCCACGGGTTCGTGATCCTCGCCGCGGTCATGCACTACTGCGCGATCGCGTTTCTCGTGCTCCCGCTCGACTGACGGTGTCCGACCACGAGAGGCGCAACCGCGAGTTCTGGGATGCCGACGCCGACGACTACCAGGCGATGCACGCTCCCGATCTCGACGTGCCGCCGACGTGGGGCGTCTGGCACATCCCCGAATCCGAGGTGCGCGCGCTCGGGGACGTCCGTGATCTCGACGTGCTCGAGTTCGGGTGCGGAGACGCGCGCTGGGCGGTGATGCTCGCGGGCGACGGCGCGCGCGTCGTCGGACTCGATCAGTCGCGCGGCCAGCTCCGACACGCCCGCGCTCGGACGACCGGCACCGCGCGCCGGGTACCGCTCGTGTGCGCCAGCGGTGAGGCAGTGCCCTTGGCCGACGCCTCGTTCGACCTGGTGTTCTGCGACCACGGCGCGATGTCCTTCTGCGATCCCGACCACTCGGTCCGCGAGGTGGCCCGACTGCTGCGCCCCGGCGGGCGCCTCGTGTTCTCGCACACCACGCCGTGGCCGTACCTGGCGTGGGACTTCGAGCGCGAGCGGGTCGGGCGTCGGTTGCGACGGTCGTACTTCGGCATGCGCCGATTCGACGACGGCGCCGGTGAAGGCACGGTCGACTTCCAGCTTCCCTACGGTGCGTGGATCCGCTGCTTCCGTTCGCACGGCCTCGTCGTCGACGACCTGATCGAGCTCAGGGCGCCCAAGCACGCCACGACGACCTACGACGACTTCGATCCGCGTTGGGCACGCCGCTGGCCGGCCGAGCAGATCTGGTGCGTCCGCAAGGAATGACCGATGCTCAGCAACGGGCGCCCGCTCGCGGCGGGTGGCGCGCCACGAGATAGCGGGTGACGGCGCGATCGACGCAGGCGTTGCCGGTGAGGAACGACGTGTGCTGCTCGCCGTCGACCACCAGGAGGCGGCCACTCGCCAGCATGTGCGCCAACGCACGCGCCTGCGTGAGCGGAGTGGCCGGATCCTTGGTCGTGCCGATGACGAGGATCGGCGGTGCACCCGCGGCCGTCAGCCGTCCGGGCGCCGCCACCGGCGGCACCGGCCACTGCGCGCACGGCAGGCTGTTGTTGGCGATGAACGCGCCGAGCCGCGGCGCCACCGCCACCGCACGCGCCTCGAGTGCGCGCGCGGCATCGAGGCCCGCGACCACGGGACCGTCGAGACAGCTCACCGCCCAGAACGCTTCCAGCGCGTGATCGTCATGGCCCTGCGCGTCGCGACCGACGAACGCATCGGCGATGCCGAGCAACGACGAGGCATCACCGTGGTCGGCATCGGCCAACGCGGTCGCCAGCGCGGGCCAGGCCGCGCGTCCGAGGTAGAGCTGCTGCAGCACCGCGGCGTCGAACCGCGTCACGTTGACCGATCGACCACCCGAGCCCGCGGCGGCGAGCGGTGCGCGAGCAGCGCGTGCGCGCAACCGGTCGTAGGCAGCCGCGGCATCGCCGTCGTGACGAAACGCACACGACCCATGGTGCGAGCAGTCGGTGAGGAAGTCGTCGAGCGCGCCTTCGAAGCCCCGCGCCTGCCCCAGCGTGACGTCGGTCGCGGTCATCGTGGGATCGACCGGGCCGTCGAGCACCACGGCCCGCACCCGAGCCGGATACGCGTTGGCGTAGCTCGCACCGAGGAAGGTGCCGTACGAGTAACCGACGAACGACAGTCGCGCGTCGCCCAGTGCCCCACGAAGCTGCTCGAGGTCGAGCACGGCGTCGGCCGTCGAGACGTGCGCGAGCAACGACCCCGAACGCGCCGCGCACGCGCCCACCAGGGTCGCCGTCGCGCGCTCGAGCGCGGCGCGCGCCTCCGATGTGGCCGGCTGGAACGACTGGTCGAACAGCGGATCGAGCGTGTCTTCGCACTGGATCGGGCTGCTGAGCCCGACGCCGCGGGGGTCGAACGCGACGAGATCGAATCGATCACGCAACTCGTCGGGCAGGCTCCCGGCGACGCTGCGCAGGAATGCGACGCCGGGTGCACCGGGTCCGCCCGGGTTGAACACGAGCGAGCCGATGCGCTCGCGGGTACGGCGCGCGGGCGCGCGGATCACCGCGAGGTCGAGGGTGGCACCGGCGGGGTCGGCATGGTCGCGCGGCACCGTGAGGTGGCCGCACTGGAAGCCTGCGTCGCAGTTCCGCCACGCGATCGCCGACGGCGGCGCGTCCGCCGCCCGCGCGGGCACCGCTGGGAACGCGCCGAGCGCGCACGCCAGCGCAAGGATGACGACCGGACGCGCGCGGCGGGAACTGCTCACCCCGCCAGGATGCCTCAGGGATGCGGCTGGATCAGCGCGGCGGCGTGACGCCGTCGGTTCCGCTGACGACACCGAGCGTCGCCGCCGGCGTTGCGCCGTACTCCTCGGCCGGGCGCGCACCACCGAACAGGAGGCCCTGCGCCAACTCACAGTCGAGCACCCGCAGCGCCGCGAACTGCTCGAGGGTCTCGACGCCCTCGGCGATCGCGCACAACCCCAACGAGTGCGCGAGGTCGACGATGGCGGTGCAGATGGCGTCGCTGTCACGATCGCGGCCGAGGTCGGCGACGAAGGTGGCCGCGATCTTGATGGCGTCGAGCGGGAACTCCTTGAGCGAGACGAGCGACGACGCTCCGGTACCGAAGTCGTCGATCACGAGGCGGACGCCGATCTCGTGGAGGCGCCGCAACGTCTGCTCGCTCGCGTCGCGGTCCTCGACGAGCGTCGTCTCGGTGATCTCCAACCACACCGACCCCGGCGCGAGGCCGGTCTCGCTGACGATCCGCTTGAGCTGGGCGGGCAGCGTCGGCTCGGCGAACTGTCGCGCCGACAGGTTGAGGTTGAGCTTCAGCGTGGCGCCCGAGCCGTCGTGCCACGCGGCCATCTGCCGGCACGCCTGGTCGATCGCCCAGGTGCCGACGCCGACGATCACGCCGCTCTCCTCGGCTGCGGGCAGGAACTCCGCGGGCAGCAACAGCCCGTGTTCCGGATGCTCCCAACGCACCAACGACTCGAAACCTGCGACCCGCCCGGTCGCACAGCTCACGATCGGTAGGTAGTGGAGCCGGAGTTCGTCGCGCGCGATTGCCGTGGCGAGCTCGCCTTCGGCGAACGTCGTCGCCGCCGGTGCTTCGCTGATCTCGATGCGGGCGCCGCCCAGCGCCTTCGCGTGGTTGCCCGCCTTGATCGCCCGCCGCAAGACGCTCTCCGGGCGTTCGTCGAGATGGCTGGCGAGCGCGACGCCAATGCTCGCGGTCACCTCGGCCACGCCCGCGAGCACCACGGACGGGTGCGCGACACCCATCGCGACTCGCTCGGCCAGCGCCTGCGCGGCGTGGCGATCGGGAACGTCTCGACACACCAGGATGAAGCGTTCGCGGTTGACGTGCGCGACGACGTCGCGGGGACGGGTGACGGTGCGCAGGCGTTGGGTGATCGCCTCGAGCAGGTGACCACCGGCCGCGTAGCCCAGGCGCTGCTGCACGAAGCCGAGGTTGTCGAGCTCCACCGACACCACCGCGAGCCGACCGGAGTTGAGGTCACCGAGCGTGAGCCAGGAGCGCAGGCGATCGAGGTCGAGGATGGGGATGCGAGCCGGGGCGGGATCACTGCGCTCGGCACTGGCGACGGCGGTCCGCGACGCCTCGTAGAACGCGGGCACCGGGGGCAGCTCGATGTCTTCGAGCGACGGCGTCACCTCGACCGCCTCGACCGCCTCGACCGGCGCGTCGGGCTCGTCGGGCTCGACCGGCGGATGCGGGAGATCGGCGGAGTTGGTGACGAACGCGGAGATCGGCTCGTCGAAGCGCGTGCCGACCGGCGCCGCGATCGGTTCGAACTCGACCGGAACGTCGGCGATGGGTTCGAGCTGCGGCGGCTCGAGGAGCTGCGCGACGAGGTCGGCGGCGCGACTGGCCCGCCGGCCCGCCCGCCACGCGACGGTCGTGGCGACCACGGCCACGATCGCGGCGAGACCGGCGACGAGGGGCAGCGTGTTCTCCACAATCGTTTGTCGGAGCCCTGAGGGTCGGCCTTGAGCGTCACCCGGTGGCGGGGAGGAGTTGATGCCCCGTTGACTGCCAGCGGACGGCGAACGGAAGTCCCGTCGGCAGGCTGTTCCCATGCGCCGCCACCACCGCACCTGGTTCTCTCGATTCGCTCCCGTCGCCGTCGCCGCCGTGTTGACGTTGGCGGCGACGGCGTGCGCGCCGCCAGGCCGATCGAACCCCGGCACCGGTGGCGGCCTCTCCGGCGACACCGTGGCGGCCGTGAACCAGGACCGCGCCGCGAGCGGGCTCGGCCCCCTCGGCGACAACGCCCAGCTCACGGCGTACGCCCAGAGCTGGGCCGATCACCTGGCGGCGACGGGCGCCCTGACCCACACCGATCTCTCGGCGCTGATCCGCCGCCCGGACATGTCGGGATGGTGGGGCATGGGGGAGAACCTGCTCGAATCGTCCGCCGGCCTCAGCGGCGCGGCGGCGGAGGACCTCTGGATGGCCTCGCCCGAGCACCGCGCCAGCATCCTCAGTCCCACGTTCACCCACATCGGCGTGGCGGCGGCTTGGGACGGCGCTGGTCGCCTGTGGCTCGTCGCGGAGTTCGGCGCCAGGTAGCCCCTCCTACTTGGCCCCGTCGGGGGCGGGTCCCCGCTCCACCCCCGATGACGGTCGGGCCCGTCCTGCCCGCGGGCCCGACCGTCGATCTCGTCGCCGACTCCGCTTGGTAGCGTCGAACCGACCGCCGCCAGGCCGGAGGACGCGTTGGCCGACGTCACCACGCACGCGCGTACCCGAACCCGCCGAGCCAACCGCCCTGCGGTGTGGCCGCGCGCGCGGCACGCCGCCGGTCCGGGAGCGCTCGTGGCGGTCGCCACGATCGCCGTCACGGAATGGGCCTGGTGGTTGCACCCCGGTGGTGTGCTCGCGGGCGCGGCGCCGGCCGCCGCCGGGGTGCTCCTGGCTGCGCTCCTCCTCGTGGCACCGACGCGGTGGCCGGCACCGACCGTGGTCGCGGCCCTCGCCGTCGGGCTGGTGGCGGCACGTCATCACGCACCGCTCGAGCTCTCGATCGGGTGGGCACTGGCGACGGTCGTCGCGGCGTTCACCACCGCGCTGCTGCTCCGCTGGTACGCGGGGGGCAGGTTCGAGTTGGCGAGCGTCCGGGAGCTCGGCACGCTCCTCGGCGCCGCGCTCGTCGGTGGCATCACCGCCGCCGCGATCCAGGCCGGCGCGCTCGCAGTTGCAGGAGATCACACCGCCGCCACGCTGTGGCGCGGCGCGTGGCCGGCGGCGGTCGGCGTCGCGCTCGGGCTCGCGCTGATTGCCTCGGCCGCGCTCACGACCGCCCGGCGTGATCCGTCCGCGCGTCACGCGGATCTGCTCGGTGAGACGCTCGCCTTGGCGGCTGCGGTTGTCGTGGGCGTCGTTGCACTCACGCGGTGGGACGACCCGATGGCGTATCTCGCGGCGCTCATCCTGGTCGGCGCGGCGTGGCGATTCGGACCACGCGGCGTCGCCTGGTCGGGGTGCGCGCTGGTGGCCGCCGCCGACTGGTCTGCGGCCCGCGTGACCGGCCCGTTCACCGGGGCTGCGGACGCGCGCGCCGCGACCACCGTCCTCCAGGTCTTCATCGCCGCGACCGTGCTGGTGGTCCTCGCCCTTGCCGTCGCGCTCGAGGAGCGCGACCGAGCCGATCGCGCTCGCGGTCTGGCCGTGGAGCGTTTCCGCCGGACCTTCCACGACTCCCCCGTCGCGATGGCGGTGACGACGTTCGAGGGTCGCATCGTCGAGACCAATCGTGCGTTGTGCCAGTTGCTGATGCGCGCCGATCATCGCCTCGTCGGCACCACGCTGCGATCCCTACGCGCCGACGACAGCGGCGAACACGACCTCCGCCGCACGCCGGCCCCGTCCGGCGACTCGCCCGAACCCGCCGAGACGCGCCTCGTCGACGGGCGCGGCAACATCGTGTGGGTCGAGATCAGCGAAGCACCGCTGCGACGCGTGGAAGGACCGCTCGAGCTGCAGGTCGTCGTGCTCCGAGACGTGACCGAACGCAAGGCCCTGGAACAGCAGCTCTTCCAGGCGCAGAAGATGGAATCGGTCGGTCGCCTGGCCGGCGGAATCGCCCACGACTTCAACAACGTGCTCGCGGTGATGCGTGGGCAGGTCGAGCTCCTCCAGGACGACCTCGCGGTGCTCGACTCGGCCCGCGCCCGCATCGACTCCGTGCAACGAGCCACCGACCGAGCCGCCGCGCTCACCGACGACCTCATGGCCTTCAGCCGTCAACGGGTCGACGAGCCGGTGGCGTTCGACCTGCACGAGCTGCTGCTCGGCGTGCAGGAGCTGCTCCACCAGGTGCTCGGCGCGGGAGTCACCCTGGAGCTGCAGCTCGACGCGTCACCGGCGACGATCCTCGCCGATCCCAACCGCATCGAGCAGGCGGTGCTCAACCTCGTGGTGAACGCACGTGACGCAATGCCATCGGGCGGGTCCGTCGTCATCAGCACACGCACCGAGCCGTCGCCGACACCGGCCCTCGTCCTCGCGGTGGCCGACACCGGCGCCGGCATGGACGCGGCAACGCGGGCGCGGATCTTCGAGCCGTTCTTCACGACCAAGCCACCCGGGTTCGGTACCGGCCTCGGGCTCTCGACGACCGACGACATCGTCCGCGGCGCGGGCGGTGCGATCACGGTCGACAGCCGGCGCGGCCAGGGAACGACCTTCACACTCGTGTTCCCGGCCGTGACCGAGGACGCCGGCGACGAGCCCCTGATCGACCTCACCGACGGATCCGACGACTCACCCACCGTCCTCGTCGTCGACGACGAGTCCGACGTGCGCGCGCTGATCGCCGAGATCCTCCGCGGCTCGGGCTACCGAGTCATCGCCGCCGCCGACGGCGATGCCGCGATTGCGCTTCTCGATCGCGCGGTACGTCCCGTCGACCTGCTGGTGACCGACGTGGTGATGCCGGTCATGAGCGGCACCGACCTGGCCGCCCGCGTCACGACTCGATCACCCTCGACACGGGTGCTGTTCGTCTCCGGCTTCGTCCCGGCGGGCTCCGCCGCACTGCACGGCGCGCCGTTGGTGGCCAAGCCGTTGCGGCGCGCCGAGCTGCTCGATGCGGTTCACATCGCGCTCGACGGCGCCGCCTGACCGCGCGACGCACGTCGACGCACGCCAGTCAGGGTACGAACCGGTAGCCCACGCCGCGCACGGTCACGATGCACGCAGGGTGCGCGGGATCGGCTTCGATCTTCAGCCGAAGTCGGTGAACGTGCTCACTCACCGTGCCAACGCCCTGCCACTCGGGCTCGGAGTCCCACACATGCCGCAACAATTGCTCGCGCGTGAACACCTGACGCGGCGACGCGGCGAGGAACGCGAGGAGGTCGAACTCGCGACGTCGGAGCTCGACGGCGAGGCCGCGCACACGTACCTCGCGAGTCGTGTGATCGAGCTCGATGTCGCCGATGACGACGCGCGCGTCGCGGTGTGGCGCGCGACTGCGACGCAAGACCGACCGCACCCGCGCCACCAGCTCGCGCGGCGAGAAGGGCTTCACGACGTAGTCGTCGGCACCCAGCTCGAGACCGATGATGCGATCGGCTTCGTCGCTCCGGCCGGTCAGTACGATCACGGGGACCGGGTTGTCGACGCGCACGCGGCGCAGCACGTCGAGGCCGCGCACCTGCGGGAGCCCGAGGTCGAGCACCACGAGCTCGGGTGCGTCGTCAGCGATCTTGTCGAGCGCGGTCGCGCCGTCACTGGCGTCGTCGACCGCGAAGCCCTCGCGTTCGAGGGCGGTGCGGACGACATCGACAAGTTCGAGGTCGTCGTCGACAACGAGGATCACCCCCCGAGGCTAGGCGGGCACCCGCAGCCTTCCCGGGATCAGGACCTTGCGCGCGAGAATCTCCCGATGTTCCCGCGGGCGGTGGTGCTCGATTTCTTCGGCACCCTGGCCCGGGCGACGGCGTCGGTGGGGCTCGACGAGATCCTGACCCGCCACGGCCACACCCTTCCCGATCACCTCCAGGAGATGTGGTGGAGCGGCGACATCGACGGCACCGAGCACGTCGAGCAGTCCCGCAGCCGCGACCACTACGTGGCCTGGCAGCGCGAGCGCCTCGTCGCCATGCTGCACCAGGCCGACGTGCACCCCGGCGAGCACGAGCAGATCCTCGCCGACCTCGCCGCCGGGCGGGAGA
>Ga0075021_10000943_pt1 | contig 14908 bp, 13 predicted proteins | sample ColStrG_CSR_2012_FD_72749 | JGI IMG/M metagenome (GOLD analysis project Ga0075021, IMG submission 72749) | Freshwater sediment microbial communities in response to fracking from Pennsylvania, USA - Cold Stream Run_MetaG_CSR_2012 | ecosystem: Environmental > Aquatic > Freshwater > Creek >...
CCTCGAGCGCTGCCGATCGCGCTGCTCGCGGCGCTGCTCGCGGCACTGCTCTGCGCGCTGCCGCTGTCCGCGAACGCCAGTGGCGGCTCCGGCGGCCTTCCCTCCGCCGCCGCACCGACGCCCGTCCCGGCCGGCTCCGCGAGCGAACCGGAAGGCAGCGGCGAAGCCGGCCTCGAAAACAGCGGGCCGCTGACGCAGGACGTCGGCCAGACGGTAGTCGCCCCGATCGACCCTCGCTACCTGTATGACATCCCCTTCGGCCGGCGTTCGTTCTGGATCCAGCCCTGGCGCGCCTACCTCGACACGTGGCCCGCCTCGCACCTGCTCGAAGCCGTCGGCATGGATTTCCCCAGCAAGCCGGCCGTCGCGCTCGACACGGCGCACCTGCTGCACGACAGCGGCTACACGCTCGCGCGTACGGGCATCGACTGGAACGCGATGTCCTTCGAAGACCCGACCGTGGTCGATCCCACCCACGTCGCGGCCATCACCGCGCGGCTGACCGCGATGCACCAATACGGAATACGGCCCCTGATCGTGCTCAACGCCAACAGCGGCGGGCCCGTGCCGCTACGCGGGATCAAGCTGCAGACGGTCACCGAAGCGCCCGCCGGCGCGCAGACGGTGACGCTGACCCCGGCGAGCGCCGCCGCCGTCGTGCCACATCGCACCGGCTTCAACCACCTCGCCTTCGGAGGCGCGGCGGACATCCTGATCACGTCGGTCAACGCGCAGAACGTGGCGACGCTCGCGCGTCCACTGCTAGCGCCGCTGCCCGCCGGCTCGCACTCCGGGTCGACGCTGCGGTTCGGGCCGTTCCAGTCGCCGACGCTCGCCAACGGCGCGCCGAACCCGGGATTCCAGGAAACGATGGGCGGATGGCTCGCGTACGTGAACGCGGTCAACCGCCTCGCATCGAGCGTCGTCGGCCCCGGCGGCTACGACCTCGAGATCTGGAACGAGGTCAGCTTCGGCTCGCAGTTCCTGAGCGCCACCAGCTACTACGCGGGATACACCGGCGGCGACATCGAAGGGGCCCCGAGTGTCGCCAGGGCCGAACCGCGCGCCGAAGCCGCCCCCGGCGATGCGCTGGAAGACGTCAGCGAACCGGCCGAAACGGGCGCAAGCGAAACCAGCGACCCGAGCAGCGAAGCCGCCGCGACAGCGCTCGCCGCTCCCGCCCGCGGCGTGAAGCCACCCGGCAAAGTGATCTTCTCGGCGGTAGTCAAAGCGCTGATCGCCGAAACGGTCGCGCTCGTTCGCGACCCGGCGCACGGCTTCTCACCGGCCGTGTCGATCACCAACGGCTTCGCAAGCGAGGGGCCCTTCCGCTCGGGCGTGAAGGGGCCGATCGGCATGACAGCGCTGAGCAAGCACCCCTACACCACCCAGAAATTCTTCCCGGCGGACTGGAGGGAAGGCAAGGGCCGGACGGTGAACGCGCTCGGTCGCTTCGACACCGCGAACAAGACGAGCACCGTGCCGCTGTTCATCGCGAACTACCAGTCGCTGTTCCCCGAGTACTACCTGACCGACACCTCCACCGAGACGCTGATTCGCGACATCGCGCCCTTCACCACCTACATCTACAAGCTCGCACACGGACGCGAAGTCGGGCCGCCCGGCGGCGCGCCGCTGCAGAAGTGGGTGACCGAGTTCGACATGCGCCCGCTCGGCGTCGTCGTCGGACCCGACGAGAAGACGCCTGAAAGCGGCCCTGCGGCGACGATCTCGCCGGCGGACAGCGCTCACTTCCAGGCCAAGGTGATGATGCGCAGCGTGATCAGCAACGTTTCGAAGGGCATGAGCCGCGAGTACGGCGGCGATCTCGGGCTGCAGGAAGGCTTCCTGCAGAGCGTCGAAGCGAATCCGTCCGTGTATCCCGGCGACGCCAAGGGCGGCGAAACGATGAGCGGGATGCGCGAAATGCTCTCGCAGTTCCACGGCCCCGGCCCGGGCGGCCCGCCGCGCCAGCTCGTGCTGAGCACGATCACCCAGAGCGGTAACCACGCCCAGTTCGAAGGCGACGGCAAACCAGCCCATCCGTCGCTGTACGACCGCGACGTGCTCGCCGTCTTCCCTTACCAGTCCTCGCCGACGCGATTCGAGATCCCCGTGTACGTGATGACGCGCGATCTGCTCACGCTGTACAACCCCGGCGCCTCGCCGGCAGACATCACGCGCTTCGACCTTCCCAACGAGAACTTCCAGATCACGCTCGGCAACCTGCCCGAATCCTCGGCCGCTCCCCAGGTGAGCGCGTTCGACCCGCTGCTGAAGGCCTCGACGCCCGCGCACCTGGTCTCGCGCAGCGGGCGCAGCGCGACCTTCGAAATCGCCGCGACCGACTACCCGCGCATCCTCAGCATCAACTACGGCGGCGCGATCCACTGACCCGGCGGCGTTGCCGCCGAGGCCGCCGGCGGGGAGGCACGCGCGCGGGCGTCGCCTAGGAGTCCGACTCGGCCGGGCCCGAGCGCGGCTACTTCCCGGAGCCCTCCGGCGCGACGGTCTCACCCGCAGCAGGCTCGCCCGCGGCAGGCTTGCTCGCGGCGGGCTCGCCCGCGGCGCCGTGCCTGCTCCCCTCGAGCGAGTCGACGAGGCCGACCGCCTTGCTGCCGGCCTTCTCGATCTTCTCGCTGTACTTGCCGCCCGTGCGTTCGTCGGCGACGGTGCCCGCCTTCTGCACGGCCTCCTCGATCTGGTCTTTGCGCTCGACGACCGCATCCTCGGCGCGGTTCCGGAGATCCTTCAGTTTGTCGGCAAAGGGCATGGCTTCCTTTCGGGGGGCGGGTGTGCCGCCATGCTACGCCCAGGGCGGCGTCAGCGGGCACGGTCCTGCGCCGGGCGGACCGTCGCCGAGGAGCGGCTCGGCGCCCGCTACGCGGCCTGCGCCGCGCCGCCGAGCGAGCACATCGGCTCGAGAGTCGCCACAGTGAAGTCGCGGCTGACGGCCGCGACCTCGTCGGGCACGGCCGCGAGGTTGACGTTGGTGGAGAAGCCCATGCTCGCCTCGAGCGGCCGGAAGAAGTCGTCGAAGTGGCTCGCGACGATCGTGCGCGGCTGCAGGCGCGGCAGTATCCGCGCCCAGTAGTCGCGCGTGAAGCTGCGGCCCGCGACCCCCGCGAGAAACACGTCGACGCCGCGATGACGCACCGCATCGTCGATCAGGTTGGCGCTGCCCTGGTGGTAGAACGTCGTGCCGGCCACCTCCACGTGGATCCCCCAGACCTGCCCGCAGCGATAGGCGCCCGGCGCGAGGCCGTCGAGATGCTCACACGTCAGCTCGCCGTCGAAAGGCACCGCATAGCCGAGCAGCAGCTTGGAGTGCAGGCTGGGCACGAACGTGACCGTGAACGGCCCAAGCTCATACGCCCGGCCGGGCTCGACCTGAACGGCACGATCGCCGAGTCCGTGCAGGCGCATCAGCGTGGCCAGCGAGCCTGACCCGTAGGCGTCGCAGCCATGGCGGCGAGCGAGCTCGGGCACATCGATCGCGTGGTCGAAATGAGTGTGGCCGACAAGCACCCCGACGACACGACCCGTCGCCGTCAGGTAGCGCTCGTGCAGCGCCGGGTCCGCGAGCGAGGGCACGCGCCGCAGTACGTTCGCGACCGGGACGCGCGAGACATACGGGTCGATGTAGATCGTCTGAGCCTCGTAGGTGAGCCGGTAACCGGCCACGCCGAGCCATTCGAGCTCGAGTCCCCGCGGCAGCTCGAGCGTGCGCGCGGCGAGCTCCCGCATCGCCTGCGCGTCGTCGTGCTCGCGCGTGCCGCGGTGGGCGGCGAAGCGAGCGAAGCTGGCGAGGTGAGCAGCGAGGCGTGGCACCGCCGGGATCCTAGACCCGCCGAGCCCCCGACCGCGACCGTCGCGCGCCGGGGAGCGCGCGACGGCGGCCGGCGCGCTGACCGCTAGGAGGCGACCGTGGCGAGGCGGCCGCTCGCGCCCCGAGGGCGGCGCTCGGCGGCGCGCCGAACCGGCGGTACCGTCGCCTGTGCCGCTGCGCCGGCCACCGAGACGTGCGGCTTGAGCTTGCTCGCTCGCGACATGACATAGGCGAGCGTGGCGATGATCGCTATGTCGGCGATCAGGTTGATGGCGATGGCAAGTGAGACGGTCATGGCTGCTCCCGATTTGGCGTTTATTGACTGTCGCCAGTCTCGCCTGCGCGTCTGAGCCGGACCTGGGACCGGCCTGAGAGAGCGCTGAGAGCGCGAGCGCCGCGTCGGCGCGTTCAGTTGCGCTCTGAAAGCGCCGCGCGGGCCGCGCTGCCGCGCCGGCCGTAGAGCACGCGCTTGGGCACCGGGACGGGGCTCAGGCGGCGGATCGCCGTGCCGAGGAACAGGCGCGGCTCCAGACGCGCAAGCAGCAGCGACAGCTCGCCGCGCTCGGCGACGCTGAGCCTGCGCGCGCGACCGCGCGATCGGGCCAGCAGCGTGAACATGCGCCGCCGCTGCACGCGATCGAGCCGCGTGAGGTGTCGGTGGGCGATCAGCGCGAGCTCGCCGGCGAGCAACAGTCGTGCGACGGGGATGCCGTGGCTCAGTCGCTTGAGCCAGCGGCTCTCGAACAGTAGGGCGAGCATGGGTCAATGCTAGCCATGTGCGGGCTGGCCGGCGCCGGGTCGTCCGCTCGCGGCGAGCGGCGCAAGCGCGCTACCGCGCGCCGGATGCGACGGCGTCGCGCACGCCCGTGTGGAAGCGGACTCCCGCACGCGCGAAGCGCGGCGCGCTCGCCGTCCCGAGCGCCACCGCTGGGGTCAGACAGCCCGCGACGTGCGGTGTGGCGCCGTCCTCGGCGAGCAGGATCCCGGCCTCGCCGAGCATCCTCGCCGTCGCCAGGTAGCCGGGATGCCCGTCTGCCTCGAGCCCGACGTCGAACTCTCTCCCGCCGCTTGTTCGCGCGTGGACCGTCATCGTCCAGCGCCACCCCTCCAGACGCTCAGGCGCCGGCCCGAAGCCCGACGACGGCCCGACGCGCGCGAGCGCGCCCGCGATCGGACGGCGCACCGATGGCCGCGCCCGGGCGAGGCCTCGCAGCCCGACCTGGGTCGCCGACAGGGCACCCGCGATCGCCCAGCGCACGGGAGCCGATGCGGCGCCACCCTCGATCGCCATGCCCTCGCGGTAGCGCAGAGGCTCCGCGGGAGTGCCCTCGGCGGCTGCGCGCCGCGCGATCGTGCGGTGGATCACAGCCGGGTTGATGAACGGCGCGGGCGTCATCGGCGCGATCACCGCGCCGTCCGCGCCGCGACGCGGTGCGAGGCCGATCGGGCTCACACGGCGCACCGCAGCCGCGACCGCCGGATCGGTGATCAGCACGGCCGGGTCGGCGATCTGCGCGGCGTGCTCGTCGCCGGCGACAGTGGAGAGGCTCTGGAAAGTCCCGCCGGACATCCCGTCGGAGGGCCTTGGCAGGCCCGGCGGCGGCGCGAACGCGACCGCGACGTCCGCTGCCACGAGACCGTCGCGCCACTGCTCGCGGGCACGCTCGGCCGCGAGCGCGACGAGCAGGTCGGGCGGCAGCGCCTCGAAGCCGCATACCTGGACGACCTTGACGCCCGCATCGACCGCCGCGCCGTGCAGATCTTCGATGATGCCGCGCACAAACGGCATCTCGCCCGTGAGGTCGACATAGTGCGCACCCTGGGCCACGCACGCCTCGATGACCGGTCGCCCATAGAGGGTGTAAGGGCCGACCAGGTCGAGCACGACCTTCGTCCGCGCCGCCATCCGCGCGAGCGAGGCCCGGTCGGAGACATCGGCGACGATCATCTCCGGCGCGCCCACGCCGATCCCGTCGAGCAGCCTCCGGGCGCGATCCGCGTCGCGGGCGGCCGCCGCCCAGCGCAAGCCGATCTCCGCGGCGCGTTCGGACAGGTACGCCGCCACGCGGCGGCCCGTCACGCCGGTGGCTCCGAAGACGACGACGTCAAGCTCGCGATCCGCCACGTCCTGACGATACACCCGCGGCGCAGACGCCGTCAGGGCCAGTCGGCTCAGGCCGCGAGGTTCTCGAACACGGCGCTCATCCCCTGCCCGCCGCCGATGCACATCGTCTCCAGGCCGTAGCGGCCACCGCGGCGGCGCAGCTCGCGCAGCAGGGTCGTCATGATCCGCCCGCCGGTCGCGCCGATCGGGTGCCCGAGCGAGATGCCGGACCCGTGGACGTTGACGCGCTCGAGCCCGTCCGCCAGCTCCCACTCGCGCAAGACGGCGAGCGCCTGCGCCGCGAATGCCTCGTTGAGCTCGATCAGGTCCATGTCGTCCAGCGTCAGGCCGGCGCGCTCGAGCGCTCTCCGACTGGCGGGCACCGGGCCGATGCCCATCGTCTCAGGCGCGACACCCGCGACCGCCCAGGTGACCAGTCGCGCAAACGGCTCCAGTCCCAGCTCGGCGGCGCGCTCGGGATGCGTGATGACGCAGACTGCAGCGCCGTCGTTCTGACCGCTCGCGTTGCCGGCCGTGACGGTCGCGTCGGGGTCGCTCGCGCCCATCAGCGGGCGCAGCGCGGCGAGCCGCTCGAGCGTCGTGTCCGCGCGCGGATGCTCGTCGCGTTCGACGACGTGATCCTGGCGGCGCGAGCTGACCCTGATCGGCACTATCTCCTCGGCGAACGTGCCATCCTCCTGGGCCGCCACCGCTCGGCGATGCGAGCGCAGCGCGAACTCGTCCTGCTCGACGCGCGGAATCCCGTACTCGCGGCGCAGGTTCTCCGCCGTTTCGATCATCCCCCCCGGCAGCTGGTGCTCGCGGCCGCCGGCGGTGACGCGGCCGCGGGCGAGACGATCCACGAGCGCGGCGCCGCCGCCCCTGATGCCCCAACGGATGCCCGTCGCGTAGAACTCGGCCTGGCTCATGCTCTCCGCGCCGCCGGCGAGGACCAGATCCGCAACGCCGGTCTGCACCTGCATGCACCCGAGTGCGATCGCCTGCAGCCCCGAGCCGCAGCGGCGATCCACCTGCTGGCCGGGAACCTCGATCGGCAGGCCCGCGTCGAGCGCCGCGACGCGACCCAGCGCCGGCGCCTCGCCGTTGGCATAGCCCTGGCCGAGGATCACGTCCTCGACGGCCTCCGGGGCCAGCGAGGTCCGCTCGAGCAGCCCGCGAATGACGGTCGCGGCGAGCTCGCTGACGGCCACGTCGCGAAAGACACCCCCGAAGCCTCCGACGGGGCTTCGCAGCGGTTCGCAGATGACGGCGTCGCGCACGGCCGCAGAGCCTACTCAGCCGAGCACGAACTCGCCGCCCCCGACGATCACGGCCGAGCCGCCCACCTCGACGCTCTCGAGGTGCTCGACCGAGCCGGCCGCGACCGCATACAGGAGCGACGGCCGCGCGATCTCACGGCCCTGGCTGATCTCGATCTCGGCGCCAAAGCCGATGCGCCCGTGACGCGCGAGGTGGAGCGCGAGCGGACCCGCGGCCGAGCCCGTCGCCGGATCCTCGGCGACGCCGGCGGCTGGCGCGAACATCCGCGTCTTCCAGTGCCGAGCGGCGCCCGCGAAGCAGCTCGCGCAGATCTCCAGCGAGGCGAGCGCCTGCAGGTCCGGGCTCAGCGCAGCCACCGCTTCGGCGCGCTCGAGCGCCACGAAGACGTGGCGGGGACCGTTCTCGTAGACCTCGATCGGCAGCTCCGAGCGCTCCACGCCCAGCGCATCGAGCAGTTGCCGCTCGTGCTCGTAGGGCGCCCAGCTCGGGATCGGCTGGCGCATCCACCCGGAGAGAACGCGGCCCTGCTCGCGCCGAAGCCGCACCTCGATCGGGCCCATCGCGGTCTCGAGCACGACGTTCTCGAGCGCGAGCGCGCTCGCGACGACCACCGCGCTGCCCAGCGTCGGATGACCCGCGAACGGAAGCTCGACCTCCGGGGTGAAGATCCGGATCGCCACGTCCGCCTCGCCACTCGCCGGCAGCACGAACACGGTCTCCGACAGGCGCAGCTCACGCGCCAGGCGCTGCATCTGCTCGGCGGCGATCTGGGCGGCGTTGGGAAACACCGCTAGCTGGTTGCCCTCGAGCGGGCGGTCGGTGAAGACGTCGAGCAGCACGTAGCGCCCGGCCGCGTGCCTCGGTCGACCGGCGGGCAGCGGGTCGAACGCCGCGAGTCTCTCGATCGGCCCCGGCACAGCCCGCAGGCTAGAGCACGTGATGCGCGGGCGCTCTCACTCGGCGCAGATGGCGGGCGCTCCGCGCGCGTCGCGCCGCAGCGCTACGCTCGGGCCAACGAGGGCGAGTGGAGGAGTCGATGCAATGACCGAGGTCGTCATGAGGCGCGTCGAGGATGGCGTCGCCGTGATCACGCTGAACCGGCCCGAGCGCCTCAACGCGTGGACGGAAGAGATGGAGCACGCCTACTTCGACCTGCTCGAGGAGTGCTCGCTGTCGCCCGCTGTGCGGGTGATCGTCGTCACCGGCGCCGGGCGCGGCTTCTGCGCGGGCGCCGACATGAACGATCTGCAGGCGCTCGGCGACGGCACGCCGAACGGCGGCGAGACGCGGCGCCAGCGCCGGCCGCAGAGCTTCCCGCTGTCGGTGCCCAAGCCGATAATCGCCGCGATCAACGGCCCGTGCGCCGGGATCGGGCTGGCGCAGGTGCTGATGTGCGACATCCGCTTCGCCGCCGCCGGCGCAAAGCTGACGACGGCGTTCGCTCGCCGCGGGCTGATCGCCGAGCACGGGACCTCGTGGATGCTGCCGCGGCTGCTCGGCCCCGCGCGCGCGCTCGATCTGCTGCTGTCCGGCCGCGTCGTGCTCGCCGAGGAGGCGGCCGAGATGGGCCTGGTGAACCGCGTGCTGGCGCCCGAGCTGCTGCTCGCGGAGACGATCGCCTACGCGCGTGAGCTCGCCGTCAACTGCTCACCGGCGAGCATGGCCACGATGAAGCGCCAGGTCTATGCCGACCTCGAGCGCGGCCTCGACGCTGCCCTCGACGCCGCCGACGCACTGATGCTCGCATCGTTCGCGCGGCCCGACTTCCGCGAGGGCGTCGCCAGCTTCGTCGAGCGGCGCGAGCCGCACTTCGCCGCCGTCGGCTCCTAGGGTCAAGCCAGCCGGCGCAGTCGCACGCCGCCGACCACGACGGCATCCTCGCCCCCCGGCAGCTGCTGCGGCGTTCGCACCACGATTTCGACGATGCCCTCGGCGGCCGGTCCGTCCGCGCGCGCGAAGGAAACCTCACCGCCGTCGAGCTGTAGTCGCGGCTCTTCGTCCCCGCCGACACGCGCCACGCCGAGGACCTCAGCCCATCGCGCCGCGACCGCGTCAGGGTCGCTGACGGCGACCGTGATCGCGACCAGCTCACCGGGGGCGCCGCTTCCCGTCGTTCCCGTCCACTGCGGGCCACCCCAGCGCCAGCTCCCGTACGGATCGGAGCGGTCGAGCGAGACGATCGCGCCGCGCATGTCGGCCGGGTGCAGGTGCGTGCCCGCGATGTCCGGCAGATCGATCTGCCATACGACGCGCACGCCGATCGCGCTCGCGCGCTCGCGCGCCGCGGCGAGGTCCTCGAGGTCGAAGATCACCATGTAGCCCCCGTCACCGCCGTGCCGCGCCAGATGGCGTCCGGCCGCCGTGTCGGCGCCGATCGGCGATACGACCTCGATGAAGCAGTCGCCGAGGGCGAAGACGACGTTCTCGATCCCGAACTCGCCGACGCCGGGGTCGCGAAAGGGCTCGCCGAGCCCCAGCGCTGCTCGCAGCGCCGCCGCGACCGGCTCGAGCTCGGCGGCAACGAGCACCGCCTGGCGCAGCCGCACCCTCCCGGTTCCGTCCGCCATGCCAGCAGGCTAGCGCGCCGCGCGACACCACGCTCAGCCGAGCGCCCAGCGCTCGACGGGCGCCGCGCGGCCAGCGCGTCGGCGTGCGGTGCCGGACTCCGATCGTCACCTTGACTACGCCCGTCCAGAGCACCGACCACCGGTGAGGATCGTACTATTTGAGTGACACGCGGTCACACCCCGCAATCCCTGTGGTGGTGCGGGATCGGCTCGTTTCACTTAACCGCTGCCGGTAGCTCGTAGCGCCGCCGGTTGTCACCCTTGTTGCCGATTCCGCCGCGCGCCGGTATTTGTTCACACTCGAACAAACGTCCAAGGCCCTAGCATCGGTGTGAAGCGACCCGCTAGGTTGCCCCGCAACTCGCAAGACGCCATCCGGCTGAGTTGTTGGTGTTGGACACTGGTCCAGCCAGGCCGGCGAAAGTTTGAACAGATTCCTATCCAAGCAGCGGGGGGCCGTGCATAGCATCGGTCGCGCGCACCGGGGGTGGGGAGATGCGCAACAGGGATGGGATGGGTTGATGACAACCAACCGGCATGGGAGCCAGATTGATGATTGTTGAGCAGCTGGAGTCCGAGTCCTTCGCCGCCGGTGCATCGGCAAGTCACGCCGGTCCGCCGGCAGGCGTTCCAACCTCCACCCGGCAGGGGGGTGAAAGCGCGAGGTCCCAGCGCCATCGGCGTCGCGAGCAGCGGATCAGCGCGTGGCCGCAGGTGAGCGTTGTCATCCCCACGCTCAACGAGGCCCTCAATCTGCCACTCGTCCTGGCCGAGATACCGGCGGACACCTACGAGGTGGTGATCGTCGACGGCCTCTCGACCGACGGCACCCCCGACGTCGCCAGGGCCGTGCGGCCTGACGCCAAGATCGTGATGCAGACAGGTCGCGGCAAGGGCGACGCGCTGCGCTGCGGCTTTGAGGCCGCCAGCGGCGACATCCTGGTAATGCTCGACGCCGACGGCTCGGCCGACCCGGCTGAGATCCCGCGATTCGTGCAGGCGCTGCTCGGCGGCGCTGACTTCGCCAAGGGGACGCGGTTCCGCGAGTCGGGCGGAAGCTCGGACATCACGCCGCTGCGCCGAGCGGGGAATCGCGCGCTCAGCGGCACCGTCAACGCGCTCTTCCGCACCTCTTACTCGGACCTCTGCTACGGCTACAACGCGTTCTGGCGTCACTGCCTGCCGGCGATGAACGTCGACTGCACGGGCTTCGAGATCGAGACGCTGATCAACATTCGCGTCGGCCGGGCGGGCCTGAGCGTCGAGGAGATACCGAGCTTCGAGCGCGACCGCATCCACGGTCAGAGCAACCTGCGGACGTTCCGCGACGGAGCTCGGGTGCTCAGGACGATCTTGCGCGAGCGCTCCAGGAGAGCGCCGCGGATGCACCCGCCGCGAACGGGCCCGGAGCTCGTCGGAGCGGGCGAATTCGGCTTCGCCGGCGAGGGAGCGTAGGCCATGTCCCCCACATCAAAGTCGGCGAACACGAAAACGATGTCCACCCTAGGAGAGCCAATGCTGCGAGCAGCACGAATCATCCTATGTTCCGCGATCTGCGCGCTCGGCGTCGTCGTCGTGCCTGCCGCGGCGAGCGCGTCGACGATCCTCGACCACTTCGCGCTCGACTCCTACTCGGCCAGCGGCGCCAAGCACACGCCCGCGGCGAGAAGCGTGGCCAAGCTCCGCAATGGCCTGTATGTGGCGATCGTGCAGGGCACGTTCAGCTACTACGGCGCGATCAACTACATGGCGCCGCAGCCGCCCTGGACGATCCTCTGCGGCACGCCCGAGGCGGCGCCGCAGTTCAGCTCCGCGGGTGGATCTGGCAAGGTCGGCTTCGACTCCGAGTTCATCCTCTCGCGGCCGTGGCTGCCCGAACCGTGTGCCAAAGCGAAACTGCCGGTGCACTGGGTCAACTTCCAGATGAACCCCGGCACGGGCGTGTGGGCGCACCCCATGACGCTGAACCTGGGGTCGCCGCCGGCACCGACGCCGACCCACACATATGAATACGCGCTCGTCGGCAAAAAAGGCCACCACGTCGGCTTCCGCCTGTATGACCTGAACACTCGTGACAACTACGGGTCGCTGAAGATCAGCCTCCGCGCTGCAACGGAAAGCGACTGCACAGGAACGAAGTACGCCGCATTTGGGCTTGCCTCGGAAGCCGAATGCATCGCGGACCTCGTGTGAGAGACGGATGAAACGATCGAACGGCGGCGCGGGCTCCCTCCCGCGCCGCCGCCGCGAGCACGGCGCCCGATGAGGCCGCTGCGCGCCACCTGCGGAGCCTGCGTGTGCATCACGCTCGTCGCGCTGAGCGTGACCGGCAGCTACGCGGCGGCGCTCGTAAGCATCGACCAGGGCCCGATCGTGCGTGTGCTGCGCATCAGCGACGTGCCGGCCGGCAAGGAAGGCGGCCTGCCCTCGGGAGCGCTGACCGCGTCACAGCTGGCGTTCAACAACGACCCGACGGCGGCCACGCGACGGGCCGAGACACGGGCGCTCGAAGGCGCCGGCTTCCGTTCCTCGGCGATCACACGGATCGACGGGAGCGGGCTGTTGCAGTACAAGTCGACGGCTGTCGAGCTGACCTCGCGTGCCGGTGCCGCGAGAGCGCTCGCGGCTGAGGCGCCGTTGTGTGCGCACAGCCAGGCGCCAACGGGAACGCGCGCGACGGTGGCTCGCGACCCCGGCATTCGCGGCGCGATCCTCGTCACGTTCCGCGCGAGCACGCAGGGACAGGCCGGCGGACTCGAGCTGCTGGCGCACTCGGGCACGTATCTATACACGCTGCAGGCAATCGAGGAGCCCGACGGCATCTCGCGGCTGACGCTCGAGCGTCTGCTGAAGGTCGTGATGTCGAGACGTTGACGCGCGGCGGCCGGGAGCGCCGCGGCCACCGTCAGCGTCGCCCGCGCCGGCTCGGGCCGCGCCGCTTGAGAACGTCCAGCAGCGCGAGCACCCCGTCGGCGCTCTCGCGCCACGAGCCCGCGTCCTCGAACCTGCGGCCGCGCATCGCAATCGACTCGCGCAGCGCGACGCACAGCGCCCGCGGATCGGCCGCCGGGACGAGCACGGCGCCGGGGTAGGCGGCCGCGGCCTCGCGCAGCCCGCCGACATCGCCGAGCACGACGGGCAGCCCGGCGTCGATCGCCATGTGCAGCGGCCCGCTTGCCGACGAGCGCCGATACGGCAGCGCGACGACGTCGGCACCCGCGAACCAGCGCGCCGCATCGGCATCGGAGACGTAGCGATTCACGAGCGTGATGCGCCCGCGTTGACGCGAGCGCGCGATCCGCTCCGCAGGCTCCGTCCAGCCTTCCCACGTCTCGCCGACGACCGTCAGCCAGTATTTCCCGTCTTCGTCCCGCTCGACGAGCGTCTCGAACGCGTCGAGGAGATCCTCGAGCCCCTTATAGGGGCGGATCGTGCCGAAGAAGAGGAAGTTGCAGGCATCCGCCGGCGCCTCGCGCAGGGGCTCGGCGGCGGCGACGTCGTAGTGCGAGTAGGGGCCGTGGCGCACCACGATCACCGGCCTTCCACCGCTGCCGTAGCTCTCGGCGAGCGCGCGCCGGTCGAAGTCGGAGTGGACGATGAAGCCATCCGCCAGGCTCATGAACCAGCGACCCAGCAGAGTCACATACGAGCGCGCCAACGCGAGCCGCGCCTCGCCCGTGTCCTGGATCTCGTGCAGCTCGACGACCACGCTCGCGCCCGACAGCCTCGCGGCCAGGGCCAGCAGCAGGTAGCTGTGCAGGACCGCCCCCGTCCACCATTGGAACACGAGCGCCTGCGGGCGCGAGCGGCGCATCAGGCGCAGCGCGCCGAGCATGCTGGGAAGCCAGTACCAATCAACCCCGTCGAACACCGGCATCCCGGCCGGATAGCGCTCATCGGTGAGACGCTCGCCGACGCGCTCCCGCCCAGGGTAGAGCGCACGGGGGATCAGCCTGCGCATCAGGATCACCGACACGCTCGCGCGCTCGGCGAGCGCGACGGCGAGATATCGCGTGTAGTGGCTGACGCCGCTGATGAACAGCGTTCCCGAGCCCACCACGAGCACGCGCCGCGTAGCCGCGGGCACCTGCCTCTCGCCCACGTTCACCGTCCCACGCCGCGATCGGCGCCGGCGCCGATCGCCTCCTCATAGACCTGAACGGTTCGTGCCGTCACGTCGTCCCACGTGTCGATCCGAGCGGTCGCCGCCGGCGCGGCCGCCAGCTCGCCGATCGCCGACGCGATCACCTCGGGCGCCGCATCGAGCGCGACGAGGCGGATCGATCCGCCCGTCTTGCTCGCCAGATCTCGGTGCGCCGGAATGTCCGAGGCGAGTACCCGCGCGCCGGCTGCGAGGCACTCGATGAACGTGACAGGCATCGCCTCGTTGCTCGACATGCTCGCGTACACCCGCGCCGTGCGAAACCAGCGATAAAGATCATCCTCTGAGACCTTGCCGAGGAAGGCCACCCGATCGGTGAGGCCGAGGTCGCGCACCTGGCGCTCGAGCGGCTCGCGCGCGGCGCCATCGCCTGTGACTCGCAGCACGAACTCCTCGGGGAGCCGCGCGAGCGCCGCGATCGTTCGATCCACCTGCTTGTAGGACTCCAAACGCCCGGCGCTGAGGATCACCGTCCGCTCGTCCGCGAACGGAACGGCCGCGTCGATCGCCTGCCTGTCGACCCCGTTGGGAACCACGACGAGCCGCGGTGCGACGTGCGGGAAATGCGAGACGATCAGCTGCGCCTCCGGCGGGGAGACGGCGATCGTGCGCCCGGCGCGAGCGAAGATCAGGCCGCCCACACGCCGGTAGGGAGGGTGCAGGAGCTTGCGAAACCGCGAGTGTCCGGTGCCGTGATAGTGCGGTGTGAACACGAGCGTGGCTGGTCTCGCGAGCGTCGCCTGGAGCGCCGGCAGGGCGTGGTAGCCGTGCGCGTGAACGACGTCGTATCCCCGCCCCGCGCCTGCAAGATGGCGCGAGAGCGCCGGCGAGAGCGCGAAGTTGGTGCTCGGTAGGGGAACGTTGAAGCGCCTCACGCGAACGCCGTCCATCTCCTCGACGCCCGGCAGATGCCGGCCCGCCTCGGCGTGGGTCAGCGCCTCGACCTCGTGACCGCCCGCCGCCAG
>Ga0075021_10000944_pt1 | contig 14905 bp, 12 predicted proteins | sample ColStrG_CSR_2012_FD_72749 | JGI IMG/M metagenome (GOLD analysis project Ga0075021, IMG submission 72749) | Freshwater sediment microbial communities in response to fracking from Pennsylvania, USA - Cold Stream Run_MetaG_CSR_2012 | ecosystem: Environmental > Aquatic > Freshwater > Creek >...
CGACTTTGCGCCAGCGGCGCCGCCGTTTATCAAAATCTGCGAAACGTTGCCTCCGCTTACCGAGATCGTTTTGGCAGTGTGGCGGACCGTATAGGTCGTACCGCTGTGTGGCGTTGCGCTCCCCGCCGTCATGTTGTTCGTTAGATCCGTTCCATTCGACGGCCAGGGATTGGAGATAACGCCCACGGGATTGTATCCGAAATTGTTCCACAAGGTCGATCCGGCGCCGGCCAGCGTCACGCCGCCGCTGAGGTGATTGTTCACAATCCGCCAGTCGTCGGAACTGCCACGCATCGCAAGAGCTGGCCCCTGTGCCGCGATGTTGTTGCTCGAAATGAGAACGCGCGCAGCGTTGGCGAGTTCAATCGCCGCGCCCGCCACAACCGAATTCACATTCTGGATGACGTTTCCTTGAATCACTATGTCGTCGTTCCCTTTACCGTTGCCGATGGCCGGACCAGCGCAATTCTTAATGACGTTTCCGGTGACCGAATGATTGGACGTCCCTCCCGAATCGAAATATATGCCCCAGCCTTGTTTATTCGCGACGGCTTGCACGTTCGCGATCATGTTGCCGCTGATGACGGCGCCGCTAGACAGGGGTTTTTCCGGCGGGATAAGCGGCGACCCGAATATCATGATGCCTTTGCCAACGGCCTGCAGTACCGAACAACCAACGATACTGCAATTCCGCGCGCGCATCTGAAAGCCCGCCACTACTTTCGTGGCTGGGAAGCCGCCCACCGGCACGCCCCCAATCGCCACGCAGCCGCAAAAGGTGACGTTTTCCGCAGGCTCATGCGTATCAAAATGCGCTGTATCGGAAAGCATCGAGGTGCAATTCGCCACTACAATATTGCGCTGCACGCCGTTTGAGTTTACGCCGCTGCTTCCGCCCGTGGTAATGGCATGACGCGTATGGGAGAAGCGGCAAGCGCTTATTGTAATGTTCTGCGATGCGCAACCCACTACAATCCCGTACCGCGCATTCGCCGGTTGTGGGGGGGCGATCGGCACGATATCCGCAATGTGGTGAATGGAACAGCCCGAGATCGTCGAGTCGCGAACCGATTGCAGATGAATTCCTGTGTAGTAGGCGTGATGCACTTCCAAGCGCTCAATCGACAAGTTCTCGACGAACCGGTAGTGCGTGAAGCCTCGCCGCAAAGTCGACGACGGCGCACGCGTGGTAATGGAGAAGTCCGCCAGAGTAATGTTCGGCAACACGGTAACGCGAACGAGATGCGCCGAGTCCGCCGTCGTGTAGGAATCGAAAATCTGATCGTCCATCGTGACAACGCCCGTTGCCTGATTAACCGCCGTTACTTGCTTCAATTCGCCGGCGTGTTTGGCGGGAACTTCGGTGTCCACACTCTTGTCCGAATACAACAGCACATAATCGCCGGCGGCGAACGAAGCTGCCTCCGCCGAGGCGAGTTTAACGGAAATATCTCCTCTCGCGGTATCGGCCGTCAAGGGCCGCGGCGTACCGTCCGCAGCCGTACTGAATACCTCCAGAGCCGGCGTATCTCCGGTCATCGCGGCGGCGGCCACAAAAACCGTCACGCCCATTCCTTCCCCTTGTATCTGGATGTTGCCGGTTTTGATTTGAATCGTGTTCGTGATGGGGTAAACACCCGCCTTCACGAAAATCTTGCCGCCGGATGCCGGCAGGGCGTTAATCGCCGGTTGCAAAGCGGTGAAATCCCCCTGCGCAGGGTCGAGGCTGACTACGAAAGTGGATTCGTAGCGGTCTTTGGAAGATTGACTCGCCGCTAGTGCTTGCGATGGGCTGGACATTTGCAGTCTCCTTCCAGCGAACTCTATTTAAACTCCCCTAACGGAAAAAGGCAAGACAAATTCGCCGTTTTGCACATTCATATTTACAAAAACTTCGCACTTTTCCTACACCTGCTAGCGAACTTCTGGCCTAACCTCGGGTAGGAACCAGCCACTGATGGCTCGTTCAAGAAAGGAAATACCATGAAAAGGGGAACGAATAACGGGAAAAGCGCCAACCGGCGCTCATTTCTGAAAACCGGAGTGACTGCCGCGGGCGGTGCCGGATTGTTGACGAACGCTTCCGCCGCATTCGGCTGGGAAGAAAGTAGCGGCCAGTTGCCGAAAGGAGACGCCGCCATTCTGCGGTTCTTGGCCGCGGCTGAAATCATCGAGAGCGATCTGTGGATACAGTACAACGAACTGGGGGGCGTCCAAGACAATGAGATTCCCGGGCTCGGCGGTAGCGGAGCGCTCTCTACACTGCCGCTCTGCAAAACCTTGACGGAGATATGCCTCAATACATCCACGACAACACCGACGATGAGATCAGCCACGCGGCCTTTATCAATGCGTATCTCGCTTCGAAAGGTGCGGACACGGTGAACCTGGATGCCTTCAAAACGCTTCACGGCAGCAAGGCCACCGGCGCGCTGTCCATCGGCCGTATCACGAATCTCATGCAACTGACAGTGGATACGAGGTGGTACACAAAATACCGTAGCAGCGCCAAGAATCCCGATCTCGATCCCGCCTTCGCTTTTCCCCAGGCCATCCCCGGTCTGGCCAAAGGGCAGCATCCGGCCATCCCCAGAACGGACGCGGACCTCTCGCCGAATGACCACATCCAAGCGATCGCCAACACGGCGGGATTTCACTTCGGATTCATAGAGCAAGGCGGAACCAGTCTGTATCCGTCGCTAGCTCAGCGAGTGACTAGCGTGGAAGTATTACGAATCTTGCTTAGTATCGGTCCCACGGAGACAGCCCACTTTCAAACTTGGCATGACAAGGCGGGCAATGCGGTGAACACTCCACTGGCGCCTTTGACCGATCCGAATGACCCTACGCTGGTCTTCCCCAACCTGAACGTCACTCCTGGCGGCGAGGACTTTCAAACTAACCTAATCATGCCTGAGCCTTGCCCATTCCTCAGTCGAAAGTTCCCCGTGTGTTCCATCATCCGCCCCACTGAGACGAAAGGCGCCGCCATGGGAGCTGTCAAAGCGCTCGCTCAGGATGGGCTCTTTATCGGCCAGTCGAAAGCGTTCTTCTCACTGCTGCGCGACCTGGCCGAAGACGCCGATGAGGCGAAACGGGAGATTTAGAAACCGTTCCTATCGCTGCGCTTCATCTCCACAATCCGTGCCAATCCACTTGCCCGCAATTTCAGTGTTGCTAATGAGCGTGGTTTTGCCGGCGGCCCTGACTTGTACCATGCCTTTCAGTGTCTTACCGTCAAGAGCCTCAAAACGCGCGTCGGAGATGCGCTTGGTCCCGCCTTCATCGCATTCTTCGTGAAATTGCTGAAGTTTTGCGCTGGAGGCGGTCATCGTACTCTGGCAGGCTTTACTCTCATCCCTGCTGAACTGCGCCTGGTCGAGCCTTTCTTGAGTCAGGCAATACCTCTTGGTATTAAGGATCGGGCCTTGCGCGGCGCGCGCTCTTAGTTTCGCCGCGGTTCTCGCACGCTGATCCGGACTCATTTTCGCCAGCAGTTCGGGCGGAATGCCGGAGGCTGCGGGAATTCCACTCGCGTCGAGCGTGTACGTCATTTGCCAAAGACCGAGTTTCACATCCAGCGGGACAATCTTATCCGCCGCCATGGCAAAGGTGACCGCCAGGCAAGTTCCGCAAGCTGCCCGCAATCTCATTCCACCTCTCCTCCGTGTTTTGAATAACATATATAACCAAAAACGGCTGCGATGATGTTAGACGGCATGGCGAAAAGACTTGTTTCAAAAGTAGCGGTAATCACTGGCGCTGCGGGCGGCATCGGATCGCAAATGGCCGCCCTATTTGCCGCCGAAGGCGCAGCCGTTGTGCTGGCCGACATCGCCGACGAAACCGGCCGCCGCCTTGCGCAGGAGATTGCTGACGCCGGAGGTAGGGCAGCGTACATCCATGCCGATGTGGCCAACTCGGAGGAAGTGGCGGATCTGATGACCCGCACGGAAGCTCTCTTTGGCGGGTTGGACGTGCTCGTCAACAATGCCATCAACATCGCAGGCGATACGTCCATCACGGAAGTCACCGAAGAGGTTTTCGATCAAACGATCGCCGTCTGTTTGAAGGGCCCGTTTCTTTGCACACGTCAAGCCATTCCGCTCATGAAGAAGCGCAAAAGTTCCAGCATCGTGACCATATCGAGCGTGAATGCTTTGTTCGGCTTCGGCGAGACGGCTTACACGGCGGCCAAGGGCGGCCTCATTTCCATGATGCGGCTGGTTGCGGCTGAATATGGCGAATGGAACATACGGTCCAACATCATTTGCCCAGGAACGATTGATACCCCCACCTCAATGAACTATTGGAAAAAGTACCCTAGCGGTTACGCCCGGCTGCTGGAAATGTATCCGTTGGGACGCATCGGACAGCCTTTGGACGTGGCGCAATATGCCTTGTTCCTGGCTTCGGAAGAATCGGCGTTTGTGAATGGGTCGGTGTGTGTGATTGACGGAGGTCTGCTAGCGGGGAGAAAGTTTGAGGTTTAGTAGCAGTGGGGACGGATTGCTCGTAATTGATTAGCGGCCTGCGCGGCAATCCGAGACTGAAACCGGCCGTTAGTGGAGTGCAGGTACAAATTCCAGAACTTGCCGCCACTCTTCCGCGCCATTACGATTGAGCGCGTCTTTCGGGGTCCGGCGTAAGCGTTGATTAGCGGAACCTGTAGCGTGAGACCTGTGACTGTTACACCGCCTATTGTGGTTCTTGCACGTTGCGGGGTCGCTTTAGGTAAATCTGCACCCTGGTTCTGACGGTCCCGAGGCGCGCCAAGAGATTACTCTTTCCCAACCTGCAACACCTCCAACCGTCCGAAATCCCACTCCGCCGACAGAGCTATGCGTCCCCATTGTCATCTCCCGAAAGACGTTCCTCCGAGCGTTAGCTAGAGCGGAGTCAAAATCTGAATCTCGGAGGGCAGCAGAACCACCGGCAGCGCGGCAGCGGGTCTAGTTGAAACACCTCCCGGGCCAAAGAAGCGCGCCGCGGCAATCCGCTGCACAGCACCCGTGCCAGACGTGTTGAGGTTGCTAAAAGCGACTCTCATCCGCCGCGGAGTCGCATTAATGTCCCGGTCGACAATAACCGAACCCGCGAATGAGACCGTGGAACTGGTGTTCGCTACCACCAGCACTTCTCTGTCCACCAGGATACGCGAGAATGCCACGATTCCACCGTTACCGCTGGAATGCCCGAAGTCCGTGCCGTTGCCTGACACCTCGCGAAAGTAGAGTCGCCCGTAGGAAAGCGCGGGTTCGCTCGCGCGCAACTGGGCCAGCGTTTGAATGGCTACGAAGGCTGGATGCTCCTGGTCGAACGCCACCGTTGTCTTACCCCACAGCGCCTCGCGCGTGGATTCGTTCGCACTCAGGTCCGGCGTGCCGTCCGGCTTTATCGTCCCGGCCAGGCCTTGCTCCGTCCCGTAATAGATGCAAGGAATGCCTTGCAGTGAAAACAGCAGCGCCAACGCCAGAGCGACTTGCTGGGATGGAGTGCTCGGATGTTGGATGCGCTCATGCTGGTCGTGGTTGTCGAGGAAGCTGACAAAGTAGCGGCCTGCCTCGCCGTGCGAACTAAGTTCTCCCAATTCCGCGGCCTTGCGATCGTCGAAGACCTGGCGTATCGACTCAACCGGCGCGAAACCCTTCGCGACCGCTGGCAACTTGTAAAACGAAGGGAAATCCAGAGCCGCGTCGATCCCGAAGCCGTCGCCGCCGGCTGTGCGCCGGCCCACGAAACCGGCAATGGTCTGCTCGTTGTCGTAGATTTCACCAAAGGTAAAGAAATTCTTCTTTCCCACACTGAGCCCGAACTCACGCATCGCATTGCCGAAGTTGCGCACCGCGTCCGGCAGAACATATTTCACCGTGTCGATCCTGAAGCCGTCGACATCGTAGCGGGCGATCAGATATTGGTAGGCGCGGATGAGAATCGCCATCACGGGCGCTATCCCGTACTTGGCGCGGAGGGTCTCCTGCCCTGGAACCGAGGCGTCGTATTCCGCCACCAGTTGCCGCATATCGCCGAAATCGCCGGGCACGAAGCCGCCGGGGCCGGGCGCATCGGTCAATTTGTTGCCGCGCCGGCGAAAGAAGAAACGATTCTGGAAATCGGCGGGCCATACCGCGTCGTCCACCGAGAGAGCCGCGGGCGAGGGCAGATCCTCTCGCCAGTCCGAGCGTGGAAAGCCGAAACCGTTTAGCCATTCGATGGGTGGTTCACTCCCCAATGGCCCATTCATCACCCCGCCGTCGGAGAAGATGGACACCACCCCTTCCGGCCGCTCGTAGTCGAACACACGGCCCGCGTGGTTCAGGACGATGTCGAAGATGATGTACAGCCCGCGAGCGTGCGCCTCGTCGACAAGTTCTGTCAGTTCGCGCTCCGCTGTGCCGCGCGTGCCGTCGGAGGCGAACCGCTCATCGACGTTCACGAAATCCTGTATTTCATAGCCGTGATAGTTGAAGTTAAAGGCTGGCTTCGAATTCTTAAGCACGGGCGAGAGCCAGATGGCCTTGGCTCCCAAGCTGGCTAGATAACCGAGCTGCGCCTGCACGCCTTTGAATGTACCGCCGTGCCGCTGACTGAATATCTGGTTCCACGCTGGTCCGCGCGGTAAGGCCACGGCGTTTGCGAAGCGGTCGAGCATCAGGAAGTAAATCCAACAATCGCGCCAATCGGCAGGAGATGGAAAGGGATGGGGGATCTTTATCTGCTGCCCACTAACTGAGACGGTTTTCGTTTGACCTTGCGAGGCGGCGGTTTGCGCCGCCTGAATCGCCTGAAGAAGGTCCGGGCTGGTGATGGTCGTAGGCATTTAAGAGCTCCTTGCCAATGAGGACTTACGGTAACACAAAAGTCGCGGCCAACGTACTCTCTTTGTGTTGCAATAAGCTCATGCGTTTCATGCGATCCGGGTTCTTTCTTCCGTTGGTATCCGGCATCTGCGCCGCGCTCTTCGCCAAGCAGCCCATCACGGAGGGAGATCTTCTCAAGATCGCGCGCGTAACCGAAGTGCAAGTGAGCTCGGATGGCAGCTTGGCGGTATATGGCGTTCAAACCATCTACACGGAACCCGCCACGGCGGTGGGTGGCGATCCAACCTACAATTACCGGGTTAATCTGTGGAGCGTCGATCTGCGCGCCGCACATGCGGTGCCGCTGCAGCTTACCTACGGCGATCGCACAGACTCCGGCTTAGCTATCAGTCCGGACGGACGCCAACTGGCCTTTCTGCGTGCCGACAGCAAGAAGCATCCGCAAGTTTGGGTGACGCCGCTAACGGGCCCTGGGGAACCGCACATGGTCACCGATTTGGAGAGTGGCGCAGTCGCGCCGCCCCGTTGGCGTAACGATTCGCAAGCACTATTGGTGACCAGCGCCGTGCCGTTGAATAAGCTACCCGGGAAACCGCAATTTTCGTTGGAGCGCCCAGGGCGGGACTGGTGGGACTATGATCGCACGAAGAGCGCGGCGGCGGAGCAGGGAAGTCCCAATGGCGACCTGCGGTCGATCCGCGATTGGCTCGAACACAATGCCGAGCATAACGATCCGGTCGACCTCACCCGCATCGGTTTTCTGGGCGAGCTGGCGCTCAACAACGAGACGAAGTTGAATGAACTGTATCGCGTCGATTTAGGCGCGGAGCCGAAGACGGTGAAGCTCACTGAGAGCTTTAGCAATCACGATGGCGCCGTCTATTCGCCGGCGAGCGACCGCGTTCTGTTCTCTTCGCAGCCGGATACGAGAGTACATCCGGACAGAGCCGACGGCAAATCGGCAATCTGGGAGGTGAAGGCCGATGGATCCCAGGAGCGGCTTCTTCTCAATGAAGACGGCTATAGTTTTTTTCAACCGCAATTCACTCATGACGGAAAACAAATTGTGGTGCTTGGCATTCGAAACGATGAGCCCTCCTACCGCCAAACGATGATTGGGCGCTGCGATGCGGATGGTGGCCACCTGGTCTGGCTAACGAATGAACGCGAACCTGCCGTGCAACGCGCGGAGGTGGATTCCGAAGGCGGCGTCTACTACTCGCTGAACTATCACGGCGGCGAGCCGCTGCTGAGCCTCGATCCGGCGAATTCGCGTGTGAAGCAAACGCTGGTCGAATCGACGCTAGGAGTTCCGGTCTTTGCCGTGGGTGGAGACAAGGTGGTCTACGCGCGCGTGAGCGCGGCTAATCCCAGTGAACTCTTCGTCCAGGTGCGGGGGGCGCGTGGCGAAGGCCGGCAATTGACATCGCTGAATGAAGGCTGGCTGTCGGACCGCGAAATTTCGCTCCCGGAAGAGCACTGGATCACGCGGCCGGATGGCCTGCGCGTACAGTATTGGCTGATGCGGCCCACCAATACGCAGCCGGGGCAAAAATATCCCTGGGTGCTGGATATGCACGGCGGACCTTCGGCCATGTGGGGCCCCGGCGAATTCACCATGTGGCATGAGTTTCAAATGTTCTGCTCGTTCGGCTACGGCGTAGTGTATAGCAATCCACGCGGCTCGAGCGGCTATGGGTATGAGTTCCAGCGCGCCAACTACAAAGACTGGGGTGACGGACCTATGGGCGACGTCATGGCTGCGCTCGACGATGCTATCGCCAAAGAACCGGCCATCGACAAAGACCGTTTGTTTGTAACCGGCGGATCGTACGCCGGTTACCTGACCGCGTGGGTGATCGGCCACACGGGCCGATTCAAAGCCGCCGCGGCGCTGCGCGGCGTTTACGATTTGGCGACGTTTTTTGGCGAAGGGATCGCCTACCGGCTGGTGCCCGAAGAGTTCGGCGGATATCCCTGGGAAGCGGAAACCAAGCGCCTGCTGGACAAGGAATCGCCCATCACCTATGTCGAGAATATGAAAACGCCCTTGCTAATCATCCACGGAAGCGCCGACAACCGGACCGGCATTGTGCAAGGGCAAATGCTCTTCCGGGCCTTGAAGCAGTTGAACCGGCCGGTGGAATACGTTCGTTACCCGGGTGCGGGCCACGAAATCACTCGTTCGGGAGAGCCAAGGCAGCGCATGGATCACATGTTGCGGATTATCGAGTTTTTTGAGCGTTATGCGGGCAACAGCCGGCCAACGCCCAAAGTACCAGCCGATCCGATTACTCCGGAGCGGAGTCAAAAAACGGGCGTACAATAGGGTTGGAGTTGTGGAGCCGGCAACCTTGCCAGTTGCGCCGCCGTCCATAAAATTGGAGAGCACACCATGAAAACACTGTGGCCAAGGGTTGTGACTGGGTTTTTCGCGGCTTCCATGCTTGCCTTGCCGCAGGCATACACGATATCGGCGAAACCGGGCGCTGTCAACTACGTTGAAGGGAACGTCCTGCTGGACGGCCAGCCACTTTTGAGTTCCGGCCTGAAGTCGATCTTCCTGAACGCCGGCAGCCTCCTCGAAACGCGCGACGGCAAGGCGGAAGTGCTGCTCACGCCTGGTGTGTTCTTGCGCGTAGGCGATAACAGCCAGGTGAGGATGTTGAAGCCTTCGCTGATCGGTACGCAAATCGCGATTGAGAGCGGCGAGAGTATGCTCGAAGTCGACGAATACATCCGCGACAGCCACCTTGCGGTGACTTGCCGGGGGGCGTTGATCGAGATCGAAAAAACCGGGCTCTATCGTTTTGATGCCGATGGGGAACCGTCGGTGGCGGTGATTGACGGCAAAGCGCAGGTCTCGTTCGGTGAGAAGCATGAAAACATCGGCAAGGGGCACGAGGCCCTTTTGAGCGAGGCGTTGAAGACCCGCAAATTCAACAAGGATCGTGAAGACGAGTTGTATGCGTGGAGCAACATCCGCGCACAATATAATGCCAGCCTGAGCTATCAAGCCGCGCGCAGTGTGTCTAATAGTTCATTCGGTGGTGGTTATGGCGGCTACAACGGCTTCTACGGTAGTGGCTGGCTTTGGAATAGTGGGTTCAATTCATGGCTCTGGATGCCCGGCAACGCGGCGTTTTTTAGCCCCTTTGGTTGGGGCTTCTATGGCCCAGGCGCGGTGGCTTACGCACCCGTAGTGGTGGTGCCAGTGGCGGTTCAAGGCGGCGGCGCTTACGGGAGCGTTCCGGTGAGACATCCTCACCCTGGACCGGGAAATGGCACGGGCGTCATTACGGTTCCGGTGAATGCCAGGCAAATGCCCGCGGTTGGATTTTACGGCGGCTCCCCTGCCGCTTATGCTGCGGCGCGCACGCAAGCGGCACGCGCTATGGAGGCAAACGGCGGCTTGCGGACGCAGAGTGGTGCGCAGCCGCGGCCGTTTAGCGGCGTGCAGGGTGGCGCCGGTGCTCATCCGGCTGCCAGTTCAAGCGGTAGCGCGCGTTGGACCGGCGGTGGGGCCGCGGCGGGCGGCGGCAACTCCGGCGGTGGCCATTGGAATGGTGGAGGCGCGGCCTCTTCGCATAGCAGCGGCGGCACAACCGGAAGCGGCCGCGCCAGCGGCAAATAACTTCGACAGCTTTTCTACTGGGGCGGCAGCGCGGTCTCGCGGTTGCGGAACGCCTTTTCGCGCCTCTCTTTGAGGATCAGATCGTATTCCGCAAGCTGATTTTCGTTCAGCAATCCGCGCAGCTTCGCATTGGTGTCCATGCGAACCGCTTTGAGTTTTTCTTTGCGGGCTGAAGCTGATAACGAAGCATCGTTCTTGATTCCCGCAGTCTGCTCGTGCCTGCTTTGGACAATCGCGCGGAACTGCGCTCTTTGATCAGCCGTGAGCGCCAGCCTCTCTTGCATGGTCGCTTCTCGGTTCAACTCTCTTGCATCGTTTTTCGGCTCTTGCGGCGCTGCAAGAGCGCATGCCGTTCCAAGCAGCACGCAAAGCGTGGTCGAAAGAATCGTTTTGTACATAGGGTGCCTCTAATCGCTTTGACGGTGGGGCATGCCGATGGTTTAGGGCCCCAAAGTTAAACTTCCTTCAGTGGTGTGAAAGACTTACTGCTGTAGAGCAAAGGAGCTTTAAGCATGGACGCGATTACGTCACTGTTTTCTGGTGGGTTTTTCATACTGGCGATTATTCTCTTCTTTTACCTGGTTTCATCTGTAAAGATCCTGGCTGAATATGAGCGCGGGGTGATTTTCCGCTTAGGGCGTATCTTGTCCGCGCCCAAAGGACCGGGCCTGATTTTCGTCTTCAAACCGCTGGACCGCATGGTGCGCACGTCCTTGCGGGTCGAAACCATGGAAGTTCCCTCGCAAGATCTGGTCACGCGTGACAACGTGACGGTGAAGGTGAACGCCGTGATCTATTTCCGCGTTGTCGATCCAACCAAGGCGGTGGTGGAAGTGGCGAACTACATTTATGCCACCAGCCAGTTGGCGCAAACCACCCTGCGCAGCGTGCTGGGCGAAGTGGAGCTCGATGAGTTGCTCAGTCAAAGGGAGAAGATCAACCTGCGCTTGCAGGCGGTATTGGCCGAGAACACCGGGCCATGGGGCGTGAAGGTGGAAATGGTGGAAGTGAAGCAAGTGGATTTGCCGGAGCAGATGATTCGCGTGATCGGTCGGCAGGCCGAAGCGGAGCGCGAGCGCCGCGCGAAAATTATCCAAGCAGAGGGCGAATACTTATCCGCTGAAAAACTGGCGATGGCGGCGCAGACAATTCAGCGCGAGCCGGTGGCGATTCAACTGCGCTACCTGCAGACGCTGGTCGAAATCGGCGCGGAGAAGAACACCACCGTAATTTTTCCGGTGCCGATAGATATGCTTTCGTCGCTCAGCAAATTGTTTGAGAATCTCGCGAATAGAGAACCCAGGTAGCCTATATGAAAGAACGCCCGCACGCTTGGTAAATCCTGGACATATATTGCATATCTCGCAATCCCTCTTCGCCGTTGCTCTTCGGCTCTTTGTTCTCGAAAATACACTCGGCAAAGTAGTCTGCTTCCCTGGCAAATTGAGCCGGGTCTTTCGCCGGATTTGTTTCATCGATACCGGCCCCGCCTTTAATCTGCGCTTGCAACCGGATGCCTTGATAGCCAAAAGCCGGCTCCAAATGCAGCATGCCCGCTGACCCGTGAACACGAACGAATCCAGGCATGTTGGCCCCGTAAGTTGTGTTGCAACTGGCGACCGCGCCCGAAGGGAAGCGCATAGTCCAGCTCAAGTTTTCTTCCACATCGTTGAAGCGACCATCCTTATCGATCACAGAAGAATAGGCCGCGAATTCCACCGGCTCTTCACCTGTCAGGAAACGCGCGGCATTTAGCGAGTAAACGCCAACATCCATCAACGGTCCGCCGCCGGCGAGCTTGCCGTTGAGGCGCCACTCTCCCAAAGTCTCGTTAAAGCCATTGGCGCTTTCTATAGCTTGAATCTTGCCCAGCTTGCCGCTGCGAATGAGTTCAATAGCGCGCAGGTTAGTGGGCTCGTACTGGCAGCGGTAAGCGATAATCAGTTTCTTGCCGGCGCTCCGGCAAGCGTCAATCATGGCCTGGCTGTCTTTAAGCGAAGTGGCCATCGGTTTCTCGCAGAACACGTGCTTGCCTGCTTTAGCGGCGCGAATGCTGTATTCGGCATGCATGCTATTGGGCAAAGCAATATAGACGGCGTCAATGTCGGGGTTCTGCGCGATCTGGTCGTAATTTTCGTAGCTGTAAATGTTTTTGGCCGAAACATTGTACTCGGCCGCGTGCTTTTCGGCCTTATCGCGATGGCCGCTCACCAAGGCGGTCACTTTTGAATTTTGCGACAGGCGGCAGCCGGGCATGAAGTGGCCGAGCGAAATGCGGCCCAAGCCCACCATACAATAGCCAATCTTGCGCTGGTTCTGCGCGCCAAGCCTGGGGACGAAAGGTGTGAGAATGGCGGCTGCGGCAAGCTGATGGGTAAACATCCGGCGCGTAGATGGCATATGGACACTAACGATACTACAACTCGCTTGCCGGTAAAATATTCCTCTTGACGATAGTCGTTGTAACGACTACTATGGTCTCAATGGCGCGATTGGTCGAAGAAATCAAGATGACCAAGCCCTTCTCGCTGCTGGAGGAAGAGGCCACCCTGAGCATTGTGAGGACGGCGGATGTGCTCCATCAGCGGGCAGCGGAGTTCCTGAGACCCTTCGATATCAGCCCGTCTCAATACAATGTGTTGCGGATTTTACGTGGCGCAAAAGAGCCTCTTGGGTGCGGGCAGATTGCCGGGCGCATGGTGAGCCGCGATCCGGATATCACGCGCTTGTTGGATCGTATGGAAGCGCGCGGGCTCTTGAGCCGCGCGCGGGATGCGCTCGACCGCCGGGTTGTTAAGGCGCAAATTACCAACAAAGGGCTGCGTCTTTTGGATCAGATCGCCCCATTGCTGACGGAACATCATCAAACGCAATTTGCTGGTTTTGGTGAGAAGAAATTGAGGCAGTTGGTTGGGTGGATGGAAGCAGTTCGCTCAGCTATCTAAACGAGGAAAAGAACCATGAAAAATACTTATCAAATCGACGCGGCGCACTCGAATGTGCAGTTTAGCGTGCGCCATCTGATGGTTTCGAACGTGCGCGGAACCTTCAGCGGCGTCAGCGGTTCGGTGGCTTTCGATCCCGCCAAACCCGCGGAAATAACCATTGACGCATTGATCGACGTGAACACCGTAAACACGAACGACGAGAAACGCGACGGCCACCTCAAGAGCCCCGACTTCTTCGATGCCGCCCAGTATCCATTCATGACGTTTAAAAGCAAACGCGTGGCGAAGACCGGGGCGGGCGAGTACCAGGTTGTTGGCGATTTGACTCTGCACGGCGCGACGAAGGAAGTTGCGCTGACGGTGAAGGAAGTTTCGGATGAGGCAAAAGATCCCTGGGGAAATATGCGAATCGGCGCCAGTGCCAAGGGCAAGATTAAGCGCATCGATTTTGGCTTGACCTGGAACGCGGCGCTGGAAACCGGCGGCGTGATGGTCGGGGACGACGTAAAGCTGGAATTCGACCTTGAATTCATCAAGGCGCAAAGCGCTGCCGCGTAATGATACGCGGGAAATGCTTTTTGCCTGCTTGCCTCAAACAAGTAGTATGCGAAAAGCAATTTTACTAGCAATATTGGGCTCGGGGATGCGTTTCCCGAGCCTTGGTCGCGCAAGATCGTGATCACGACCATGGGCGCGATCACGACGACCACCGCTTCTACGACAAACATCATCGGGATTACCACAATTGGGACGACCACGAAGACCGCGCCTGGCACATGTACTGGGATCAGCGGCATCGTCCCTACACAGATTGGGATAGGTCATCGGATCGTGAGCGGCAACGCTACTGGAATTGGCGCCATGAGCATTCCGATGCAATATTGAAAATCGAAATCCACTAAGAACTCCCGAAAGCATCGCGCAGCTTGGCGAACGTGATCGTTAAGTCTTCCGGGATAATGCGCGTCTCGCCGACGCTAGTCATGAAGTTGGCGTCGCCCATCCAGCGTGGTAGCACGTGTAAGTGAATATGTTGTTCAATACCCGCGCCGGCGGCCTCTCCGAGATTCATGCCGATGTTTAACCCCTGCGGCTGGTAGCTTTGCTCGATGACCCTCTCGGCGAGGCGCGCCAGCCGTATCATTTCCTCCACGGTGTCATCGGCTACTTGCTGTAGCCGCGAGACGTGTTGGTATGGGGCGATCATCACATGGCCGCTCGTGTAGGGATAGCGGTTCAGAATCACAAAATTCAGCCGGGCGCGATGAACGACCAGCGTCTCGCTGTCGTCGTTCGGGGAAGAGGCGGCGTGGCAAAAGATGCAACCCGGCTTATCTCGTTTTTCCCTCATGTAGGTGGAGCGCCAGGGCGTCCACAGGTGATCCATAATCGATTTCGCTAACCGTGCGATCCGCCATGGTCCGCAACGGGAACATGCTCCGGCTCGGCGGCTTTCACGGCTCCGTTCACCAAGTCTCGCAGCTCTTTGCTCGGCTTGAAAA
>Ga0075021_10000947_pt1 | contig 14876 bp, 10 predicted proteins | sample ColStrG_CSR_2012_FD_72749 | JGI IMG/M metagenome (GOLD analysis project Ga0075021, IMG submission 72749) | Freshwater sediment microbial communities in response to fracking from Pennsylvania, USA - Cold Stream Run_MetaG_CSR_2012 | ecosystem: Environmental > Aquatic > Freshwater > Creek >...
GGATAGAGGTCGATGGCTTTCTGGAAGTGCTGGAGGCTGCCGGGTGCATCGTTGGCCTTCATTTGCTGCTGGCCTAGGTCGAATTCCTTAATCGCAGCGGGAGGGATTTGGGCGATGCGGGCGCTAACAGTACCTTTGGGCGGGGTGTCGGGTGGAGTGTCCCTGTTGGGCCGAAGCATGATTTCCTCGTAATCCTGCTTCGACATGCTGATGTCGATCTGGTTTTGGTAGTTGTGAAAGCCCTGACCCTCGATGGTGAGGATGTACACGTTCGGGAGCAGACCGTCGAAATCAAACTTTCCCGAGGGGTCAGTGCGGATCTCGTTTTGGTAGTCAATCCTGTCACAGCGCAGGCGAACCACGATGAGTTCCAAAGGCTGTTGGTTCTTATCTCGAACGACCCCGCGAACGAAAGCCCCCCAAGATGGAAGACAAGTCGCCACGAGGAGAAGTGGAAGAGTAGTCGTGCGGACGAATCGTGACATTACTAACCTCCTAACAGCTCGACTTTGCATTGGCCGGCGTTCGCTCAGTAGCTCTCGCGGTTCACCGAGTTCTCCGCGGCACGGGGTTTCGCCGTCAGCGCCAAGCCTTTTTCCAGTCGGTCGACGGCAGCTTTGGTGGCCGGGGCAAATTCCCCTCGGGGAGCTAGGCGAAGATACTCCTTGAACTGCTTCAGCGCTCCCGGAGCGTCGTGCTTGCGCAACATGGCGTTGCCAATAAGCACGTGGGCCGGAGCCATGTCGACCTTGAGCGCCAGAGCCTTGCGCGCGTGCGGCTCGGAATCATCGAAGCGGCCCAGGTTCCAGTAGGCTTCGGCAATGTGATAGTGGCCGTCGGGGGAATTGGGATCGAGTTCGAGGCCGCGTGCCAGCGCAATCTCGGCTTCGGCGTATTTCGCCATCTGGTTGCGGCAGATGCCAAGGGCGAAGAATGCGGTCGTGAGCTTGGGCTCGATCTCAGTGGCTTTGGCGAGCTGCGGCTCGGCATCGGCGAATTTGCCGGTCTCAAGGTTTACTACTCCCATCAGTTGGTAGGCCTCGGCGTAGTTGGGGTATAGGTCGATGGCCTTCTGGAAATGCTGGAGGCTGCCAGGTGTGTCGTTGGCCTGCATGCGGGCCTTGCCTAAGTCGAATTCCTTATGGGCTTCGGGCGGGATCTGGGCGATGCGGGCGTTGAGAGTGCTTTTCGGTCCCTCGGGGGGAACGTCCTTGGCGCCGGGGCCTTTGTCGAGCCGGAGCGTGATCATCTCGTAGGCCATCTTCGACATGCTGATGTCGATAAAACTGTCGTAGGGCTGGAAGCCTTGCCCCTCGATCGTCAAGTGGAACGTGCTGTTGGGCACTCCATCGAAATCAAATTTCCCCTGGATGTCGGTGGATGTCTCGGCCTGATACGCAGTAACCAAGTCGTTGCGCAAGCGCAGGATCACATGGTCTGCGGGCCGCCCGTCGTCGTAGTGAACCACACCTCGGATGAAGCCGCCCCAGGACGGGGCTGATGTTGCCGTAAGCAACAAGGAAAGGGTAAAGGCCCGAGCAAAAGCGGACATGGGACCTCCTCTCGGCGGAGGGCACTATACACAAAGGTTACAGTAAACAAAACAGGGAGGGCAAGATGCCCTCCCTGCCTGTAGAGAATTCCAGAGACTTCTAGAATTCGAGTTTCACGCCAAAGCGGGCGTAGAACGGACGCTGGTAGCCCGGGTTGGTGTTACCGTTGACAGCCGAAGGACCGATTCCAGTCGGCTTGGTGAAGTCAGCGTTAGGAACGCCCGCTGAACGTTGGGCGAACTGATCTTCGCGAAGCTGCGTGCGCTGATTGCTGATGTTGAACAAGTCAGCCATCAAGCGGAGACGCTTTCCTTCCGAGATCCGGACCGGGTAATCCAAGTGGGCATCGACGGTTCCGTATTGCGAGGTGCGACCCAAAGCACCACGGGCGGAAGCGCAGTTGGTGGTGTTGTCGGCGCAGAACGGTATCTCACCAGCGTTATGGTAAGCCGGGTGCGCATACAGGTTGTTGATCGGAATCCCGGTCTGGAAGTGCACGGAAGAACCGATCGTGAGGCCCTTGGCGTGGTTTCCGCCCAAGGTATAGCTTACGAAGCCGTTCGCCAGGTGGTGGACGTCCGTGTTCAGGACTCCGGGGACAAACTGCTGTCCGAGGAGATTGAAGTCGCCACGAGTGAAGTCAAAGAGCGAGCTGATGTTCGGATCGTTCTGGCCATTGTCATTGCGGAACGAACCTTCGTAGTTGCCGACTAAGCGGGCAATACGGTAGTTCGCGCGCATCTGCCAACCGCGGGACATCGACTTGTTGACTTCGAACTCGACGGCCTTGTAGACGCGGCTCGGATCAACGAATCCATCGGGGATTCCGTCAGGACCGAGGTTGCCTGCAACTCCTGGGTTCATAATACAGAACGCGTTGTTGCCCGCGCTGTTCGCTATGAAGTTGCCGTTGCTGTCTTGAGCCCGTCCGAAGCGCCCGCCGACAGGTAATGGACCGCATGCTGCGACGGCGGGTCCGATGTAATTACCATTGGGATCCCAGTCCGTGTTGAGATTCGAAGCAAAGTCGACCTGGATCGGGTTGACGAACAAATCCTGGGCCTTGTTCGGGTTGCTGATAACGTATTGCTGATTTAGGCAGCACACGTAAGCTTCCACGGAGAGTGCGGCGTTGTCTTCCACGATGCGCTTCATGCGGCGATCCGTGTAGCGCGCACTGAAGACGACTCCTGAATTGCCGAACTCGTGCTCAAAACCGAGTACGTATTCATCGAGGTATTCGCTCTTGGTTCCCTTGCCGAATTGCTCTCCGGTACCCAGCGAGGCCCCGCCACCAAAGGTTGGGTTGAAAGCGAAGCCCCCGGTAGCCAGCGATGTCGTTGTGCCTACCATCTTGGATAGATCGATGGTACCGTCGGAGGCCACGAGCACGTGGCCTGCGCCGTCTGTCGGAGGTACCCATCCTGGATCAGAAAAGTCATTCTCGTTGCTGAGGGAACGGATGGCTATGTCGAGCGGGAGCGCCTCGGTGTAGCGGCCGTAATTGACGGTGATTTTAGTCTTCCGGTTGCCCCACGGATCGACGGCAAGCCCGATGCGCGGCGACCAGTTATCGTTGAAGGTGTAGCTGGAGTTGTTTCCTTTAACGTTCTGCTGCTCCCAGCGGAGGCCAGCGTTGATAGTGACGTACTTGTTTGGCGACCAGCTATCCTGCGAGAAGATGGTGTGGTAAAGCGAGGTCGTCTTGAAGCCCAGAGGCTCGAACTCGCCGCGAACCCCAAGAAGGTAAACCCCCTCACCACCATCGGCGCAATTGCCGATGCCGGGAATAGAGATTTCCGCCGCCGTATTCGGGTCATGTCCCGGCAGATTCGCCTGGTCGATACAATTGGCGTGACGGCCACGGAGCTGAAACGATGACGTGGTGCCGTTGGCCAGCAACTCGGCATTGGCGACGGGAAACTGGGCAAGAGGAACCACTGCATTGGCGAATGCCGCGTCGATGGCAATATGACCGCCACTGTACGCCTTCGAGCCGTCGTAGTGCCCACGATCGTAACGGTACCCTACGGTCAGGTTGTGCTGTCCAAGGAAATGGAACGACTTCGAGCTATCCACGTTGGTGCCGTAGTTATCGCCCTTGGTGTTTTCGTAGTAACCAATGCCCTGTCTTTCAAACTGACCGCGCGCCGGGTTGGTGGTCGCGAGGCAGTCGGGATTGAAGAGGGGTGCACCACAAGGATTCCGCTGTACTAGATCCGAAATGGAGAAAGTACCGGGGGAGAGAGGAGTGTCATTAAAATTGTTGTGACCCAACGAGAAGGAAGCGTTCACCAACCAGCTTGGGCTCAACGTCCCGTTATAGCGGACCACAAAGTTGCGGGTGCCGTACTGGAGCTTATCGAAGGCTGTTTTCGAAGACGTTATCAAGCCGCCAGTGCCGTTGGGAGCCTGTTGGCCATAAGTCGGATCGCCAAAGATCGAGGCTTCGACTTGGTGGTTGTCGTTGAACTTGAAGGTTCCCTTGCCGGAGTAGGAGTACACCTTGACGGGATTCGTAATGTTGCCAAGCACGTTCACCGTGTTGGTCGTATCGCTGGCATTGCGGAATTGCGCGAACTGCTCGTAGTCGGTGTTCCACTGCGGGTTAAAAGCGCCGAAGAAGAAGATATGGTCCTTGAAGCCTGGAACGTAACCGCCCAACTGAGCGTCGACGTCGTAGTTGCTTTGGTGAAGTATTTTGCCTTGCAGGTTGAACCGCTCGTTCTGACTACCCTGCGAGAAATCGTCGGAGAATTTGCGCGTCAATTCCATGCTCTGGGGAGCAAAATAGCCGCCCACCGAACCGAAGAAGTGATTGGCGCCAGACTTGGTGACGATCTGCACGACGCCGCCGGTGGACTTGCCGTACTGCGCTTCAAAGCCGCCGGTCTTAACGTCCACTTCCTTAACGAAGGAGAGGTTGATGCCCGTGGAAAGTGAGCCGTAGCTACGGGAATACACGCCGATGCCACCGAAGCCGCCATCGGTGATGCTCACGCCGTCCGCAACATAGTTATTTTCCAAACCAGTCGCGCCCGAGATGGAAGGGTTCGCCGTACCAGTACCGCCGCCGGACGCCACGCCCGATGCGGCGTAAAAGATGCCGGTAACTCCACGGCCCACCGGGACCGATTGGTAAAACTGATCGTTCAGGTTCGCGCCGTTTGCGGTCGAAGTAGTATCAACGGTGATTGCGTCCGCAGTGACTTCTACCGTCGTCGAGGCCGCTCCGACCTCCAGTTTTGCGCTGACGACGGAGGTCTTACCCACTTCCACTTCTACTTCCTTGACGTTATCGGTCTTAAACCCAGACTTTTCAATCCTGACCGAGTACGCACCCGGAGTGAGGATTTGGAACAGAACCTTGCCGTCTGTGCCGGTGGTGAGAACTTTGTCGCCCGTCGGACCCGACAATGTAACTTTGGCATCAGAAACCGTGGCGCCGGAAGGATCGGTCACGTAGGCAGCTACGTTTCCCTTTACAGACGATTCCGAAGAACCCTGCGCGAAGCCGAGGGTGGACAGGAACATCAACAGCGCCACGAGCGCCGAGATCGAAATTAGCTTTTTCAACATATATTCCTCACTCCTTGTGAAGTTGAACCTGGGGAACACGAAACTGAACTTCAAAATAGCGCGCGAACAAGACACAACTCGCGAAAACACTCACACTGACATAGCACTGCGAATGCCAGTGTCCAGTGATTCGTCACAGGCATTTAGATTCTTTATTTTCAATCAGTTAGGCGATTAACAGAAAGTGGATAGAGGGGATGAATACGAAAAACCATACTGGCTTTGTTTCTTTGGCTATGGATTTCTGTATTTCTCGCGACCCTAGAGCGACGGAGGGCTAGCCAGGAGGGACTTGCCTTTACGCTCGAACTCTCCCGCCTTTTGGGCATTTCCGAGGCGCTGATAGTAGCCAGCCAATGCAAGGTAGAGCGGTCCACTTTGGGGCTTGAGGGCGATGGCGGATTCGACAATGTCGGCGGCCTTCTTGGTGTTGCCAGTTTTATCGAAGCTGTCGGAAAGACTGATGATGGTTTGGTCTTCGGTGGCAGGGTTCACGGCAGGTTGAGAGTAAAGCGCAGTGACCTTGTCATACGCCTGCTGGCTGAAATAGAGATCGACCAGGCGCGCGCGGGCCAGGTCGTTCTTGGGATTCTTGCGTAGTGCTTCCTCGAGGGCTTTTGCGGCGATGGGCTTGTTGCCTTGTGCCAGCGACGTAACACCGAAATCGTAATCGGCTTCGCCTTTGTTGACGTAGTCAGCGAGTTTGTCGTCGTAGATGTCCCAGGCATCCAGGGGCGAGGGGTTGTCGCTCACAACATGGAATGAAACAGAACCGAAGCGCTTTTCTCGCGTCTCGGGATCAGTAACTGTAAGGGCCATGCGATAGTTGCCGGGTTCGAGGTCGAGCGTGCTTAGCTTTTTGCCGTTGATCATGGAGCCACTCTGGTCGAACTGCTCTTTGCCAGCTTCGTCATGGATGGTTTTAGCGGTACCGGTGATGCCGGGGCGGCCGTAGGCATAATCAGCCAGTAGCTTTTTGCCGGCGTTAACCGCGGGCGTGGCGGGCACTGACCATACCTGGTAGAAGACTTTGAGGTCCTGGCCGGGGACGAGGGCGAGTTCTTTTCCCGCGTAGGGTGTGAACTTTACGCCGCCCGAACTGAAGGGCAGAACCTCGCTGGCTGCAGGGTCGATCTGTTTTACATCCGAAAATGGAACAACTTCGGTCAGTTCGAAGCCTTCCGTGGGAGTATTGGGCATGACCACGTCGCGATCAGCGGTGTAGGCGGTTTCGCCAAGGAGATTGGTCAGGGCGAACTCGATCTTATACTTACCCGGAGCGAGCGGCAGCCAGTCTTCGTAGCCGAAGGGCTTGCCCTTGACCTCTTCGAGTTCATCCTTGCCTAAATAGCGGGCGATCTTGCGATCCCGTTGAAAAAGGGGCTTGTGGTCCTCGGTGAAGACATGGGTCGTGATTTCCAGCGAAATGTAGTACCGGTTGTCATCTTTGGCGACCGCGAAATCGCTGGCGGAATTTAGGCGCAGGACATAATTGAGCCGGCTAAAACCCTGCCGGTCCCGCAGCGGAACGGTAAGGACGTTGAGGAACTCTCCGGGCAGGACGACTCGGTGGGACACGCTCTCCCTCATGGCCCGTTTCAGATTGAGCGCTTCTACATTGAAGGGATGGTTCGCCAAGTCTTTGATCGTGCCCAGCATAAGGTCGGATTGGATAGTGGAGTTGGCGTCGTTCATGCTCACCGGCTCACCTGGAATCAGACTGAGCGATGTTAGGGCGACTTCTCTGCCGAGGATGTGATCGATTTCCAGTACGGATTGCACGCGCCCAAGTTCGGCAAAATGGGAGCTGACTAGTTTGTCGGGGCCATCCGCGTACGGACTGTACAAACGAAAATCTCCGAAATTCTTTTCGTAGAACACAATGTTGAAGCTGGGCGGAAGTGCGGGGTTGTTTATGGTGTAGAACCAAATTTCCATCCCGCGGATCTCGCTCTGGGTTACGTAGCGCCCTTTCTGCTGTGGCGCGCCGAGCGTGATGTAAATGCGCCCCATATCCGTGTTCCAACCGTCGTTGGAACCGTTGGAAGAAAAATGATCGTTGGCGTACTCGATGCGCTTGTAGATTTCGTCCTTGTAGGTATTGCTGGGAGCACCTGGGTTAGGATTTCGCAGCTCCCAGAATCGCTCGATAAACTTGTCGCGCTCGTCATCCGTCTTCAGCTCCAGAAACTCGTTCCTCTCCGTCCTCGTAATGATGTAGTTGACTTCCTGGCGGAGCCAGTGACGGTAGGTGGGGGGGAGGGTCTTGTCGCTGACAGCGTGGGCTGGAATCGCCAGAAAGCTCGCCGCTAGTGCGACGGCCAAGGCTACGCGCGCGATGCGCGAAAGTCGATTGGGACGGAAATCTGGATTATGCAAAATGAATTTGACCTCGGGGTTCGGGGAGTCGGGGCTGCGGAACATACGGATCTGCCTCTCGCTGATCTGCCTCTCGAAGGACTCAGCCAAATTTTATCACCAATCGAAGCGGCACCAACTCCACGACAATTCCTAAAATGAAGATCCCATCAGGCTTGGTCGCGGACTCGTGCTGGCGACGGACTGTTAGAATCCGAGCGTGAGGACTTTGGTTGCACCGGGCGAAGCTGGAGACGCAAAGAGAATGTCGGTGCCGATGCTCGATCTGACGCGGCAGTATGCGGTACTGCGTCCGGAAATCCTTGCGGCGATCGAGAGAGTCTGCGCGTCTGCGCACTACGTGGGCGGGGAGGATGTTGCCGCATTCGAGAGCGAACTGGCGGCGTTTACCGGAGCAGCCGCGGCCGTGGGATGCGCATCGGGAACCGACGCTTTGTGGCTGGCGCTTGTCGCTGCGGGGGTCGGACCTGGCGATGCGGTGATCACCACTTCGTTCAGCTTTTATGCGTCCGCGAGCGCCATTGTGCGGGCAGGGGCAACGCCGGTTTTTTCGGATATCGATCCGCAAACCTGGAACCTGGATGTTCCAGCACTGCTACAAGAACTGCGGCAGAAGCCGATTTCGAAGTTGCGGGCGGTTTTGCCGGTGCACTTGTATGGCCAGTGCGCCGACATGGATGCGCTGGACGAGTTGGCGAAAGAGTTTCAAGTCGCGGTGATCGAAGATGCGGCGCAGGCGATTGGCGCTGAGTGGAATGGAAGGAAAGCCGGGGCATTAGGTCTGGCGGCGGCATTTAGTTTCTATCCGACGAAAAATCTGAGCGCCTATGGCGACGCGGGGGCCGTTACTACGATGGACCCCGGGTGGGCCGAGCACATGCGGCGGCTGCGGAATCATGGCAGTCCGCGGCGGTACGTGCACGAAGAGTTTGGGGCCAACTCGCGGCTGGATTCGATTCAGGCGGCCGTTCTGCGGGTGAAGATGCAACACATCGGGGAATGGAATGATGCCCGGCGGCAGCGCGCGGAAGTGTACGACCGGCTCTTGTCGAAGGCTGGGTTGGTTTCGAACCAGGAAAATGGCTCGCCGCTGAGACTACCTTGGCGGGATCCTCGCGCGCTCCATGTATTTCATCACTACGTTGTGGGAGTGCAGCGGCGCGATGCACTACGGGTATTTTTGGCGGAACGCGGTGTTGCGACAGAGGTTTACTATCCTATTCCGCTGCATTTGCAGAGTTGCTTCGCATACTTGGGCTACCGCGACGGGGACCTGCCGGAAGCGGAACAGGCGTCGCGGGAGGTATTGGCGTTGCCGATGTTTCCCGAGTTGCGCGAGGATGAGCAGAGGTACGTTGTGGATTGTATTGCGGAATACTACACCTCAGTTTCGAGTTTCTAGTTTCAAGTGCGAGAGACCTCAGCTTACCTTTTGCTTGAAACTTGAAACTCGAAACTTCCCTACTTTACCAGCCGCACAATCGGGCCGTTGAGTTTGTATTTTCTTTCGACCACCTGACCTTCGTTGTTGCGAACATGCAGAGTGAAGATAGGGAGAGTTCCCTCTTTGCCAAAATCCTCGCGGCCGACCGAAGCCGGCAGGACGCCGTCGAGGTGGTGCTCGCGGTAGGCAGTCTCATAGCGATGGCGTTTGCCGTTCCAGGTGAAGACGCGGATTTGATTGAAGTCGAAGGCTTGGCCGTCTTTCGGTTCCGTGAAAAGAACAACATACTCGGGGACTTTCTTCGGGATGCCCTGCTCGTCGATGTCGGAGACTTCGGTGAGAACGAAGAACGCGGCCATGCGCTGTCCTTCGGAGTATTGAGCGATTTCGAGCGGGATGTCGAAATCGACGAGGCGGGCGAGGACCCAGCCGACACGGTTCTGAGCGTCTCGCACGAGCAGCCAGTCTTCGAGAATGGGTTTTGGGCCGGATTTTTCGGACGAGGGTTCGGCGCTGGCGGGTTCTTCCGAGGTTGCTGGTTCGCCCACGGGCTTCAGCTTTGGCACTGCCCCAGGGAGAACTTTTTCCGCGAAGGCGCGTTTTAAGACGGCGAGTTTGCCTCCCTGCGCCAGCTGGTAAAGATGGTCGGTTTCGCGGCCGGGAGCGACGTGGAGATTGGTTTCCGCGTGGGTCGTACTCTGCGCTTGCACCGGAGCGCCGGCGTTGTCTTTGGCTAATTTTTGGAACGTATCGAAGACGTCCTGGCCCACGAGCGAGCGCTGTTCCACCCAACCGTCGACGCCGGCGGCAGTGCGTACGTGGACGAAGCGTTTGTTGGTGGTGCGATCAAGAACGTCGAGGCGATCGCCGTTCTTGACGGTCGCCACTTTCTCGTAGACGGTAGCCACGCGGTCGCGCAGAAACGTCTGCGGCGCGGAGACGTAGGCGGCCTCGTGCGACTTGCCGCCGTGGTTCTTGCAGGCGACGGCAGCCAGCACGAGGGCTAAGGCTAGGGCTGCGCAATATTTGGGGAAGATGGGTGACACAGAGACGCTAGATCCCCCTGATGTCCATGATACCTGTGGCGGAGAAGAGAGTGGTGACCGCGGTGGTGCAGAATCAGGGACACGACCGAAAAGAAAGGGCGCTCCACAGAGCGCCCTTTGGAACGGTTATAGAAGATTGCTAGTTAATCGTTACGGTTGTCGTACCTGGCACTGATCCGGTCGCGGCGCTCGAGGTTGCCGTAATCGTGACTGTGTGCGTTGGATCGGAAACCAAGAACGTCGCCAGACCTATGCTCGTCGAACTGAAGGTCAGGTCTGTAGTGTTCCCCGATGTCCAGGTTACCGAACTCGTCAAGTTTTGCGTTGAGCCGTCAGAGTAGGTTCCCGTGGCAGTAAATTGCTGGGGAGACTGATTCAGGGCGAAAGAGGCGTTGGCCGGAGTGACCGCAATGCTAGTCAGTGTCAACGCCACCGTGACCGTCGCGGTACCCGGAGTTGCGCCAGCCGCGCTCGCTTGAATGGTGGCCGTTCCAGCCAATTTGCCAGTTACGATGCCCTTCGTTCCAGCAGTGGTGCCTACCGTGGCAACACCCGCTGGAGTGCTAGCCGAGCTCCAGTTGACGGACTGGGTGACGTCTTTCGTGCTGCTGTCGTCATAAGTGCCCGTGGCGCTCAGCTGTGTGGTGGCGCCCAAGGTGAGAGACGCGGTGGAGGGAGTGATCGCGATCGACGTCAGCTTGGGATCGACAAAAAAATTCTTGCAGGCGGCGATGCTCAGCGTGAGGGCCACCAAAGCCAGCAGCGCTGGCAAAGCCTTGCGATTGGGCAGAGAAATCATTAGGAAACCTCAGAGGGCGGCCTTAGCGGCGACCGCGCCGAATTCTCGAGATTCTAGCAGAAAACGAAGCCGGGTTCTCCCCCACAAACAGGCCATCTGGCGCGGTTTTTAGCGGGTGAACCAAGCCGGATAAGGCTTAGGCTGCTTGAATCTTGACCTTGGTGGATCGGTTGGATCGCGGGAACTTGCCGGGAAAGTTCGCGTTGGGGCGACGGTGGTGTCGGTTACGGGCGTCCGAGGGCGTCCGCGCTACGTAAGCTTTGTTGGCCTTAAATAATTGATTCTATTTGGCTTACAGACTAATCGAGTCCTCGGCTAATTGATCTTGCCCGACTGGTCTCCGCTGGTATCCTTCTCGGGGCTTGCCTTCGCGCCGGTGATTCGCTCATCGAGGGGCTTGCGGCCGGCGAAGCCTTCGGTCGTGCTGTGCCAGTGGGTGATCTTCTTCTCTCCCAGCTTCCAGCAGAGCAAAATAGTTTCGCCCTTGACTAGGCAGGGGAAGTCGAGCAGGCCAATATCGAGGTCTTTGACCTGCACGCCGATGGCATCGATTTCGTGCACGGCATCTTTAACACGCTGCAGGGCTTTGTCACGCTCGGCGCGGCGGCGGGCGTAGTGGGCAACATTGACCAGCAGACCTCCGGCGAGGAAAACGCGATGGGCGAGCGCCTGGAATTCCGCGTCGATGGTTTCCATCAGATTCTTGCCGTCGATGGCGGCGCGAACCAGGCCTTCGAGGACTGGCAGCATGGACTGGGCTTCGTCGAGAGTGAAAGTGCGGTCGGACATTGCGCTACTTCATTGTATGCCTTTGCAGGAATAGTTTCGAGTTTCTGGTTTCGAGTTTCGAGTGGACAAGGAAAGCGCGTTTACACGAGGAGCAGCAGTCTGGGCGCTTACTTTCGGGGCGCGGCAGGATCGGAAACCGCTTCCTTGCCTTCATACCATTTCTTTAGAACGTAGAAGGCCTTCTTCTTTTCCCCTTGATCGGAGATCAGCCCTTTCCGATTGTAGAAATCCTGAACACCCGGCAGCAGGCGTCGCGGGGAGCGGAAATCCATTAGAACCCAGGGGCTGGTCCCACGCAGGAACGGGATACGGTCAAGCATGGCAGTCTGGTGTTTGTATAACTCTTCCTGCCACTCTTCGGTAAAGCGTACTTCTGACTTCCCGTGAAACCCGGCGCGGGCGCCGCCGCCGAATTCGCTCATGATCAAGGGCTTATCATACGGCGATTTCCAGTTGGCCTTGTCAGCGTCCTCGATCTTGCCTTCATACCAGCCGATGTATTCGTTGCAACCGAGAACGTCGAGGTCGGCGCCGAGCGGGTCGTCAATCGTTCGGGTCGCGCCCTCGCTGTGCTGCACTTGCAGGGCTGCGCTGATTAATCGTGTCGGATCCAGCGCGCGGGCGGTCTTGATCAGGGTTCTCAGAAACTTTGTGCGGGCATCGGTGACCGGGGTCTCGTTGCCCACGGACCAGATGACGATGCTGGCGCGATTCTTGTCGCGGGTAATGTTTTCGATGAGCTGATTCTGCGCGTTGGCCAGGGTTGCGGGATTGTCCCACTTGATATCCCAATACACGGGAATTTCCGACCAAACCATGAGACCCATACGGTCCGCCATGCGCAGCATGTGCTCGTTATGCGGGTAGTGGGCGAGGCGCACAAAGTTGGCGCCCAGCTCTTTGGCCCAGCCGAGCAAGACCTTTGCGTCTTCTTCAGAATTGGCGCGAGAGTATATCTGTCCGGCGCGATACGGGGCTTCTTCGTGAATCGAAACGCCGCGCAGGAAGACGGGGGCACCGTTCAGGACAATCTCGTGGCCGCGCACTTCGATGCTTCGGAAGCCGATTTCGTCCACCAGTTTGTCTTTGATCTCGCCCACGCCATTTTCGATTTCGACTTTGTATAGTTTGGGCCGATCAGGCGACCACAGTTGCAAATGCTTGTCCGAGAAAGCAAATTCCGCCACGCCCGCGCCATTGGTGGCAAGCGTCTTTTCGATCTCTAGCTCGGGTATCCGCACCGTCACCTTCTGATTGGCCTCGGCCGCACTCATCTTCACCCAACCGGCGATTTGGTCGCGTGTGCCCGGCACTAAGTGAATGAACGAATCCTGAATAAACCCCTCCGGCACCTCGACAAACTGCACATCGCGCGTCAAGCCACCGTAATTCCACCAGTCGGTAGAGAGCGTGGGAACGCCGTCGGCCTTGCGCGCGTTGTTCACATAGATGACAGCGAAGTTTTCGCCTTCGTGAAGTAGCGGCGTGACCTCGCAGTTAAACGACGTGAATCCGCCCTCGTGGTCGCAGACCACAGTGCCGTTCAAGCTAGCAATAGAAAAGTAGTTCGCCGCGCCCACATGCAGAAAGACGCGTGTGTGAGGCTTGGGGTGATACGAAAACGACTTCTCAAACCATACGGTCCCCTCGTAGAACAGGAGCGAAGGGCGCTGCGTGTTCCAATCGCCGGGGACTTTCAACGTTTCGCTTTTGTCGAAGCTGTACTCGATCAAATCCTGGGGCGTTTGCGGTTTGGCGTTGCGGAAAAAGCCATCCTGCGAGCGCACATGGGAGCGGTAGTCCTTAAGGCCCGTGTCATAGGGGTCGACGACAGCGTGCCAGGCGCCGTTGAGCGGAATGGTCGTGCGGTGTTCGACATTGGCGAGGAGAGGCGCTGGCGGCTGCGCGAGACATGCGCATGCGGTAACAGCAAATAAGATGAAGCCGAAAACTCTTGCAGACATGGCCGTGCGAGCGAATCTATCAGCAATCAGCCCGCGGTGGATAGCTGATTTTGTGACACCATGATTTTCCCACTCTTACGCGAGCGCGGCTTTTTTCGAATCACGATTTCGACATCCCGATCCAAGGCTGTGAGGAAATTCAGCAACCGCTCGACGGAAAAGCCTTCCAACTTATAGTTGGCCAGCGCCGAGATTTTCGGCTGGTTGATCTCGAGTAAACCAGCGGCCTCAACTTGAGAAAGACGCCGACCTTGGATGATCTGGTTTATGGCTACCGCCAGGCGCACTCGCGTCTGCTTTTCACTTGCTTCCGGCAAGCCTAGGTCACTGAATACATTGCCCGAACTGGGCTCTACCGTCTCTTTACTTCTTGCGAATGCCATATCGTGCCTCGTAGTCTTCGCTTGCGGCTTTCAGTCTTTTCGCAACCAATTCCACATCCGGCTGGGCCGTCTTGATACCCTTCGGCGACTTCTTCTGAAACGCATGTAGCACATAGACAGATTTCTCAAACTTCACCGTGTAGACCGCCCTATATGTATTGCCTCGGTAGTCTTCCACTATTTCCAGCACGCCCGAACCTTCGCCCTTCCACGGCTTCGCGCTAGGATGTTTTCCGCCAAATTGCGCCACACTTAAGGCAACGCCGATTTCGTCCTTGACAGCCTCGGAAAACTCCAGCAAATCGCTTTTGGAAGAGCCGACCCAAAAGAGCGGCTTCTCGCCGGGGAGTTTAATTTGTCGCGCCATAATATTATCCCACTTTGGGTATATTACGTCTACTCGCGAATCCAGCAGCGACCGTCTGTCGTGATTCGCACTTGCGAAGCCGTTCAAGTAACCTTGAGGAAAGACGCGATCCATGATCACGTTCGACGGAGTTTCGAGCGCTCTCAGGCATGCAGGCACCATTCTAATAGCGCCCACGGCCCCACCTCCCCGTGTTAGAATTTAGAAGTTCCTACCGCCCATGCATCCTGACCTGGAAAAGCTCCTCGCCCTGCAAGATGTCGACAAAGAAATCCTCCGTTTAAACGAAGAAGTCGCCGCGCTGCCCAAGCGCGTGGCCGCGATCGAGGCGAAACTTGCGGGCACCAAGGCTCAGCTCGAAGCCGCCCGGGCCGCCGTAAAAGCTGACGAGGCCGCCAGGAAGAAGTTCGAAGCCGCCAACCTCGATTTGCAAGGCAAAATTTCCAAGTACCGCGACCAGTCTCTCGACGTAAAAACCAACGACCAGTACAAAGCTTTGCTGCACGAAATCCAGTTTGCGGAGCAGGAGATCCGGCTGAACGAAGACCGCATCCTGGAGGTGATGGTCAACGT
>Ga0075021_10000955_pt1 | contig 14814 bp, 15 predicted proteins | sample ColStrG_CSR_2012_FD_72749 | JGI IMG/M metagenome (GOLD analysis project Ga0075021, IMG submission 72749) | Freshwater sediment microbial communities in response to fracking from Pennsylvania, USA - Cold Stream Run_MetaG_CSR_2012 | ecosystem: Environmental > Aquatic > Freshwater > Creek >...
TTCGGCAACGGCAGCCAGTGGGCGGGCCCCATCACGAACTTCAGTCCGGTCTACAACGACAGGACCATCGAGTTGTGCCATGGCGCAGATCCCATCTGCAACCCCGCCGACCCGAACACCTGGAAAGAAAACTGGCCACAACATCTCGCAAATGCATACATCGACGCAGGCATGGCCAACCAGGCTGCCGACTTCGTCGCAGGCAAGCTCTAAAAACTCGGCTGATCGATGCCCGCGGTCAGCTGAGCGGCCAGTGCGTGCAGTGATACACCGCGCCGATGGGCGATCGCGGCGAGCATCTTTCGCGAATGGCTTTTATCGACGCCGTAGCGGTCGGTGAGCACGCGGGCCGCGTCGGCAATGGTCGCTGCCCTATCGGCCGGGCTCGCGGTCAGAGCGGAATCGCCGCCACCGGCTCTGGCCGCCGCGGCCGCGTGGACTGCTTCCACCACCGTGGGCAGCACCAAAAGGTCATACCACTGCAGCCAGGACCGCACTGGCCGGTCAGGCGCCGAAGCTGCCCCAACTCCACCTCGGTCGGAATGACGTTCAGGTGGGGCTGATGCGTGGACACCATTCCACGCACCGCCCCGTCACTGTCGACGATCGGGGTGGACACACAGGAGCGGACACCGTTCGCGAGCAGCGCTTCCCGGGTGAATTCGCTGACTAGTGGCGAACTGTCGACGTCGGTGACCACGACCTGAGCGCCGTTGTGGACGCCCCCGCATGAGGTGTCCTCGCCCCTCACGTAGCTGAAGGTGTCGGCGAAGTCCTGGCTGAATCCGCGCCAGCCCTCGAGTTGCAGCCCGCCGTGGACCTGGTCATGTAGCTGGATCGTCCCCCGCTCCGCACCGGAGCGGCTGATTACGACGCGCATCAACTCGGTGACAACCTCGGCGCGGGTCGTACAGGTCCGCCCACGAACCGTAAATGGCAGGTGTGGACGCGCGGCCGGCGGCCGTGACCGAGCGCCGGTGTGCGGCGCGATCATTCCGGCGGCCACCACGCGCAGCTTCACGTTGTGACGCTGAGATACGTCCCGTAAAACATCGAATACCGCGTTCTGATCCAGTCCGTGCTGATCCTGAAGGGCGGACATGGCAAGGCGCACCGTTGCGCGCGACATCCTGGCACCCGCCGATATTGGGGTTGGTGGTGAATCGCCGTCAGCAAGGGTCATGCCATCCAGGTCCCCTCACCCGCAAGTGGGAGCTTCGAAAATGGTGGCGGACCGGCTTATTGATCGACCACGATACTTAACCTGGCTGAACTATACCCTATGCGCATAATCTCAATCTGTGCTTCGCATCACCGTCGGGTCGGCCTCTGGCGGTCGCAGTCTCAGGCTTCGTAGGTGACCTGGTACCAGTGCCGGATCGGCTTGTGGCTCTTGTCCGCTTGACCCGTGTCGGTCGCGCTCAGCACGTTGACGTCGGTCCGGTCGGGATGGTGGGACTCGATATAGCGCTCCAACTAGGCTATGAGTGACTTATGCGGCTGAGCTGGGTTGGCGAGCGCCTTCGTGGTGTGTGTTTGGGGCACACGGCCAATTATGGACGGGCTGGACGCGGCGAGCGCGGTTACCGCGCTCCGGTTGCAACGCCGGGGAGTACCGTGCGCCTATGCCAGATCGGAACCGCCGCTTCCTCCTCCGTGAACGCCCTACTGGACTCATCGGTCCGGACACTTTCGAGCTCAGCGAGGAGGCGGTGCCCGAGATCGCCGACGGCGAAGCGCTGGTTCGCGTCGATTGGATCTCGCTGGATCCGACCAACCGCGCGTGGATCAATGACACACCGACGTACCTACCGCCGGTCGGCATCGGTGAGGTCATGCGCGGGGGCGGCCTCGGTGAGGTCGTCGCGTCGAAGAACCCGAACTACCCCGTCGGCCAGACCGTCCAGGGTCTCGTCGGCTGGCAGGAGTTTGCGGTCGCCAAGGACGGAATGTTCTTGTTCCCGGTCGACGTCGCCGAGGGCGTCTCGCCGAGCGCGTACATGGGCGTCCTCGGGACGACCGGGCTGACCGCCTGGATCGGGATCCGCGACATCGGCAAGCCGCGGCCGGGTGAGACGGTCGTGGTCTCGGCCGCGGCTGGTGCGGTCGGCTCCGTTGCCGGCCAGCTCGCCAAGGTGGACGGTGCCCGCGTCGTCGGGATCGCCGGCGGCCCCGAGAAGTGCGCGCTGCTGACCGACCAGCTCGGCTTCGACGCCGCCGTCGATTATCGCGCCCGCGACTGGGTCGCTCAGCTCGCCGCCGCCACGCCCGACGGTATCGACGTCGACTTCGAGAATGTCGGCGGCGACATCATGGACGCGGTGTTCGCCCGCCTCAACATGGGCGCGCGCGTCGCGCTCTGCGGGTTGATCTCCGGCTACAACTCGGTCGACCCGCCACCTGGGCCGCGCGCGTTCGGGAACCTGCTTGTTCAGCGTGCGACGCTGCAGGGCTTCATCGTCCTGGACCACCTGGGCCGCACGCCCGAGGCGGCCGCTGAGATCAGCGGGTTGATCGCCGAGGGCAAGTTGACGCCGCTCGAGACCGTCGTCGAGGGCTTCGAGCAGCTACCGACCGCCCTCAGCATGCTGTTCGAAGGCAAGAACGTCGGCAAGCTGGTCCTCAGGACTTCGGCTAGCGGGGCCTAAGCAGGGCGATCGCGCTCCCCCCTAGCGCGGCGCTAACAAGAGGGAACAATGGGCATCATGCAGATTCGTACCGTGCTGTCCGATTCCGAGCTTGACCGCCTACGAGACTTCGCCAACTTTCAACTAAACGACAGATAGCCGCTGATCTGTACACCAGGAATCGGCAGCGTACCAAGGAGAAGAACCGCGGCGACAAGACCGCTGAAAAATATAGTGAGGGCGGCGATGCCGAGGAAACCCAGGAAGAAAACTGTATTACTAAAAAGGTTCCCAACAGTTTCAGATAACAGGCTCAACACCGCGGCGAAAGGGTCATTGGCAGCAGGCGCTGCTAACGGCCGCAGCGACGCGGCGCTGGTGGCCTCAGTCGCCGCGTAGGCGGCCCCACCGCTCTTGAGTGTCTGCGCAAAATGGTCGCTAAACGCCGCTGCTTCCCTGGCCAGCTTCTGATACTCCTGGCCGTAACCGGACATTAGGTGCGCGATACCCGTCGATACCTCATCGGCAGCGGCAGGCAGCACCGCGACGGTCGGGACTGCCGCTGTCAGGTGCGCCGCGTTGAGCGTGCAACCAATAGCCGCCAAGTCCGTTGCCGCCTGAGCCATCAGTTCAGGCACCGCGATCACAGCCGACATCTCTGAACCTCCTGCGTGTGGAAAGCGGGCGGGTAGTGCGCAACCAGCCTCGCCCGAAACGACCGGGCTGGCTTAAGTAATCGACTACTTAACTCTCCAACCCCTTGGTGATGAGTTCGCGCTGGCGTTCGACGCTGGTCGATTCGTCGGAGGATACGGATAGTCGGATACGGCCAAGAAATCGCATAAGCCCAGGTTAGACACGTTTCGGGATTAGAGCAATGCCGTCCACCGGGCCGTATCGGAAACGTGAGTAATGTGCCCGGTGCCTGTCATACGTTGCGTTATAGCACTCTCAGGCGACAGTTACCCCGCGCTGCGACAGACGGTCGATCTCTGGGAACGCTCAGGCCGGTGTGTCCGCGCTGGATTGCAACCTGAAGTCGCGAACGACGGCTGCGGAACCGCCGCCGGCCGCGGCAGCGCGCCGCCGGGACACAAGCGAAGGATGCCGGTGCATCGCCTCGCCGCGCTGACGCGCACGCTGCTGTGCTGCAATCCATCTTGGGTGTGAACGCAGGAAAATTACGGTCGCCCCTGTTGTGGTTGCCACGATTGCTTCCCCTCTCAGAGCCACCCACCGCATCCACGAAATCAAAATAGATTGGTTACCGGCTCGTAATATAGTGTCCCAGCCAATCCTGAGACGAAACCAGTAGTCATGCTAAGAATTTGCCGTCAATTTGCGATAACCGGTCTGAACAGCGTTAACGCGCTGTGATGTTGGCATGTCGATAGGCTAGCGGCGGCCGCCGACACAATTTTGGGTTCAGCCCGGTACGAGCGGGCCGAGGAAGCGGGCTGCTATCGTCGCTTGCTTATGCCGCAGATGGACCGTCGCCAGATGATGTTGATGACGGGGATCACCGTGGTGGCAGCCGCGATCCCCGTCCCCGAAGCCTGGGCCGACCGGGTGCCACCGCCAACGGCGCCTAATGGCCAAAGCGGTCCGTTCGTATTCCAGGATGAGTTCGACGGGCCTGCTGGGTCGGCCCCCGATCCGTCGAAGTGGACGGTGGCGCTGGCCCGCGAGCAAATCAAGGACCCGACATTCTGGGAACGCCCCGAGAACATCGGGCAGTACCGGGATGATCGCCGCAACGTGTTCGTCGACGGCAAGTCCAACCTGGTCCTGCGCGCCACAAAAGACGGCAGCACCTATTACGGCGGCAAGGTTCAAGGCACCTGGCGGGGCGGCGCCGGCCACACCTGGGAAGCCCGCATCAAACTCAACTGCCTGACCGCCGGGGCCTGGCCCGCCTACTGGCTGGGCAACCAGGATGAAGGCGAAATCGACATCATGGAGTGGTACGGCAACGGAAAATGGCCCGCGGCCACCACCGTTCACGCGAAAGCGAACGGCGGCGAATGGAAGACCCACAACATCGCGGTCGATGGCGCCTGGCACACCTGGCGAACCCAGTGGGATGAGGCCGGAATTCGCTTCTGGAAGGACTATTCCGACGGCGCGGCGCCCTACTTCGACGTCCCGGCCAGCTCGCTGCCGGATTGGCCGTTCAACGCTCCCGGTTACACGGCCTATCCGGTGTTCAATCTCGCGGTCGCCGGTTCGGGTGGCGAGGATCCGGGCCCCGGCAGCTATCCCGCGGACATGCTCGTCGACTGGATACGTGTCTGGTAGGAGGTGGTGCGCCCATGCCTGTCTTCGGCTGGCAGCTAGCCGAACTCAAGCAGGGTATAGGCGCCGCGCAACGGCTTGGTCGGTCCGAATTGCCAGAAGGCGGGATACAGTGACCCGAAGAATAGGCCCTGTCCCCTGGGCATAGGCACGTCGCGCACCGCTCGGACTCCGGGCATGGTGTTCGCCAGCTCCGATCACGCTCGCCAGCTACACCGGCGCGGATCCCGTTTCGACCGGCACCGCAATCTCGTTGCGACGACGGCACGGTAGCGTCCAGGGCGGGTCGTAGAACCAGGCGTCAGCCTCTCCTGTCGGCGCTATGCCATTGTCCTGTAGCGCTTTCAGGAGTTCGGCGGAACGGGCTGCAACGGCCTTGGGGCCGCGGTCACCGCTGAATTGCAGCACCGCCACCGTCTCGGGCGGCACGGTCACCAGGCGAACCTGATCGTCGTTAGGTGTCGGAAGGGTCTCCATCGTCCACTTCGATGGCATGAAGAACCGAATCACCCAGCCACGGTCTGGACTGGCGCTCTGGACGACCGGTGCCGTCATCGCGATCTGAGCGCCGCCCCGCGGCGAATACTGGCTGACCGGCGCTGTCATCGAGATCGCCTGAGCCTGGCGGTTACCGCCGAAGATATACCCCGCCAGCCGCCGAAAGCCGACATTGCGAGCGCGGTCTTCGTCGTCGACGACCGTCGTTTCGGCAGCAATACGCGGACCGTAGCTACGTATTTCCACGGTGTCAGTGAGCCGGCGGCGCGTGTAGTTCGGCTCCTCGGTGCCAACCCGAATGCCGACCACGGCGACGAGCGATTCAACAATCTGCTCGGCGAATTTGATCAAATTCATCAGCGGGACTATTCCCTTCAGCGTCGATTGAGAAACCAGACATGGCTGGCCAACGTCGTCGCGAACGCGCACCAGACCGGGTACAGAACCAGCGGAGCGGCGCGCACGCCCTGCACGGCCACCGCACGGCGGGCCAGGTCGGCGCTGCTCGCCGTCAGGGCAGCCGCGGCAATCGCGGAGGTGCCCAGCAGCCGACGATCAAAGAACAGCCAGGACCATCCGGCGTTCAACACAAGGTTCACCGCGAGGGCGGTGATGTATCGGCGGCGCTCCCGTTTCTGCCCGGTGCGCTCCAGCTGGTCGAGAGTGTTCGACGAGACGAGCGCAATGTCCGCGTACAGCAACGGCCACACAATCGGAAACGCTTGCTGCGGAGGCTGATAAGCCGGCTTGCGCAATGATTGGTACCACGGCGAGGCGGCCGGCCGGCTCGCCAGCCCACCGACGACCGCGGTGGCCGTGACCGCGACAAAGGCGGGAATCAGGGTTCGTTTCTGCACGTCAAGCTCCCAGCGAAATAGTCGGCATCTGAATTGACTCACACGCGAAGTGACCCCGACAAGTGAGGTCGTCCCTGAGGCGCGGTGTCATTCGGCCCTTGTACGGCGGATGAAATGCCGGTAGATCCGGGAAACACCTCAGCCTTCTTTCGGCGGACGTAGTTGGGATCGGTAGCGCCGGCCGTCGTCTGTACTTGTCGCAACGCACCGCCAGCGAGGCGGTGCCACGTGAAAGGAAGACAGCAAATGAAGATCGTGCCGACCAGCATCGAAGAGCAGATCAGCCGCGTCGATCGCCAGCGGAGCCTGTACATCGGGATCAGTGCCGGAGCACTCGCGCTCTGGAGCGCCTTCCGGTTGATCTGGACGCTCTACATCGGCATGACGTTTGGCTGGTTCTTCGGGTCGATGGTTTTCCCGTTCGTGTTGTGGGGCGTAATTGGTACCGTCGCCGCGGTCGCGGCCGTCGGGTTCCTGACCCGCTACACGAAGGGCGCCGATGCCTGAGCACGCATGAAATAGCTCCGGACCTCACGGAGGTTCGGAGCTATTTCGTTGCGGTGTCTGGATTTAGAGCTGAGCCCAGACCGACTTGCTCTTCAAGTAAATGTCGAGGCCCTCTTTGCCGAACTCATGACCCCAACCGGACTGCTTGAAGCCGCCGAATGGCACATCGGGGTCGAAGACCAACTGACAGTTGATCTGCACGCTGCCCGCCTTCAACCGCTTCACGATGCGGTGAGCCCGGCCGACGTTTTCGGTGTAGACGGTGGCGGCTAGCCCATAGGTCGTGTCGTTGGCCAGGGCCACCGCCTCGTCTTCGTCGTCGAACGGCAGGATGCTGACCACCGGCCCGAAGATCTCCTCCTGAAATAGCCGCATCGCCGGGTCGACGTTGGTGAGCACCGTCGGATGCACGAAGTAGCCCTTCCGGTCGAGCCGGTGCCCGCCGGTGACCACCTCGACGCCGTCGCTCTTGCCCTCGTCGATGAAGCCCATGACGCGGGTCAGTTGCTTCTGGCTGATCAGCGGACCGCTCATGCAGCCCTCCTCGCTGGGGGCCCCCAGCTTGAACGTATTCGCCATCCCTGCAATGCCTTGCACGACCTGGTCGTACACGCCGCGCTGCGCGAAGATCCGCGATCCGCACACGCAGCCCTGGCCGGAGTGCACGAAGATGCCGATCGCCGCCCGAAATATGGCGTTGTCCAGATTTGCGTCGTCGAAGATCAGCACGGGTGATTTGCCGCCGAGTTCGAGCGTGACCTTCTTCAGATTGTCAGCCGACGCCCGCACGATCGCCTTGCCGACCTCGGTGGACCCGGTGAACGCGACCTTCTCGACGTCGGGGTGCGCGGTGATTGCGGCGCCCGCGGTGTGGCCGTAGCCGGTCAGCAGGTTGACGACCCCCTCGGGCACCCCGGCCTCGTGGACCAGCCTGTCGAGGAGCAGCGCCGACAGCGGCGTCTCCTCGGCGGGTTTGACGAGCAGGCTGCCGCCGGCGGCCAGCGCGGGCGCGAGCTTGGCGCTGGCGTTGAAGATCGGGCCGTTCCACGGGAAGATCAGCCCCACCACGCCGTAGGGCTCTTTGAGGGTGTACGCGTGCATGTCGACATAGGCGTCACCGGCGATGCCGTCGGTCTTCACGTCGTACGCGGTGCCGTTGATCTTCGAACACCAGCCGGCGTAGTAGCGGAAGAATTCCGAAACGGTCGACATCTGCAATTGCGCCTGCATCAGCGGCATGCCGGTGTTGAGCGAGTCGAGCTCGGCGAACTCCTGGGCGTGTTCATCGATCAAATCCCCGATGCGCCACAAGACCTTGGCCCGCTCGCGGCCCGGCAGCTGAGACCAGACGCCGGACTCGAAGGAAGCCTTGGCCCGCGCGACCGCCGCGTTGACCGCTTGCTCGCCGCAGTCGTTGAACTCGGTGATCACCTCTTCGGTCGCAGGATTGATGATTGGAATGACATCACCCGACCCGGGGCGTTTGCGAATGTCGTCCAATACCGTCTGCAGCGTCATCTAATCCCTTCCACATGGCCGCGGCGTTACGATGCGCCGCGTGCTGAGCACTTGCTTAGCATACTTTCCACCGCTGAACGTCGAGTTGTCGGGGAATTTTTTAGGAAATCGCCCCATCAGGTCGACGTTCGGCGCGGTGGCGGGATTTGATAGCAGGATGGCGTGCTGCAATTTCCCCGCCGTTGCGCAGGGCTGCGACGGCGCCTTCACCGTCGACACCTCCCGTATTACGTTCGGGCGGGGCTGTCTGGCCGAGTTAGGTGAGAGAGCCGGCGCACTCGGGATGCGGAGGGTGGCCCTGTTCTCCGATGCCGGTGTGGCGGCACTGCCCGCCTACGCGACGGCACGCGACTCGCTGGTGGCCGCCGGCCTGGACGTGGTCACCTACACCGATGTGCACGTCGAGCCCACGGACGTGTCCTTTGCCGAAGGCGCGCGCTTTGCCCAAGAGGTCCGCCCGGATGGCTACGTTTCGCTGGGCGGGGGCTCGGTCATCGACACCTGTAAGGCCGCCAACCTGTACGCCAGCCATCCCGCCGATTTGCTGACCTACGTCAACGCCCCCATCGGGGCGGGCGCGCCCATACCGGGGCCGCTCCGGCCCCATATCGCATGCCCCACGACGGCCGGCACCGGCAGCGAGGTAACCGGCATCGCGATCTTCGACCTGCTGTCGTTGTCGGTCAAAACGGGCATCGCCTCGCACGCGTTGCGGCCCACCGAGGCGCTCATCGACCCCGACTGCACCGCCAGTCTGCCCCCCGAGGTGGTCGCCTCGGCGGGCCTCGACGTGCTGTCGCACGCTTTGGAGTCCTATACCGCGCGGCCCTACGTTCATCGACCGGCGCCGACCCGCCCCGGCCTACGGCCGATGAGTCAGGGCGCTAACCCGTGGAGTGACCTGGGCTGCAGCGAGGCGCTTCGGCTGCTGGGCCAGTACTTGGAGCGGGCGGTGCGGGACGCCTCCGATCGCGAAGCCCGCGAGCAGATGATGTGGGCCGCAACGCTTGCGGGCATCGCCTTCGGCAACGCGGGCGTGCACGCACCACACGGGATGGCTTACGCGGTCGCGGGGCTGGTGCGTGACTTCCGCCCCTCGGGCTATCCGGCCCATGAGCCGCTGGTGCCGCACGGCATGTCCGTGATCGTCAATGCGCCCGCGGTATTCCGTTTCACCGCGGAGGTGAGCCCCGCACGTCATACCGAGGCGGCCCGGCTGCTCGGCGCTGACACCCGCGACGCTCATCCCGACGACGCGGGCGAGGTGCTGGCGACGGAAATCATCCGGATCATGCGCGCGGTGGGCATGCCCAACGGGTTGAGCGGGGTGGGGTACACCGAAGAAGACGTCGCGGCCCTCACCGAAGGGGCTTACCCCCAGCAGCGTCTTTTGCAGAACGCCCCGCGGGAGATGAGCAAATCGATTCTGGCCGACCTGTTCGGCAGGGCGATGCGCTACTGGTAGGGGGTCACGCCCCGACGAGTTCAGGGTGGAATTTGGTTGCCATCCGGCGCATCCCGTCGCGCCAGTCGACTGTCGTGCCGCCGATGAGCTCACGCATCCGGGCGTTGTCGGTGGGGTTTCCGCGCAGCGCTTGCGCACTTTCCTCGAAGATCGGTTCCTTGCCGACGAGCGACCCGAGGTAGCCGCACCACTCCTGGATGCTGACCGTCTGGTCGCCGGACCAGTTGACCGTGGTCGCCGGGACCGACGCCACCTCGAGCAGCTTCGGAATGGTCCCGATGATGTCGTCCTCGTGGATCGGGTTGTAGCGCGCCGGGCCGCCGGCCGGCACCGGGATTGGCATCCCCACCAGCATCATCTCCATTTGATAGAACGGCCACCCGCCGTTGTCGCCGTATGGGACGTTGAGGCGAGCGATGGTGGTGGGCACCCCGAGAGCCCGCGCCATGGTCCGGGCGACAACCTCACCCGCGATCTTGGAGATGGAATAAGTGGGGAACAAAGGCTTGTGGTTGTCGCCCAGGGCGGCCCGCTCGTTGCGCGGCTCGTCGCCCGGCGGATCGTAGACGGCCCCCGACGAGCAGTGCAGGAAGGCTTTCGCGCTGCGGCAATGGGCCATCAGCAGGCCGACGGACTCCGCATTGGCCCCGAGGTCTTTGTCCCAGTCGCCGCTCTTTGCTACCGCCAGGTTGATCACGTAGTCGAAGTCGGTTGGGAGACCATGGAAGTCACCTGCGGACAAGTTGACCGTCTGGCACCGCACCCCCGCCTTCTCGAGGCCTTCACGAGCCGCCGCATTGGTGAACCGGGCGATGCCCCAGACCTCGTTATCGACTGCCAGGGCTTCGGCGATGGGAGTGGCAACTTGTCCGGTCGGACCGGTGATCAGGATCTTGGAACCGCGCATGGGCTGATGGTATGCGACCGCCGACTGGCCAAGTCCCAGGCCAACGGTCTAATATCTGCGTATGCATGCAGATAACTGCACAGGCACTGTCAATGCCCACCGCCATGACCATCCGCGGGGGCTGCGCGGGGCGGTCAAAGAGATCTTCGCCCCGCACTCCCACGATGCCGCAGACAGTGTCGACGACATCCTGGAATCCAGCGCTGCGGGCATCCGCGCGGTCAAGATCAGCCTGGTGGTTCTGGGGTTGACCGCAATAGCGCAGATCGTCGTCGTGATCATCTCCGGGTCCGTGGCCTTGGCCGCGGACGCCATTCACAACTTTTCCGACGCCCTTACCGCGGTGCCACTGTGGATTGCGTTTGCGTTGGGCACCAAGGCCGCCACGCGCCGCTATACCTATGGGTTGGGCCGCGCCGAAGACCTGGCCGGGTTGTTCGTGGTCGCCATGATCACGCTATCGGCGATCATCGCCGGATACGAAGCCGTCATGCGGCTGATCAACCCCGAACCGATTGCGCACATCGGCTGGGTCGCATTGGCGGGATTGATCGGGTTCATCGGCAACGAATGGGTGGCGCTCTATCGCATCAGGGTCGGTCGCAGCGTCGGCTCGGCTGCCCTCGTCGCCGACGGGCTGCATGCCCGCACCGACGGGTTCACCTCCCTGGCGGTGCTGTTCTCTGCCGGCGGTGTCGCGCTGGGGTTCCCACTGGCCGACCCCATCATCGGGCTGGTCATCACAGTGGCGATCCTGGCCGTGCTGCGCACCGCGGTGCGCGACGTGTTCCGCCGATTACTCGACGGAGTGGACCCGGCGATGGTCGACACCGCCGAACAAGCCTTGGCGGCCCTTCCGGGGGTGCAGGCGGTGCGCAGTGTGCGGATGCGCTGGATAGGGCACCGCCTGCACGCCGACGCCGAGCTCGACGTCGACCCGAGCTTGAATCTGGCGCAGGCGCACCGCATCGCGCATGGCGCCGAACACGAACTCACCCACGCCGTGCCCAAACTCAGCACCGCACTGATCCACGCCTATCCCGCTGAGCATCACGCCGGGTGAGCCCGCGAACGTCAGATCAAGCACGGGACATCGCCTTCCGGTGCAGCAGGGATCGGCGTAGTGTCGCCATGCCATGGGCGATGACATCCAATTCGTCGGCGCGAACGGGCTGAGATTCGCCTATCTCGAGGAAGGCTCCGGGCCCCTCGTGCTCATGCTGCACGGCTTCCCGGACACGGCGCACACCTGGGATGACCTTCGCCCCCGGATCGCCGCCAAGGGATACCGCGCGGTCAGCCCGTTCATGCGCGGATATCACCCCACGGCGATCCCGGATCGCGACACCGATCAAGACACGTTGGCGCGCGACCCGCTTGCGCTGATTGAAGCGTTGGGCGCGCGCGACGCCATCGTCGTCGGACACGACTTTGGAGCCTTGGCCGCCTACGGGGCGGCAGGGCTCGGCCCGGATCGGGTCAAAAAGCTCTTCGCCATCGCAATTCCGCACCCAGCGACGCTCAAGCCGTCACCGAGGAAGCTTTGGGGAGTTCGCCACTTCGCGGCCTACAAGCTGCCGGGAGCGCCGAACCGATTCGCGCGCAACGACTTCGCGGCGCTGCCTGCCATCTGTCGACGATGGTCCCCGACCTGGAAACCCGATCCCGCGGAGTTCGACGCCGTCCGCGCCAGCTTCGCCGACCGGGCGAGCTTAAACGCGGCGTTCGGCTACTACCGCAAGCTCTCCCCGATACCCAGCGCGGCGTTGAAGGCGCGGATCACGGTGCCGACGGTCGTCTTTGCGGGCCTCGACGATCCGCTCGCAGAGCCCTCCGACTATCGCCGCGCCGCCCGGATGTTCCAGAACGAGTACATCGTGGAGGAGGTTCGCGGCGGACATTTCATGCACCGGGAGTACCCCGAGGCGTTTGCCGAGCGGCTTTTGACCCACTTGTGAGGGTCAGTGACTCACAACCCCGGCTGGTCTTCGATGATGCCCAGCCATATCTGGGCCGCATCGATCGCGACCTTTTCGCTGATGAAGGCGTGTTGGGTTCCGGTGTACACGTCGCGGAAGGCGCGTTCGAGTCGGCTGCCCTCGCGGATCGAGCTGGTTCCCGCGACCAGATGGGCCCACTCGGCACAGCTGCGGGCGGTGTCGGTCGCGTAGACGGCGGCCACCCGCATGTCGGCCCGCAAGGCTGGGGTGAGGTCCTCCCCCGCGGCCACGGCGGCCTCGGCCGTGGTGCACGCGTCGAGTACCAGAAGACGAGCGGCGCGCCAGCTTGCGCGGTGATGCGCGAGCCCCTTTTGGAATGTCGGTCGAGTGGCCAATGACTCCATGTCACTCATCCGAAATTTGGTGGCGGCCAACTCCTGGACGTCGTCGAGCATGCTCTTGGCCACGCCCAGTGCCCACCCCGCGTGACCGGCCGCGGTGACCGGCATCATCCCCATGCGGGTGGCCGGCGATGTGCCGCGATGGGGCTGGCGGGCGAACAGTTCGAAGGTGCGGCTCTTCGGGACGAAGACGTTCTCGACGCTGTAGTCGTAGGATCCGGTTCCCTTGAGCCCCTGGACGTGCCAGCCGTCTTTGAAATTGATCTCTTCCCGCGGAAGCACGGCCACGTGCATCTCGGGCAGGCCTTCGCTGATCCACCGCATCTCACCGTTGTCGATCGGCAGGAATCCGGCGGCGACGTACTCGGAGTGACCGGTGCCCGAGCCGAAGCTCCACGATCCGTTGAGCAGATAACCGCCGTCGACGACTGTGCCTTGCCCGTTCGGGAAGAATTGGCCGCCCAATGTGACCCGGTTGTCGTGCGCCGTGAACACCTCGGCAAAACCTTCGTCGGGCAGATATGCTGCCGCGGCGAATGATGACGGTAGGTTGGCGATCCCGATCCACCCGAATGATCCATCCTGCCAGGCCATTTCGATCCACGTCTCGATCATCTCGGTGAACGACGGTTCGACGCCACCGGCCGCGACCGGGTTGAATGCGGACATCAATCCGCTGGCCCACATCTCGTTGACAATCGCGGGGGTAAGGGTGCGTATCCGCTCGGATTCGGCGGCTTCGGCTTGCACCAGGTCCCGCATTCCGCGAGCCAGCGAAACGACCCGGTTATCCGCGTCGGCTAACGACGTCATTGGCGTCCCATCATCGATGATGTGCAGATTATTTCCGAAGCATCAGCGCAACACTGATACCGGTGACCGTACTCGACTTACTTTCACCAGTTTCACCGTCCGGTGGCGGCGGACCGCGCCGCGTGGCCGGAAACGTCGCCACTCAAAGAGATGTCGTATGCCATCCAAGATGCGCCGTGGCGCCCGTGGCCGCAGCTGCTGACGCTGACCGTGCTGGTCGTGTTCAGCCTTATGCTGTTGCTCTGAAACTTGTGGCGATGCTCCGAGTTGCCATCGCCAGCGGTCCGCCTCAGATCGGTCAAGAGTGCGTGGCAAGAGCGCTCGATAGGTTTGAGCAACGCAGAAATTGATCATCACTTACCCGTATTGTTCGATGGCTGGTTCAGATCTCTGCGGGCGGAGGGTCCATGCCGTTTGTAAGCGTGGTGCAGGACGATGTCTCGGAGGCTGTCAGGACTCTCGCGGGTATTCGCTCGGAACTGAGCGCGGCCAGTTCGGCGGCGGCGGTTCCCACGACTGGCGTTGCGGCCGAGGCTCAGGACGAGGTATCGACAGCGATTGCGGGGGTGTTCGGCAACTTCGGCCAGGAGTTTCAGACTCTCAGCGCCGCGGCACAGGCGTTTCATGAACAGGGCGTGAGCACCTTAACCGCCGGCCTGGGCAAGTATCTGAGCGCCGAGGCCACCAACGTCCAGCAGACTTTGCTGAACGCGGTGAATGCACCCGCCGAGGCCGGCGCCCACGCGGCGTCCGTCCTCGCCATGGCCACCCCCTTCAACCCGTCACATTTGGGCTGATCGGCGAAGACGGTGTGGCAAATCAATTTCCATTGATGGGTACCGAGTTCGGTGGTCTTCTTCCCGCCATCGGGGGTTTGCTCACCAGCCTGTAGTCGTCTGGTGGCGGTTATAGCCCTACCGTGTGTTTGTGCGATGGATCGTCGACGGCATGAACGTGATCGGGAGCCGCCCGGACGGCTGGTGGAA
>Ga0075021_10000956_pt1 | contig 14801 bp, 14 predicted proteins | sample ColStrG_CSR_2012_FD_72749 | JGI IMG/M metagenome (GOLD analysis project Ga0075021, IMG submission 72749) | Freshwater sediment microbial communities in response to fracking from Pennsylvania, USA - Cold Stream Run_MetaG_CSR_2012 | ecosystem: Environmental > Aquatic > Freshwater > Creek >...
ATCCGTGCCCGTGTTTCATCATTGGAAGCGTTCAGCGAAATGGCCAGCTTCGGACGCACCGGCTCCGCTCCCAAGTCGCGAATCCGCGGCACCACCCCAGCCGTCGACACCGTCATGCGCGACTCCGGAATCCCGCAACCCTCAACGAGTAGCCGCACCGCCTTCATGAAATTGTCGTAATTCAGCAGAGGCTCGCCCATCCCCATGAAAACCAGGTTAATGCGATCCTCAGGCGGCGCGATCCTCTTCCCTCCCCGCGAAACCTCGCCCGAAGACACATCATTCAATACCGCGCAAACCTGCCCCACAATCTCCCCCGCCGAAAGATTTCGTTTCAATCCCAGAAGCGCGGTCAGGCAAAACTGGCAATCCACTGCGCACCCCACCTGACTGGAAACACAGATCGTTGCCCGGCGCCACCCGCGCCCACCATCCGGCACTCCGGCCACAACTTCATCGGCCAGACCGCCAGCCACTTCTTCCCCAGCCTCGCTCCCGTCTCCGGCTTCCCCACCGTCACCCTCGGGCATCCACACCGTCTCGACGCTCTGCCCGTCAGCAAAGCAGATCAGATAGCGCACCGTGCCGTCGCTCGAAGTAAACTTGTTCTCAACCTTCGGCAAGCCAACGCCAATGCCCTGCGCGCTCAAACCCTGCCGGAAAGCCAGCGGCAACGTCGTGACTTCATCAACGTTTTCCACACGCTCGGCGTAGACAGCCTGGAAGAGTTGACGGGCGCGGTAGGCGGGCTGCCCGGAACCAACAACGATGTCGCTAAGCTCTTGAAAAGTAAGGCCTAAAAGCGTGTTGGAGGGCTTCGGAATCATGTTCTGTGCCAAGGCATAAGAGCCTGCATCTTACTGATTCTAGAGTACATCAAACCAGCAACGGGAAGAACCGGCTACGGTTGAGCCTCCCAAATCGATGCGACCGTAAACAATTGATACTAAATAACTTATCTCCCACTTGCGAAGAACCCGGCCTGTGTACAATACAAACAGGCCTATTTCCAGGCCCCTTCCTGCGCTACCTTGAGGATTTTGCAAAACGACATGACTGACGGACCGCGCAACATACGTCGTGAGGTGTTACCGAACGGACTCACCGTCATCACGGAAGAGATGCAGCACGTGCGTTCGATTTCGGCTGGTATCTGGGTGAAAACCGGATCGCGCGACGAAGACGTGCAGCAGAACGGGATTTCGCACTTTATCGAGCACATGCTCTTCAAGGGCACCAAACACCGCACGGCTGAAGAGATAGCGCGGCAGGTGGATTCGATTGGCGGGAACATGGATGCGTTTACCGCGAAAGAGTGCGTCTGCTTCAACGCCAAAGTGTTGGATGAGCACCTTCCCAAGGCGATGGATGTGCTTAGCGATCTGGTCTTGAATCCGCTGTTTGAAGCCAAAGACATCAGCCGCGAGCGCGGCGTCATCATGGAAGAGATCAAGATGGACGAGGACAATCCCGACTACCTCGTGCATGAGATCTTCACGCAAAGCTTTTGGAAGGATCATCCGCTTGGCAAGCCGATTTTGGGGACCAAGGAAACGGTCAAGCGTTTTGAGCAACCCTTGGTTTCGGAGTTCTATGGGCACCGGTTTTATCCCGGCAACATGATTATTGCGGCTGCGGGAAACCTGAAGCACAAGCAATTTCTGGACATGGTGCACACGCAGTTTGACGGCATGAAACCTGGGTCCAACGGGCATGTCGGCACGGCGCCGAAGATTGTGCCGCGCATTACTCTGCGCAACAAGAAGTCGCTGGAGCAGGTGCAGATTTGCGTGGGCGTGCCGGCGTATCCCATCGCGCACGAAAAGCGGTTTATCTGCTACGTGCTGAACACGGTTCTGGGCGGCGGCATGAGTTCGCGGCTCTTTCAGAACATCCGCGAGAAGCAGGGGCTGGCGTATTCCATTTACAGCGATCTGAATCCCTATCGCGATACGGGCTGCCTGTCGGTGTATGCGGGCACGTCGCGCGAGTCGGCGATAAAGCTGGTGGAGTCGGTGGTGGCGGAATTCCGCAAGCTCAAGACGGAGAAAGTTCCGGCTGACGAGTTGCGTCGCGCGAAAGATCAGCTTAAGGGCAGCCTTGTTCTTAGCTTGGAATCCAGCATGTCGTGCATGTCGAATCTCGCACGGCAGGAAATGTATTTCGACCGCTTCTATGGGATCGACGATTTGATTACCTTGATCGAGAAGGTTACCTCCGAAGAATTGCTCGAGCAAGCAAACCTCTTCTTCCAGGGCGAGTCGATTGCGGTCACTGTGCTGGGAAATCTGACCGGGTTGAAGCTGACGCGGAATCAGTTGGCCTGCTAGGGCCACCCGCGAAGCTTCGATTCTGGACGGCCGAGGGCGGCCGTCCCTACGTAAACCGGGCGAATTCCCGCCAAAACGTTCCACTCGACGATTCTGCCAAAATCGCACCTAAATATCCTATTTTCAATGTGATAAGTGGCTTTTTTCTCAAAGTTGCTTTGGGCGAAAAGCACGATTTTGTGCTTTTCTTCAAATTTAATCTAGCTTAAGCTAGATTCATGACAAACCTGACGGCCTTCGACGCAAAAAACAAACTCAGCGAATGGATCAACCGAGTCCTTCAAGGCGAGGAGTTCATGATCACGCGCCATGGCAAACCAGTGGCGCGACTGATTCCGGCGACCGATTTGATCGACCGGCAGCAGGCGCAAACGGCGGCGTTGCGGATTGTGAAGCGGTCGGCGAGCATTCGGCGCGGGGGATTGGATACGGCGGCGCTCCGGACGGTACGCGAGGAGAAATCGTGAGCCTGGTGTTGCATAGCTCGCTGGCGCTGGAATGGATTTACGCGGACGAGGCATCGCCGGCGCTGGTGAAGGCGATGGAGACGGTGATTGCGCACGGCGCGTGGGTGCCGGCGCACTGGCGGATGGAGATTGCTACGGTTCTGGAACACAATACTCAACATGTGCGGCACAACTTTTCATTCCGCGACGAGACTTTGCGGGATTTGTCCCTGCTACCCATTCGGGTGGATCCGGAGACGCATGCCCGGGCGTGGGAGGAGACGCTGCAACTGGCGCTGCGGCTTCACATCTCCTTGTATGACGCGGCGTATTTGGAACTGGCGAAGCGGCGGGGGTTGGCCCTAGCCGTGGTGGATCAGAAGGTACGGCATGCGGCTAAACATGAGGATTTGGTGGTGGTGGGGTAGGGGTTTTTTAGAGTTCCCGGGTTGCGAGTATCGATTCCCACCCTTGCAAAAAACGCAAGGGTGGGGCACCCTTTTGTCTGGGTTGCGCCAAGGAGGGCCATGAACGGGCAACTCAGCTAAATTGAAGAGCGCTACGATGCCGCGAGAAGAACCTAAGGACCCAAAGAAAAGGCATGACCTAGCTGCCTACGCGCGTTTGACACAAGAAGCTGATAAGGGACGTCTGGACGACCTGGTTTGCCCAAAGTGTGAGCGCGAGGCGGTCTCGGTATGGTTCACTCACCCCGCAGCAGACACTTACCGAACGTGGTTCATTTGCGGGAACTGTGACTTTCACAGCCGCGCCCAGCATGACGGACGGCCGCCCTTTTTCTCGGACGACCGCGTGAGCACTGAGTTGCAGGAACGCGACTTGGCTATTCTGAGGCAATTGATCTTTAAACGCCCTCCCCAACAAATAATGTAGGACTGCTAGCCGGACTGAACTCCTGCCCGATGCAAGGTCTTACCTCAGCGGCTGAAGCCGCAACATCACTGACGGGACCAATCGCAGGCCTTAAGGCCTGCGCCGCCCCAATAGCAACGCCAGAGGCAACAGCGAGTACTGTTTCGCTAGCCTCCGTTCGTCTGCGGGAGTAGGTATCCCTCCACTCCGCAGTGGCTTCGCTTTGCGAAGCTACTGCTCCGGTCGGGATGACAACTTTCTGATGGTCGTTGTCACTCGAGTTCGCTCGTCACTGCGCACGGGCGGGGACGCCCGTGCCTCCATCGTCGGTCGTAGATCAAAAGCTGGTTGATCGCAGGCATGAGGGAATGCGCCGCCCAACGGCAAGAGCAGATCCCTCCCGTTGGTCGGGATGAAAAGGATTCTCTTGCGGACGGTGGCGCGATTCGAGGACTAACAGCAGGTCCCTCCACGCCGCGGTGGCTTCGCTTTGCGAAGCCACTGCTCCGGTCGGGATGACAACCTCGGGAGGGTCGCTGCGCACGGGCGGGGACGCCCGTGCCTCCATCGTCGTATCCGTCGCTTCGATCCCCGCCCTGTCGCACCGAACGCGACAAGGACGGGGCACCCGCTGTGTCCGTTACAATGGCTTGCTTTTGCTGGTCGGTCTTTGGAGGGGAATAAATGCGGCTTATGTTTGGGGCGGCGTTGGTTGGGATTTTGCTGAGCGCTAGTTTGCCTGCTCTAGCAGCGGCGCCGAACTCTTTGAGTTTTGAGATTTCGTTTGGCAAGGAGCTCTCGGCTGCGCCTGTGGACGGGCACATACTTTTGATTATTTCGAAGGATGATAAGGAAGAGCCTCGGTTCGGAGTTGGCGAGGGGGTGGATTCGCAGCAGGCTTTTGGGGTGGACGTGGATGGGCTGGCGCCTGGAGCTGCGGTGCGGGTGGATGCGGGTACCGTCGGGTATCCGCTGGAAAATTTGCGCGACCTGGCTCCTGGGGATTACTTCGTGCAAGCGGTTTTGAATATTTATGAGACGTTTCATTTAGGTAACGGAAAGACTGTGAAGCTGCCTCCGGAGCGCGGGGAGGGTCAGCACTGGCAGACGAAGCCGGGGAATTTTCTTAGCAAGGCTCAGAAATTGCATCTTGATGCGAAATCCTCCGGGGTGGTGCGGATTGTGTTGGACCATAAGGTGCCGCCACTGGAAGAGGAACTGGCGGACGTGGAGTCGGCGCTGGACTGGCACACAGTTACGCAGCCTGTCTCGGTCGAAGACAACGCGTGGCAGAAGCATGTAACGATGCACAGCGAGCTCTTGAGCACGTTCTGGGGGCGGCCAACGGACATCAGCGCAGTGGTACTGGTGCCGGATGGATGGTCAGAGCATGCCGACGCCCGGTATCCTGTTCTGATTTATGAAGATCACTATCACCGGCATTTCTTTCCCAACTTCCGAACGACCCCGCCCGACCCCAAGGTGACCGACCGAGAAAAAGCCTTCCAGCAATCGGGGTGGAATTTGTACCAGGCCTGGACCAGCGGGAGGCTGCCGCGCACTTTGATCGTGATGCCGCAACATGCAAATCCATACTTCGATGACGCGTATGCGGTGAATTCGGCCAATCTAGGGCCTTATGGCGATGCGATCATGCACGAGCTTTTGCCCATGGTTGAAAAGAAGTTTCGTGGGCTGGGACAAGGCTGGGCACGGGCTGTGTATGGCGGGTCAACCGGCGGCTGGGAGGCATTGGGAGCGCAGGTGTTCTATCCGGATGAAATCAATGGGGCGTGGGCAGGCTGCCCCGACCCGATTGATTTTCGCGCTTATGGAACGGTGAACATTTACGAGGATAACAATGCATTCTACAGCGAGGGGCCATTCTTGAAGGTACCGAAACCAGAGAAGCGCCGCGTGAATGGGGTGCTGGATTCGACTATGGAACAAGAAAGCCGCTATGAATACGTGCTGGGGACCCATTCGCGGTCGGGCGAGCAGTGGGATATCTGGCAGGCGGTGTTCAGTCCGGTGGGCGCGGACGGGTATCCGAAACCGATTTTTGACAAGCTCACCGGACAGATTGATAAGTCGGTGGTGGACTATTGGCGGGAGCATTATGACCTCAGCTACATCATGAAGCGCGACTGGGCGACCCTGGGTCCGAAGCTGGCGGGGAAGCTGCACTTTGCCGTGGGCGATGCGGATACGTGGTATTTGAATAACGCGGTGCATCTGACAGAGGAACGGTTGACGGATCCTAAGCTGGTTCCAGCGGCGAATGCCACGTTTGATTATGGGGCTTTGCAGCCGCATTGCTACCAGGGAACGCGGCTGGATGCTCCGGAGATAGAACGGCTGAATGCGCTGCCTGCGGGGATTGCGCGGATGGTGAAGCATATTGAGGACACTGCGCCGGCTGGGGCGGATTTGAAGAGTTGGAAGTATTAGGAAAGCTTGGGGCTAAAGCCCCCAGTTTTTTAGGGCGGTTATCGCAGGGCTGAAGCCCTGCGCCGCCCGAAAGCAACAGCAAAGCAGGTCCCTCCACTCCGTAATTGCTTCGCCTTGCGAAGCAAACACTCCGGTCGGGATCACAATTTGTCCCTGAAGGTCGAGGGCTCCAGGGTTCCAAGCTACTTTTGGGAGAACAACTCAACTTCGCCTTCGATTTCTACTGGGATGTTGAAGGGGAGTTCGGCCATGCCGACTGCGCTGCGGGAGTGGGCGCCGATTTCAGGGCCGAAGAGTGCCAGAATTAGATCGGAAAAGCCGTTGATGACGCTGGGCTGCTGATTGAAGCCGGGGGCGGAATTGACCATACCGAAGACGCGCACCCAGGCCGAGATGCGGTCGAGGTCTCCGAGGGCCCGGTGGAGGCTGCCTAAGATGGAAAGAGCCGTGAGGCGGGCGGCGGCGTAGCCTTGTTCTACTGTCAGGTCGCGTCCCAGTTTGCCGAGAGGCTGCGCGAAGGAGCCGTCTGGGGCTTGCGGACCGTGGCCGGAGATGAAGGCTCGATGGCCGGAGACGCGGACGAACTCGAAGGGCAGAAGCACGCCCTGCGGAGCACGGGGCGGCGGAGGCAGGATCAGTCCGAGGTTCTTGAGGCGGTCTTCAATTTGAGGCATGGCTGGCTTGTCGCAAAGTTACTTGGAAAGTCTACTTCTTAGCGGCGGCTTGGAGCGCTTCAATCGAGGGGTAGGATGACACGTCTGTCATTACCATCGGCACAGGAGACTTGCCGCTTTGAATTGCATTGACCAGCATTTCGAGCGCCTGGCCGGTATTTGCAGGCACGATAACCGTGGCCTTCAGGGTTCGATTGCGCACCCAGATCTGACCGGTTCTTGGCAGGCCATCGCAACCGGTGAACATGAGGTGCTTCCAGCGATCACGATCGGCGCCCTTGAGAGTTGCGGTGTTTTCCTCGAAGGCATTGCGAGCGCCCATCGCCATCGAGTCATCCTGGGCGCCAACGATGTCGATGGTTTCATTTTTGGAAGTCGACAGTTTTAGCCAGGAGCTGACGGCCTTCTGTGCGCTCTCTTCGGTCCAGTTCCCGCGCAGCATTTTGGCTTGGACGTTGGCGGGCTTGGTCTCCATCATGCCTTGGGTGCGGCCGGCGGCGGCATCTCCTACGGGGCCCTGGAGGTAGAGAACGCTCCCGCCGTTGGGCAACAGAGCGGCAAACTGACGCCCCTGGACTCGGCCGATTTCTTGGTGATCCGAGCTGATGGCGAAGACTGGAGCCTTTGATGCTTTGCGCAATTCGGTTAAATAGCCTGCGTCGCGATTGAGCAGCACCCAGCCGATTCCGGCAGAGACAGCGGCGCGCGCGGCTTGTGGCAACGCGGTACCTAAAGGCTCGACTAGAATTGCCGCGGGCCGGTTGTCGGCAGTGGAAGTCTGAATCGCCTTGAGGATCTGCTGGCTCTGCTCGATGGCGTCGTTGTTGGCGTTCAGGATTTCGACGGCGACGCCGAGCCTGCGAGCGGCGGATTGAGCGGAGACGGCTTGCTCGATTTGATAATCGTTGTCGTCGTTGGTCAGCGAAACTACAAAGCGCAGATTGGCCAAGTCAACCTTCCGTACGGCTCTTAAAGTCCCCAAGCGGAACTGCGCGACGGATCCGGCGAAATCGAACTCATGGTGGGCGCTGTAGGATTTGAACCTACGACTTCCACCGTGTGAAGGTGGCACTCTACCGCTGAGTTAAGCGCCCTTGAGTGGTGACGGGATTATATCAAAAGTAACGTTCCCGTCCGCTGGTGTGGGCATGGTAGGCTGGTGGGGATCGGGTTGGAAGAGTGTCTGTAAGTGATTGGAATGTAGAGGGTTGTTGGTGATCATGAGCGGGAAATCGACAACACGGATGGGGTCGGCTGGGGCAGCGACGGGACCGGAGACGGTTACGACGGCCGACGAGCAACTTTCTGCCCAGGATGGGGTTCTTAAGGGTGTGAGCAGCATTGCGTTGAACGCGGGCATGGAGCGGAGCTTTCCAGCGATGAGTGCGACGGAAGGCGTGGGCGATGCCGAGGTAATGCTGCGGGTGAAGGCTGGCGATGATGATGCCTTCGGATATCTGGTGCAGAAGTATCGGCGAGCGATGGTGGGCTTCATGTTCCGCAGCTCGGGCACGCAGGCGGTAGCGGAGGATTTGGCGCAGGAAGTGTTTTTGCGGGTGTACCGTTCGCGCGGGAGTTACGAGGCGAGCGCGAAGTTTACGACGTGGCTGTATCGGATCGCGACAAATTTGGCGATCAATCACGCGCGGGATACGAAGCATGAGCGTCCGGAGAACACGGTTAGCGTGGACGCGAAGGACGAGGAAACCGGTCAGAGTTTTGACGTGGTGGATGGCTCGTTGACTGCGGAACAGAATTTGGTGCGGCGGGAGCGGCTGATGGCGATTCGAGCGCGGGTGCTGGGGCTTCCGGAGAAACAGCGGACAGCGGTTCTGATGCACAAGTACCAGGGAATGGACTATAAGCAGATTGCGGAAGTGCTGAAGCTGAGCGAGTCGGCGACGAAGTCGTTGCTGTTCCGGGCCTATGAGACGCTGCGGGAACAGCTCAAGGAATTTGTGTGAGGTGGGATATGAAATGCGACAAGGTGCGGGAGACACTACCGGATTTGGCGGCGGGCATGGCGGAACCGTCGGAGGCCGTGCAGGAGCACTTGCAGGCGTGTGCGCCTTGCGCGGCGCAGTTGCAGGAGTTTCGCAAGACGATGGCGTTGCTGGAGGAGTGGGAGGCTGCGGAACCTTCGGAGTATTTCGATACGCGACTGGCGGCACGGTTGCGCGAGGAGAAGGCGGCGGAGGCATCCCGGGGACGCAGCTGGTGGGCTTGGTTGCCGCGTCCGGCGATGGCCCTGGCAGCGGCTTTGATTGTGGCGGCGGGAGTGGGCACGTTTCATTTGTATAATCGTGCGGCCTCAGGAGGCGGCAATATCGCGAGCGTAGCTCCGACGACCGTCACTCCGACGCCGGTCACTGCAGCGGCGGGAGAAACAACTCCCGGTGTGTCTGCGGAACGTGGAACTCCGGTGGGCGATTTGCAGACTCTCGACAGCGACAATGAGCTGTATGCGGACTTTGATGTGTTGGATGACATTGACAGCGCTCAGAATCAGCCTGAGGCAACGAACTGAAGCCGAGCGGCATGTTCAAGGAGAAAAGTGCAGGGATCGCAATCCACTTCGAGGTGGCGGCTGGGAATTACGGGCACCGTAATCGTCCTGGCGGTGTCGGTTGCCACGGGCGCGCAGGCAAGGCGTCCCCTTGGCTTCCAGGCCCGACAGGAGCGGCGGGAGGCGCGCCAGGAAACGCGAAGGCAGCAAGCTCCGAAACCGCTTCCCAAGGCGCCCCCGAATCGCGGAACATCAGGCCAGCCGAGGCTTCCCGGGCCGCACGCTGGAGACTGGCTGCGCAATAACAAGAATCTTCCTCCTGAGCAGCAACAACGCGCGCTGCGGAATGATCCGCAGTTCCAGAAGCTTCCGCCAAAGCAGCAGGAACACCTGCAGGACCGTTTGCAGCGTTTTAACGCCCGTCCGCCGGAGCAGCGGGAGCGCATGCTGCAGCGCATGGAGACGTGGGAACATCTGACGCCGAAACAGCAGCAGCATGCCCGAGAACTCTTTCAGCAGATGAAGCAGCTTCCGCCGGAGCGCAAACGAACCATGACGGCGGCGGTGCGGGACCTGCGGCAGATGCCACCGGAACAACGGCAGCAGGTTTTGAATTCGCCGAGATTCCGTTCCATGTTTTCGCCGGATGAGCGGGAGATGTTGAATGGGGTGACGCAGTTACCGATGGCGGCACCGGAGTAGGGTTCTGGAATCCTTGAGCAGCTTTGCTGCTCTGGACGGCCGAGGGCGGCCGTCCCTACCTAGAGCAGGCGAGGGCGCCTGCTCCCACGTGACCCCACCTACTTGAACAGATTTTTTACAATAAAGAGGGCGTTGGCTGGGCGCTCGCCTAAGCGGCGCATGAAGTACGGGTACCACTCGGTGCCGAAGGGGATGTACACGCGGACATTCCAGCCGTCATGGACCAGTTTCTGTTGCAGGTCACGGCGGATTCCGTGCAGCATTTGGAACTCGAAGGCTGCCGCGGGAATCTTCTCTTTTTGTGCGAACGCTACGGCTTGCTGAATCATGCTCTCGTCATGTGTGGCTAAGCCGTGGTACACGCCACTTTTCATGAGAATCTTCATCAGCTTGACGTAGTTGTCGTCGACCTCAGACTTCTGCTGGAATGCAATATCCCCAGCCTCTTTGTAGGCACCTTTGCAGAGTCGGACCCGGATTCCCTGCCCTAGCAAGTCTCCGATGTCTTTCTCGCTACGAAACAAGTAGGCCTGAATCACCGCCCCGACGCAGCCTCGGTTTCCGGGCAAGCCGTGAAGATTGTGCACCAAGTCCAGGGCGCGTTGCGTGTAGGGCGAGCCTTCCATGTCGACGCGAACAAAATTCTTGGGCTGCATCGCCGCGGCTTTCGCGACCAGGGTACCGACAATATCTCGCGCCATGGCTTCGTCGACGTCGAAGCCCATGTGAGTTAATTTCACGCTAACGTTGGCATCGAGTCCGAGGGTGGCAATTTCGTCGAGGATTTGATCGTAGAGTTTCGCGCTGTCGAGCGCCTCATCTTTGTTGGTGACGTTTTCGCCGAGATTGTCTAGCGAAACGTGCATGCCCAGCCGGTTCACGGACTGCGTCGCTGTAACGGCATCTTGGATCGAAGTACCGGCAACGAAGCGGCTCGACAGGCGCTGGCCGATGGAAGAACGCTCGGCAAAGCCGCGAACGGTGCGGTTTTCGGAGAGGCTTACGAAGAAAGCTCTCAGCACGCGTGCATTCCCTTAGTGCCCGCCTTCGGCTTCCAGAAATTTCTCGACTTCAAGTGCTGCCATGCAGCCGGTGCCCGCTGCGGTAATCGCCTGACGATAGCGGCGGTCCATAACATCGCCGGAAGCGAAGACTCCCGGCACCTGAGTATGCACAAATTTGTGGGTGACCAGGTATCCGTCGGCATCCATCTCGAGTTGCCCTTTGAACATCTTGGCGTTCGGGTCGTGGCCGATGCCCAGGAACATCGCGCTGGTGGGAAAATCCCAAACGAGTCCGGTTTTCACACGGCGCAACTTAAGGGCAGTCACCTCTTTCTGCGCAGGGTCCAGAACGTCCTCCACGATCGTATCCATCAGGAACTCGATCTTCGGATTCTTCTGCGCGCGTTCCAACATGATCTTGGAAGCGCGAAACTCCTCGCGTCGGTGAATCAATGTGACCTTGCTTGCAAACCGCGTGAGAAACGTGGCTTCTTCCATGGCGGTGTCGCCGCCACCAATTACCGTGATCGGCTTTCCGGAGAAGAAGAAACCGTCACAGGTTGCGCAGGACGACACCCCGTGGCCTATCAAGGCCTGCTCGTTGGGCAAACCGAGCCACCGGGCGGATGCGCCACTGGCAATGATGAGTGTCTTCGTCTGCAGCGTTTCCTTGCCCAAGGTCAGAGTGAAAGGACGGCGGGAAAGATCGGCGCTCACAACATGGCCTGTGCGGTATTCGGCACCAAAGCGCGATGCCTGCTTTTTCATGTTCTCGATCAGCTCAGGCCCCTGAATTCCGTCAGGAAATCCGGGAAAATTCTCCACCAGCGTAGTCAGCGAGAGCTGACCGCCGGGTTCGTGGCCTTCGAGAACAAGGGGGCTGAGGTTGGCGCGGGCCGTGTAAAGCGCGGCGGTGTGCCCGGAGCAGCCCGAGCCCAGGATGATTACGTTCCGTACGTTTTCGCTCATGAGTATAAGGAATCTAGAGGTCCGGTAGTTAGATGAGTGCGCCGGTGGTTAGTTTCAACCACAGCCATCTTACCAAGATTCCGCTCAGCGGCAGAAACGTTAGGGGAAAGTGCGGGAGGCTTGCTGAGGAAGGGAGACGTTCTTTAGCCCTGAGTTGCAGGAAGCATCCTGGTAGCACTTCCGGAAGGCCGGGACGACCAGCGCCTGCTCGACGGTAGGGTCGTTTCTCTCCGCCAGAGAGGCGGCGGTCCGGCGAGCCGCTGCGGCATCACCATTTTTTTGATAGGCATCAACGAGCAGCTCCACCGAAATCGGATTGTCCTGGTCTTCTTCCAGGTGTTCGATGGCCTTGTCATAGTTACCTTCGGAGAAGCTTAGTGCCGCAGCGGCGCCGTGAAAGGCCGCATCGATCATCTGGTCGTTGGCGGTTTGGGCCAATTGGTCGAGGCGGTCCAATGCGGTACGAACAACTTGCCGATCCCCCGTTCTCACCGCCAATTCCACGCGAGCACGTAGCACTTGGGCGGATTCCTGCATGATTGCGGCTTTCATCGCGTTCTTACCGTCGAGCAGCGCCGCGTCCGCCTTGTCCAGCAACTGGGAGGCGCGCCTGGCATCCGGCTGGTAGATCGCCATTTGGCGATAGCTATCGGCTTCCACCTGGCTGATGTGGCGGGAGTGGGCGGCATCCGCAATCGCCTGGAAGGCGCGATCCGCGCCCTTGAAATCGCCCTCGCGAACGTAAGTTGTGGCCTCGCGAGTCTCCCACATAATTCGCTGCACTTCCTCGAGGTGAAATTTGCTGAACGCCTTGTCGTATTCCTTACGCGCTTGCCGCTGATTCCCCATCAGTGAATACGTATCCGCGATGCCGAATTTCGAGGAATAGAATTCCGGATCGATCTTGAGCGCGGCGCGGTAGTGCTCAATGGACTGGTCGTAGCGTCCTGCGAGGCGAAGGATTTCCGCATAAGAATCCTCTGGATTTGGATCGCCGGGTAGCGAGGCTGCATACTTCGCCATGAGGTTGATGGCCTCATCGTATTGCCTTAGATAGGCGTGGTTGTAGGCCATATTGTTCAGCAAGCCCGGAGAATCCGTGATTTGCGAATTTTCGTAAATCGCCAGCGCCCGCGAATACTGAGTCTGGGTCATTAGCCACCAGGAACTCATCCATACAACTAATTTGTCATGAGGATACTGGTGCACCACTTCGTTCATGCTGGTGATCGCCGGAATCATCTTGTGTTCGGCGGCGTTCTGATACCACTCGATCGCAGTGCGTTCGACCGGGCTAGCGTGCCGGCGAGTGGCAAAAGCTTTCTGCTGCTCGGCAACCTGCTCGGCGGAGTCGAGGCTGATCTGTGCCAGAAGCTCGTGAGCCATCGCGAACTGCGGATCCGCAACAATGGCTTTGCGCAGTAGCGCAATTGCTTCCGGCTGCTGCACGTGGTCGACGTAGATTGCCAGGGCCTGATTCGCCAATTGTCGCGCCGTGGTAGATTTCGTAGTCAGGGGAAAAGATTCTGATTTTGGCTCCGGCGTGGCCGCGGCGGCGAAGTAGGGCGTCGAGACCACCAGCGCCATAACCCAGCCCAAGATCACTTGGTGCAAAGTCTTCTTCATAACTCAGTTCCCCTTCAAGAGATAACCCGCGTCGAACGGTAGCTTGCCATCGATTTTGATAACCGCAACATCCTTGGTCAGTGAATACAGGTCCACAATGCCGATCGCTCCTCGAGTCGCGGAGACAAAACGGAGGATGGCCTCGTCGGAGTCCGCTACCACGATTAAGCCCGGGCGCGATTGCATGAGAGTCCGAACCTGGTCCGCGGTCATGTTGAGGACGCGACGGAATACAAGTTCCATTTCAGGCGAATTAGGGTCGCGTAGGACAATCTTCACGGGCCTGCCGTCCGACCAGGTCTTGGTCTTGCCGCTTAGGATGCTGGCGAGATCGGCAGTCTTAACATTCCCCGTACTGTTCTCTTTATCCGAGACCACGGCCAACTGCTTGGCCTGAATGGCGCAGGCAGTGAGCAACAACACCGATGACAGGAAGGCCAATTTACGTGCTGTTGTCACAATCTTTGGATTGTAGGAGGTGTTAGACGCGGCAGATAGGAACGAAGGTAATGCGGGTTCACGAGTGGTCGATCGGTGACGCCAGGTGAGCGAGCTAGGGCTTGGAAGGCTTCTTAACCGCTGTCCTGGGAGGGGTCTTTGGCTTCGGGGGGGAAGCCGCATGCTGCATTCTGGCCAATTCCTCGGGCACGGTATGGCGCACGCCGAGAAGTCCCCGATAAGAGCTTAAAACGGCGGCCCCGCTCCGAAAAAGCGGCTCGTAAGCGCTCTGGTCTGGAGCTGGCGACCCCGAAGCAGGGTCCCCCGAACATCTGGCCAAGACAATGGAGGACTTGCCGAAACGCTCCAGCTTAATTCGGGTTGGGGGCGTTTCAGCCGCCAGCATCGTTGCCGGAGTCGTTACTGCCGAGGCGTTGTCCTCGATCGCTACCTGGAGAAGGTCTTTCGGGTCGCGCACCCTAAGTACCAGCGTTTCCACCATGAATTGGGGATCGACGCTAAAGGAATACTGCACCGTGGAAAACAGCGCCTGCACAGAGAATTCCCGGCGCTCGCGCACCCACAGTGAGGAAGTGGGCTCGGCGGAGAAACGGGCGCTTTCGCCAGCTTCCAGAAACCCTGGCTTTTCTGTGAGCGTGGTCCGACCACGAGAAATTTCGAAATCCTCGGAAAACAGGGGCTGCCGAGGGATGCGGCTCAAGGCGGCGGCGATTTCCTTCTGCTCATCAGCCGAGGGCGCGCACACGTTGAGCATATTCACC
>Ga0075021_10000957_pt1 | contig 14789 bp, 10 predicted proteins | sample ColStrG_CSR_2012_FD_72749 | JGI IMG/M metagenome (GOLD analysis project Ga0075021, IMG submission 72749) | Freshwater sediment microbial communities in response to fracking from Pennsylvania, USA - Cold Stream Run_MetaG_CSR_2012 | ecosystem: Environmental > Aquatic > Freshwater > Creek >...
GCGTTTGGTGCTGCTGTAGCACTCCTTAGGGGCGTTCCCGCCGGCGCGGCTGGCGCGGCTGGCGCTTCCGTCGCAGCTGGCGCTTCCGTCGCGGCCCCTTGCGAGTTGGACGCCTGAGCTTCTGTGGCTGCTGGTTGTGCCGGGGCCTCAGTCGCCAAACTGCCTTGGACTGGTGTCCCTGGTGCCTCCGTGACTTTTGGCGCTTCAGTTGCCGCACCCCTAGCGGGTGCCTGCGCCGCGGGTGCACCCCCTCGAACGGGTGTTCCGGCGGGTGCGGCGGCTGGGGCGGCACCCGGGCTGGCAGCACACGCGGCCAACCCTATCGCCACTAGGACGCCGGCGGCGATAAAAGCGAGGGGCTGTGTGGCACGTTTCATCTTCATGGCTTCACTGTGCAACCGTAGGCGCGACCGGCGCGATCGCCGTCCGTTCAATCAAGCGGGCAGGACCCGGGGCAAGTGCAAACAACAGCAACGCCGCCGACATCAGCACCAGGATGACGGCCACTGCTAATAGTGCACGCCTCGAACGCTTCGACATTTATATAGAGTATAAAATCAGGTTCAATCTCCCGCCATTCTTTCGCCATTCATTATTCATACAATTCAGATCGTGTGCAGTTGCGCCTTTGAATAACTGCGCCAACTTTGCCGGATTGTATCTGGGTAGCGCGGACACAAACAGGTGAACTTGATGGGGCATCACCTCTTGCGCGATGATCGTCAGATCCCACCTCGCTGCGATCTCCCCAAGCATCTGTGTGTAGCGAGCCACGACCGATCCGATCAGGATTGACCGGCGACACTTTGGACACCAAACGATGTGATAGATGATGTTATAGGTTGCACCCGAAGTGGACTCGATCTGTGGCGCCATGGGTGTATATTTTCCATACCAGCCTAGGTGTAACTCAACTTTGCAGTTAACTTCGCGATGCTGCGTGCAGTCGCATGTGCACAAGACCGTCTTTCGGCGCACGACAAAAAGCTCACCCACGAATCTGAGATATACCCTATACCGCATCAGCAGGTAGCTGTGAAAGCTGCTAAAATAGGCGTATCCTTGCAAGCGAATCCGTTGGCAGATTTGCCCAACAAAGGAGACTGATCTCCAGTGCAACTGACAGCCAAGATCAAGCTCTTGCCTACGCTCGAACAGTCGAGTGCGCTGCGTGAAACCCTCGAACGCGCCAACGCCGCCTGCGAGTACATTAGCGGTGGCGCTTGGCAAAAGCGGGTCTTCCAGCAGTATGACCTGCACAAGCTCACCTACCGAGAGGTGCGTGAGAGGTTTGGCTTGTCCGCGCAGATGGCTGTGCGCTGCATCTCCAAGGTTGTCGACGCCTACAAGCTTGACCGGCACACATTGCGAACGTTTCGGCCGCAGGGTGCGATTGCGTATGACGCCCGTGTCCTGCAGTATGGCAGCGACTACGTGTCGGTCTGGACTGTGAGTGGCCGCATCAAGGTCAAATACACCTGCGGCCAGCACCAGCGCGCCCAGTTGGCTACCCAAAAAGGCGAGTCTGACTTGCTTCTGACTGGTGCCGAGTTTTACCTGTGCGCGACATGCGTTGTTGAAGAACCCGCGGCGGTCCAACCCTCCGATGCGCTTGGCGTCGATCTTGGCATCGTCAACATCGCCACTGACTCCGATGGTCATGTGTTCAGCGGTGCCAAGGTCAACAGTGTCAGACATCGGCATCGACGTTTGCGGAGGAAGTTGCAAGCCAAAGGCACGAAGTCGGCGCGCAAGCGTTTGCGCAAACTGTCGGGCAAGGAACGCCGCTTCGCCCGTGACGTAAATCACGTGATCGCCAAAACCATCGTGGCAAAGGCCAAAGACACGAATCGAGCTATTGCTCTTGAAGACCTCAAGGGCATCCGCAAGAGGGTGACCGCTCGTCGGCCTCAGCGCGCCATGTTGCATAGTTGGTCGTTCTACCAACTGCGGCTTTTCATCACGTACAAGGCGGTGCTGGCTGGCGTGCCGGTGTTCTTGGTAGATCCTTGGAACACCTCGCGCACCTGTCCATGCTGCGGTTGTATCGACAAAGCCAATCGTCCCAATCAACATACTTTCTCCTGTGTGGCCTGCGGTTTCGCTGGATTAGCAGACCACAAAGTGGCCCTTCGAGGGGCCATCGCGGCAACGAACATTCGTGATCGTGGCCGGGCGCATGTCAACGCGCCAAACGTCTCAACACTAGCCATCTGTACCCCTCCATCGAAGCCGGTTAGTGCGTCAGGGACAAGCCCCCGACTACAAGTCGGGGGTAGTTGACTAACTGCACACGAGCACAAATGTCAAGCTGGGACGACTATCCATCCACCTACCGCACTGAAGTTGTCGAGCGCATCGCCCGGGCGACCCAGGCTGGCGACAGTGTTGCTCTGCTTGGGCTGAGCGGCGCGGGCAAAAGCAATGTGCTCGGCTTTATCGCCCACCGGCGAACTGTTGAGCCGGCCTCGCCACACCACGCCTATCTGCTCGTCGATTGCAACCGCTTGCCCGAACCAACCGCCTCAGCCCTGTTTCGAGCCATGCGCCGGGCGCTGAACCAGGCCAGCACCCCACAACCCACAGACGAATTTGAGGCGCTGGAAGTTTCATTGGATGCATATTTGGCGGGTGCTCAGCAGGTGACGTTCCTGCTCGACCGTTTCGACGATGTGGTGAGCGACGCCGATCGGATCCTGTTCAACCGATTGCGAGCAGTTCGTGACGCACATAAATATGCGCTGACCTATGTGACCGGCACACGCCATCTTCTGACCGGCCGGAGCGAGCTATCCGAATTATTGTATGCGCACACGATATGGCTCGGGCCGTTGAATGCAAGTGATGCACGCTGGAACGTTGCCCGGTTTACGGGGCGGCGCGGCGTGACCTGGACTGAAGACGTCATGACAAAGGTGATCGAGCTGTCGCGTGGCTACCCGTCGCTTTTGCGGGCGTGTGCCGAAGCGTATGCCGACGGTTGCGCGCTCGAGGTCGAAGCGCTCGTGGCTTATCCAGCTGTCCGGCGGCGCTGCGATGAGTTCTGGTCCGATCAACCCAGCGACGATGAGATCAAGTCGTCAGGGCTGGCAAATCACCCGCTCCTAGCGCATGGCCGGACGCCGGTCTTTAATACGTCCCAATTGACCGCCAAGGAACATGCGCTCCTGGCGTTCTTGCAATCGCGGGTCGGGCAAGTGTGTGAAAAAGATGACATCATCCGTGCGGTGTGGCCGGAGGACAAGGTGATCTCGCACGGTATCCGCGACGACAGTCTAGCGCAACTGGTGCGCAGGCTGCGCGAGAAGGTCGAACCGGATGCCGCCTCCCCGCGTTACATTCTGACGGTCGCGGGGCGTGGCTACCGGTTTGCGAAGTAAAACCTGCCGGCATGTGGCCTTGGAGGCCCAAGGCGCTTTTGGGGTCGCCACCTCGGGCCCTGCGAACGACAAACGCCAGCGTAGACAGGGTAGGGCGGTCCTTCCAAACGGATGTGACTCGAGTGTTGTGTGCCGAAATCGCCTTGTGTGTAAGGCGCGCATTGGGTGTTTTGCCGGTTTGCGCCGTTCACGAGACAGGTGCGGAGATGTGTGTATAATCAGCTACAAGTCCCGGGGAATGGCGCAGTTGGTAGCGCGCACGGTTTGGGACCGTGAGGTCCCGGGTTCAAATCCCGGTTCCCCGACTTAACTCCCACCCAAGAAACCCGCAGTCGCACGCCACTACTTAATCGGTATTGTCGGCATCGCGCTCGCACCAGGCACTCAACGTTAGACTTCGACCCGGTAAGCGCGTCTATGATGATCACGTGATCGTCGTTTGAGCAAACCGTTCATTTCGTATCGTCCGATGAATTCTAGTGCGCACATTCATCGCGATACGCATTCGTATGACAACGCTAGATACAAATAGCACCGCTAACACCTCGCAGCACAGCCCGGGCGTTTCCGCTCAGCCCGATCGAAACCTCGCGCTTGAGCTTGTCCGCGCCACCGAAGCAGCCGCGATGTCGGCCAGCAAGTGGATGGGGCGGGGTGATAAGAATGCCAGCGATGGTGCGGCCGTAACCGGTATGCGGGCCGTGTTGAATAGCGTCAACATGGATGGCATCGTCGTCATCGGTGAGGGTGAGAAGGATGAGGCGCCGATGTTGTTTAACGGTGAACGTTTGGGCAATGGCAATGGACCACAAATGGATATTGCCGTTGACCCCATCGACGGCACGCGGTTGCTCAGCGTGGGTGGTGCCGGGGCACTCAGTGTCGTTGGCTTGTCCGAACGCGGCCACATGTTCAAACCATGCACGTTTTATATGGATAAAATCGTGGTTGGCCCTGAGTGTTCCGGTGTCATCGACATCGAGGCCCCGCCTGCGGCCAATATCCGCGCCGTGGCGCGTGCCAAAGGCATGCCGGTGAATGCGGTGACGGTGTGTATCCTAGACCGGCCCCGGCATGAGACGCTCATCAAGAAGGTGCGCCAAGTCGGGGCGCGTATTAAGCTCATCACCGATGGCGATGTCAGCGGCGCCTTGCAAACGGCGATTGACGACAGCGGCGTCGACATCCTGATGGGTATCGGCGGCACACCTGAAGGGGTCATCACGGCGGCGGCCATGCGCTGTCTGGGCGGAGAAATTCAAGGTAAATTGTGGCCGCGTGACGACGTGGAACGCGAGCGGGCCGCTGCCGAATGCAGTCTCGATCAAGTGCTCACAACGATGATGTTGTGCGGCGGAGACAATGTGTTCTTTGCTGCGACTGGTATCACCAGCGGTGAACTTTTGGATGGTGTGCACTACACCGGCCCGCATATCCGGACGCACTCGCTGGTGATGCGCTCAAAGTCGGGCACGGTGCGCTACATTGATGGCCGGCATCGCACCGACAAATTGCAAACCTTGAGTGGCGCAGCCATCGTTGATTGACGCACGCATCTGCCGGGCTCAGCTGACGCAGCTGGCCCAGACGGCCCAGACAGCGCAAACGTTTAGATCGACATTAAGCCAGAATTAGATCGATACGAGACTCACAGCAAGAAATACGAAACAAAACTAGAAAGCAACAAGCAAAACTGACGGTTGCAGCCAGCGGAACTGATGTAAGACGTAAGACGTCAGCATATCCGGTCTAACGTGCGCAATCCGTCACGAGAAACTGATGAAAAAACAAGACGAACTTTCCCCAAATGCCTCCCACGAGGTGCTCGAGACGGCGACCAATGGTTACACACCTGAGGGTCTGCCGGCTGTCGACGGCGAAGACGCGGCCGCCCCTGCCGCGCCGGCCGAGTCACCCCAGCCCACACGTGAGCGCACGCGTGAACGTGGCGACCGCAACATGCCCGATCGTGAGCCTCAGCCAAGCCCGGTTCAGCCAGGGCCCAGTTTCCGCCAGCAGCGGCGCAATATGTTCGACATGGCCAAGCTGGAAGCCGAAACGCTGAGCGAGTTACGCGACCGCGCCAAGGACCTCACTATCAAGAGTTCAACGCGGCTCAAGAAAGATGAGCTCATCGTCCGGTTGCTCGAGGCTCAGGCTGAAAAGAACGGCCTCGAACTGCGCGGTGGTGTGCTGGATGTGGTCGACGACAATATCGGCTTTTTGCGGGCCGAGCACTATTTGCCGGGCCCGTCCGATATTTATGTCTCGCCCTCGCAGATCAAACGCTTTGGCCTGCGCACCGGCGACATGGTTATTGGTCAGGTGCGCCCGCCCAAGGACAGCGAGAAATATTTCAGCTTGCTGCGCGTCGAAGCAATCAATGGTCAAGACCCCGAGCAGGCTAAGAACCGACCGCACTTCGAAAAGCTCACGCCGATCTTCCCACTCGAGATATATAACCTTGAGCCGAGCGGCAAGCTCAGCATGCGGCTGCTTAACTTGGTCGCGCCCATCGGCAAAGGGCAACGCGGGTTAATCGTCGCGTCGCCAAAGGTCGGCAAGACCACACTGCTCAAAGACATCGCCAACGCCATCAGCAAGAGCTATAAGGATGTGCATCTGATGGTGGCGCTCATCGCCGAGCGACCGGAAGAAGCAACAGACTTTGACCGCAGCGTGGATGCCGAGGTTATCTCTTCCACGTTTGATGAACCGGTCCAAAACCACGTGCGGGTGGCCGAAATGGTGCTCAACCGCGCCAAGCGCCTGGTCGAATGTGGCCGTGACGTCGTCATCCTGCTCGACTCGCTGACCCGTCTGAGCCGAGCATACAACTTGACCGTGCCCTCCAGCGGACGGACACTGTCGGGTGGTGTTGACCCGGCGGCGCTGTATCCGCCCAAGGAGTTCTTTGGTGCGGCGCGCAAAATCGAAGAGGGTGGTAGCCTGACCATCATCGCCACCGTGCTGGTTGATAACAACAGCCGGATGGATGATTTGATCTTTGAAGAGTTCAAAGGCACGGGCAACATGGAAGTCCGCCTCAACCGGCGCTTGGCCGACCGGCGCATCTTCCCGGCGTTTGATGTCAACGATAGCAGCACACGCCGCGACGATCTGCTGCTGGGTGAAAAGACCGTCCAGCGCACCTATCTGATGCGCCGCATGCTCAATCAGCTTACGGCACCCCAGCCACAGGGCGCTGGTTACGATATCACCAACGCCATGGAAGCGTTCCTGAGCCGCTTTGGCAAAACAAAGAGCAACGACGAATTTCTGGCCTCGCTCACCAAGGATGCTTTCTAGTAGAATTCAGCTGGATCTTAGCGCAACCGGCTGGCCGTGCGGCCAGCCCAGACTCTAGATGACCCCTAAACCACCCTCGAAAGTGCCCAGCCCCTCAACGGCCTCTAGAAAGGTGGCCCTTTTAGGGGCCACGGCCGCTTACGGGCCGCGAGGCTAAGTGGCCCGTTCGAGGGGCCATCGAGAGGGCCACTTGGAGCTGGGCAGGGTGGCATAGGGCCGCTTAGCCCACGGCGACCGGGTTGGGTTGGTTTAGGCTCTGGACGGCTGGGGGAGCACGCGCTTTGGTTCAACAGCACGCTTGATACCTGATAGTTCCCGTTACGATTGTCCTTGCAATGGAAGACATCGACCCCGCCGACGCCCTTGACAACAGCGATCGCATTGCACGGCGTATCGCACATGGCGTATATCGCATCGTCCACAATCGTAAAGAGGTCGGTGAGGAATTGTGGGGTATCTTTGGCCTGCGTGGTGGTGGCTACCGGCTCATGACCGAAATCGACCTGAAATGGCCGGTGCCAAATCAGCAGCGCGCCCAACTCGACCTCGATACGGACTGGCGTGAACGCAAGTTGTCGGTTCAGCTTGATTCGCAAGGCAAGCGGCGCAATGCGTATTATCAGTTGGTCGCAGGTGGGGCCGAAGTAGATGTATTTGAAGAGCCGCTCCGGTATGCCGAAGCCATCAAAGCCAATGGCTCAGGCGAAGCGCCATTCCAAGCCATCACGCCACCAAAACCGAAGCGGATGTTTGGCGATACGCTGCCCTTTGATGAGACCACATACTTTGATTTTGGCTCAACACTTATGAACTTTGTGCATTTGAAGCGGCTGCCCTTGCGATTGGGGACAAAGGCGCAGATGCGTGCGTTGGTCGTCACCCAACCATCGCTCGAACCGTTGACACTCTCACAGGTGTATGCGTATGTCCGCAACGAAGTGATCACAACCACTGTGCAGCCAGCGCTACACGCATGCCGCTACACGATAGAGGAACATAGCGAATCAGGTAACACGCCGACGACGACGCTGTGGACCGACGAGCATGGCGTGGCCATCCGGCTGGAGGCCGCCGTTGGCCGGGATACCCATGGTTGTGAACTCGTCAGCTATGCTTGGCAAGGGGGAAACTAGAGACAGGCAAACGGCGTCACGTTTGCCGGTCAGTGTGCGTGCAGTCGCCAGATACGGGCGCGATGCGGGCTATCGCCGTACGATCGGCTTTACTTGGGTGACCAAAAGGCCAACCCACCATTGCCAAGGATACGCGGGAATAGGCTGCCCGACGCCTCGGTCTCAATAACGTAGTCGCGTGAGCCACTTGTGTTGCCAAACGTCAGGGTAAAGACAAGCTTGCGGCTATCGGGTGACCAGATATTAACCCCGCGGCTCCAGCGGTCGAATTCAGCCGCCACGCGCAAGAAGGCGGTGGTTGGCGCGAAATAGAACAATTCGCGCGCCGCGCTGGTCTTTGGGTCCACCGTCTCGAGCAGCATGAGCGGCGTCGACATTTGGGGCACGAGATCAAACCCTTGAAAGTTGGGTGGGACATCCGTGGCATCGGCTCGGCTGAACACGGCGATGCGCTGGCCGTCGGGAGCCCAGAAGAACGCCTGAACCGGTTTGTTGCTAACGACGCGCTTGTCACCGCTGTTCACATCGACCACGGTCAGCGGGCCACCTTGATTCGTGTTGTCGGTTTGGATGACATAGGCGACCTTTGCACCCGCAGGTGACCAGGCAAATGAGATTTGGCCGGTGAAATCGGCCAAGGTCTTGAGCGTTTTACCAGCCCGGTCGGCCAGCACCAATTTTTGCTTTTTGTCGTTCTCCTCGGTCAGCAGCATATAGCCGCCGTCAGGTGAGAACGCCGGTGCCTGAAAGGCGGGAGCGCCCTTGCTGGACAGCTTCGTCATCCCATCCCCACTGGCATTCACGAGCGACAAACCGTCAGACCCACTTGAAGTGCCCACCTTAGCGATCAGGGTTTTGCTGTCTGGACTCCAGTCCCAGGTGGCTGACGAACCTTGTAGCACGGTCTTGGCCCGTGACCCTTCCTGGGTCTTGATCAGGTTGAGCGAGGTTGATTGATCCTGGACGTTTTCGGTCAGAAACGCAATTTGCGAACTATCGGGCGCCCAGTCGAGAAACGGAACATCTTGTTTGTCAGATACGTAGATTTCACGCATCGGGCGCTTGCCATCGGCCGACGCGACGTAGAGTGCGCTTGAGACAAACTCCCCGCCCGCCGAGCCGCGTTGGATGACCACCCGGGCCGGATTGCGCTCAACACGCATGCCCGGCGCTACCGCTTTGGTCGTCGGACCATCCGCTGATTGTTCGATCACCTGACTGTTCGCGCCGCGCTGAATGATGACGGCGTCGGGGTTGAGTTCGACCGTGGTGCTCACGGCCGTGCGCCGTCCTGTGAGCTCAACCAATGCGAGCTGCTTGGCGTCGGGCGACCAGACTGGCAGGTGATAGACGTTTGCTTCGGTCGCTGTGTCAGACGCAAGATTGCCATCTTGGGTGATGTGGACGACATTCCCGCCGGTCTGATCCATCACGGTGATATTGCCGTCTTCGCTCGCGATTGCGATCCGGCCGATGCGTGGCTCAAACGTCTTAACGATGTCATTTGGCGGTAGGCGGAATTGCTGAGGCAGCTCAATGCGCGGCTTATCCTGGGCCGCCGAGCCTAGGCTGCCGCAGGCACTTAACAATACCGGCGCGATTAAAACCATCATCGCCGCCAGCGATGCTCTAGAGCGGGTGGGGAAGGGGCTGAAGCGGTTCATGTCAAAAGCGGATCTCATTTTACAAACTGGCCTAGGCTAGCTTAACATTCAAAGTTAACCCAAATCCTTATTTCTCATCCTATTTCGGTGACCAAAAGGCAACCGTGCCCGCTGCCACGCGCTTTAGACTGACACTGCCCGCAGCATCGAGCGTGGCGACACCGACATCGGCCGTTTGCCCATCGGGCGATTGGGTGGTGAACACCAGATGCTTGCCATCCGGCGACCAGGGTGAAACCGAGCGCGAATATTGGTCAAAGAATTGGAAATATTGTTGCAGTTGGCGCGATGGATACGTATCGGCTACTTTGACCGATTGTCCGCTACGGCTATCAATGACTTCAATCCGCAGCCCGATTTGGTCTTGCGTTTGAGCCACGCGCGCGGCGCTCTCAAGCGAATCAAGTTTGGCGCTCACGCCGCCCAGCTTGTCGAAGTGTGGATTGGTGATCACACTATATACCGCCAGCTTGTCGCCGCCGGGCGACCAAAAGAACGCGGACACAGCGTCCTTGACCGCCTTGGTGCTGCCATCGGACAAGTCGAAGATATGGAGTGTCGCTGGCTGGCTGAGCGGGTTGGCGGTGTCCATCACGGCCACGTGCGAGCCATCTGGCGACCAGGCAAAGTAGGCATTGTCCTTGATAGCCATGAGCGTGCACAAAGGCTTGCCGGCGCCATCGGCCAACACGAGCTCATCTTGCTGGGCATCCGTTGACGGATTGGCGACATATAGCACATGCGCGCTGTCCGGTGCGTAATTGGGGGACTGAAAGTTGCCCGGCAGAGCATCCACCACGACTTCCTTGCCTTTGGCTGCTCCTTTGGCTTCGATGAACGCGATCGTGGCTGCGCCCTTTTCTGTGGCACGGCCGCCCAGATGCGTCACCATCGCACCCGAGTCGCGGCGCCAATTCCAATAGGTGGGCGCGCCGGTGCCAAACACCGCGATATTGCCCCCCTGTTTGTTGACGACCCGAATTTCGCCAAAGCTACCACTAATGGCCAGAAATGCGATTTGCTGCCCGTCTGGCGAAAAATCAAGATACGGGATATTCAAATCGCTCGTCTGGAAGACGTCTGTTACCGTTGTGCCAGTCGTCGCGGGAGCGATATGCACGGTTTGCGTGATACCGTTGAAATCGGCCGTGGTGGCCATACTGACAAAGGCCAGCATCGAGCCGTCACTAGAGAAAGTCGGGAACAGATAAATGCGACCCGCGTTGCCATCGGAAGAGACGTAGGCGTCGTTGGTGACGTTCACTCGCGCGCGGCCCGTTTCGTCGGTCAGAACGACGTTGCTGTCGGGGGTCAAGTAGACAATTTGTCCCGCCGTGTTGCCAAGCGTTGGTGGAGCCGCTTTCAGCCCAGGTTTAACGGCGCTGCATAAGCTGAAGTGCGTCGTGACCGACTCGGGTTTGGCGGTCGCCGTGGCGCTGCTAAGGGCGCCGCTGGCAGCGGTGGGTTTAGCACCTATTTGCGCGGTCGTGGCCGTAGCGGATGGGGCTTTCGATGTTGGCGCCTGTGTCGGCGCAGGCTGGCTGGCAGTGCTGGTTCCAGTCACGGCCACCGGTGTGGCGGCCACCGGAGTGCGCGTGGGTGACAAGCTCGTCTCGATGGTCGTTTGGCGTTGCAGTGGGTTGCTACAGGCAGATAACAGGCTAGACGACAAGACAAGGGCGGCACACAAGCACACAGTCGGGTTGGGGTGGTGGAAAGAGCGCTGATCGAACGGGTTCATGTGTACCTCCAAAAGCCACTACATCACATGTCCAGATATCCAGACCGGTCCAGGGTTTTGCCTTATCGTCATCTCAAACCGTGTTTGTAAGAGTCAAGTCTAGGGACGCATGCTGAGAGTAGGATGATAGGGAAAACAAGAACGAGCAAGCGTTATCGCTTGCTCGCTCCCGGTCTGTGGCCTGGATGACCCGCGTAGGACTTGAACCTACAACCAATTGATTAAGAGTCAACTGCTCTGCCAATTGAGCTAGCGGGCCGTTTCGATACAACTGATTCGGCTTTTGACCGAGTCAATGGCTCACCTGCACCCCAGTTCACCAAGTCAATTGCTCTACCCCGCAACGAGTTAGTTGCTCTGGCTGCCTTGCCTCATTATATCGAAATCGAGCGGCCGATCAAGGGTTCAACGAGGGTTCAACGAGGGTTCAACGAATGCAACGCCTGCGAGGATGCGTGGGCTTGGGTGAAGCCTGGAATGAGTCCTGGATGATAATGATCGACAGCCGTCCAGCCCAGTGCCAAAATCGGCTAGAGCGACCCGATGGGACCTACAAAGAAGGCTGCTGCACCGCTCCGCGAGCGAACGGCTCAAGCGCAAGAATTCTTGCGGATTGTGTCTGAGGATTTCACGACGGACGTGTCCGAAGTCTGCTATCGGCCATGCGAGCGATCAGCCCTTGGTTGCCCAAGGAAGCGCAGGAGGGCAAGACGCTCGTTGGCACCATCCGCGACGCGCTCATCGAGCGGAATTTGAGTGGACTTCGGGATCTACAACCCTTCCCAGCGATGCCGAAACGCGACCGGGTCGAGCTCTGTCGCCGACTGGCAGTGCATTACGGGTTCTTGATCGCCGCGCACAGTGGCCCTGAACTCAATCGGCGCTTCAAGGACGGCTGGCACGTTCTGGCTGGTTGGACGTTCCTCACTGACACAGCGCTCCAGATCGTGCGTCCGAACGCCAATACAAGCCAGAGCGACAAGATCGTCAAGAAACTGGCCGCATGTGGCTTCGCCAGCCGAGTTGAAGTGGTTGAGGGAATATGGCGCGGTGTCGATGAACGGATGGAGCCGACTCGGACTGCGATAAATGGAAAGAATCTTCTGCAGGTTAGCGAGTCGGGTGCGCAGAAGATCGCGGATGCGTTGAGTGCTGGCTCATCGCTCAGCAGTTGGAAGCATTACCGGACTGACGGCTTTCGGCTGTTGTTCGACATTCACACCAGGCAGGTGTCCAAGATGCGGCCGAGGCTGGTGGCGCAGACGAAGGCAGCAACTGGGGCGAGGGATGAACTTGCTACTGAACCATCGCCGCCATCGCCGCCATCGCCGCAAGTGTCACAAGCGTCGCGCGTATCGGAGCCGGAACGGCCGAGCTTGGCTCCAGCAAATGCTTCTGAACTGGAAACCGCAGGCATCGCTGGCAATTCTGAAGTCGCTGCGCACGTGTCGGACTCAACGCCGATCTTGGACTCGGCACCATCGGCACCATCGGCAACAATTGGGCCGGTCGGGCCTCAGTCGAAGACGACTTCTGATGAGACGGCACGCGAGCGCGACGTCGCAAACAAAAGAGGCCGAACTCGATCTGCATTCGGCCTGCCTTCGAGCCGCCAGCCAATTGGGGCGCGTTGAATACGTGAAGAGACGTGCACTCGATTCACTCGTGAACATCGACCGGAACACCCGTTCGAAAGTGGCCCTGGCCACCTTCCGAGGCCTCGCGGCCCGTTCTAGGCGAGCGGCCCGTATGCACCCCTTCGAGGGGGTGTTTAGGCGAGCGGCCCGTTCGAGGGGCTGGGCTGGGCTGGGCCAGGGGGTGCACCCTCGTCAGCGGCAAGTCTGGCAACGGAATAACGACCGTACTTCAAGAAGCCGTCGCGACGCTCACGGGCATCGGCGTTCTTGACGCCGTGTATGTCGATCTGGGTCTGCCCGGCCTTCGAACGCAGCTGTCGAACATGCCAGCCCTCATTACCATGGCGTTATGTGTCTATATCCCGGAATTGAATCCCGTGCACGTGCGCAATGATGTGCGGCAAGCATTGGCTGGTGGCTGGCTGAAACCGTTCTTTGACAACGTTGATCTGTTGCCGGCCTAGCAACGTGGCCAACTGTTTGGAATGCTGATGCACGTGCCCAAGTGGAGCGTGGCCTGCGGCTATTCGCAGCTCCCCTTCAACATGCAACATCGCAACCCAGCCATCCACTCGGAACGCCTCGGCCCACCGACTGACGACGACGTTCGGGCATGCATCGAGGCCTTGAAGCCAGATGCGCGTCTCCGGCTGATCCATTTGCAACTCGCTGATAATCCATGGCTGCGGTCGAGTTGGCTGTCGCTCACGCTGCTGCGCCAAAGTGTTGCTCGCGGCGACTTCGTCAATGCGGTGCAGATTGCCGAAGCCAATGTGCGCCAGTTATGCGAACGGATCGACGTCAACGACGCGCCACTCAACCTGATGTGTGACCTTGGCCGTCTGGGGCTCGAATATGTGTATGGTGATGACTTGGCCATTGCTGCCGACGTCCGCGCAGCGACTATGGCGTCGTGACCGTGAACGCCGATCGGGCGTATCGCCATGTTGCTTTTGATCATCGGCCTCGGCCTGGTTTCTGGAGCGGTATTACTGGTAGCGTTTCAGTGGTCGCCGATCAAATCGCTTGGCACATCGGTGGCGGTCATTGCGATGCTCGCGTATGCCGGCGTTGGGCTGTCTGTGCTGGTGCTGGGATATGCGCGTGTGTTCTTGACGTGGAAGCGGCTGTGGGGCGTGTTGGGACTGCCGGAGAGATAGCGTATGCTGGCGTTTACAATTGCGTGTGTGCATCCCCTCCTTCATCGTTGAGACCCATTGACCTATGCCGAAAAAAGCTGGCGCCGCTACAACCAAGGCGACCAACGGGCAGCATGCCACCCTCGGCTTCGAGGCCAAGATGTGGCTGGCGGCTGATAAGCTGCGCAACAACATGGACGCGGCCGAATACAAGCACGTTGTGCTCGGCTTGATCTTTCTCAAATACATCTCCGACGCGTTCGAGGAGATGCGTGCCAAGCTGCTGCAAGGCCGGGGCGATTACGCCGGTGCCGACCCTGAGGACGCCGACGAATACAAGGCCGAGAACGTGTTCTGGGTGCCGGCCGACGCGCGCTGGTCGCACCTGCAGGCCAACGCCAAACAGCCCACCATCGGCAAACTGGTGGACGACGCCATGGTCGCCATCGAGCGCGACAACACCCGGCTGAAGGGCGTATTACCCAAGGACTATGCTCGCCCCGGTCTGGACAAGCAACGCCTGGGCGAACTGATCGACCTGATCAGCACCATCGGCCTGGGTGACAAAGAGAACCGGGCTAAAGATGTTCTGGGCCGGGTCTACGAATATTTCCTGACCCAGTTCGCCAGCGCTGAGGGCAAGAACGGTGGTCAGTTATACACGCCAGCGTGTGTTGTGCGCATGCTGGTCGAGATGCTCGCGCCCTACAAAGGCCGCATCTACGACCCGTGCTGCGGCAGCGGCGGCATGTTCGTGCAGTCCGAGAAGTTCGTCGAGGCCCACGG
>Ga0075021_10000958_pt1 | contig 14779 bp, 9 predicted proteins | sample ColStrG_CSR_2012_FD_72749 | JGI IMG/M metagenome (GOLD analysis project Ga0075021, IMG submission 72749) | Freshwater sediment microbial communities in response to fracking from Pennsylvania, USA - Cold Stream Run_MetaG_CSR_2012 | ecosystem: Environmental > Aquatic > Freshwater > Creek >...
GCGCTGGCCGACATTCTCACCGAATACTGGAATCGCGATCTGGCGGTAAGCGTAGTCCAGCAGCGGATCGCGGCCGCGCTCGCCGATTGAACGCGTGCGCCGCATGATCACGCGCCGCATCGACAGTGGACTGCGCCGCGCGCACCTGGCCCTGGTGCCGATGGCCCTGGTGGCTTTGGTCTGCTATCTGGGTGCGACGCTTTGGTCGTTGCGCATCTCGCTGAGCAGTTCACGCAGTTTTCCGGTCAGCGATTTCGTCGGCCTGGCGCAATACCGTCGCTTGTTCAGCAACGAGCGCTGGTTGCATTCGCTGGGGAACCTCGCGACTTACGGTCTGCTGTTCGTAGCCGCCTGCCTGATCATCGGCTGGCTGCTGGCTATATTGATCGAGCGCGAAGTGCGCATGGGCGGCGCGCTGCGACTGGTATTCCTGTACCCCTACGCCATGTCCTTCATTGCCACCGGACTCGTGTGGCAGTGGTTGCTGAATCCGGGCCTCGGCATCCAGGAAGCCGTGCGGCGCTGGGGATTCAGCCAGTTTCGCTTCGACTGGCTGGTCGACCAGGATCATGCGCTCTATACGATCGTGATTGCGACGGTCTGGCAGGCATCTGGCCTGGTCATGACGATACTGCTCGCGGGCATGCGCGGCATCGATGCGGATATCTGGCGCGCAGCGCGCATCGATGCAGTGCCCGCGTGGCGACTGCACTTGTGGGTCATCGCGCCGATGCTGGCGGCGCCGTTTGCCACGGCCACCCTGTTGCTGCTGACGGGCGTCGCGAAACTCTACGACGCCGTGGTCGCCATGACCCAGGGCGGGCCGGGCACCGCGAGTGAAGTGCCCACCAAGTTCATCATGGATCACCTGTTCGGGCGCGCCAACATCGCCCTGGCTTCGGCTGGCGCGACGGTGCTGGTGCTCAGTGCACTGATCGTGATGATGCCACTGATCTATGCGCGTGCGCGCAGCAGCCGGAGACCGGCATGAGCGGGGCGGGAGGCGAACGGCCATCGGTGCCGCGGCGCTGGTACACCGATCCTGCGCGGCTGGGCCTGCTGGCGCTGCTGCTCTCGGCCGCGCTGTGCTTCCTGCTGCCCCTGTATGTGATGAGCCTGACCTCGTTCAAGAGCATGGAAGAGATCCGCAACACGTCCTTGTTCGCGCTGCCGCCGCAGTTGAGTTTCGCGGCCTGGCAGGCCGCCTGGAGCAGCGCGTGTACGGGCGTGGCCTGCAATGGCATCAGCGCCGGTTTCTGGAATTCAGTGCTGATCGTGATTCCCAGTACGCTGATCGCCGTGGGCCTGGGCGCGCTCAATGGTTACGCGCTGGCGTTCTGGCGGCTGCGCGGCGCCGGTGTGCTGTTCGCCGTGCTGATGATCGGCGCCTTCCTGCCCATCCAGGTCATGATGTTGCCACTGGTGCGCCTGCTGGCGCCGCTCCATCTGGTCGGTACACTCACTGGCATCATCATCGTGCACGTGATCTTCAGCATGCCGGTGATGACGCTGATCTTCCGCAACTACTATGCGGCCTTGCCGCGCGAACTGTTCCTGGCCGCGCGCCTCGATGGTGCCGGCTTCCTGTATGCCTTCCTGCGCCTGATGCTGCCGATGTCGCTGCCGATGCTTGCCGTGGCAGCCATCATGCAGGCCACGGGCGTGTGGAACGACTACCTGCTGGGCCTGGTGTTTGCGGGGCGCGAGCACCTGCCGATGACCGTGCAGCTCAACAATCTCGTCAACACCACGACCGGTACGCGTGAGTACAACGTCGACATGGCGGCGACCCTGCTGACGGCGCTGGTGCCGCTGTTGATCTATGCGCTGGCGGGGCGCTGGTTCGTGCGTGGCATTGCCGCCGGCTCGCTCAAGGCCTGACGCATGACGGCACTCACGGTGGAGCAATTGTCGGTGCAGCTGGGCGGCCGCAGGGTGATCGAGCGGCTTGATCTGCAGGTGGAGTCCGGTGAGTTCCTGGTGCTGCTGGGCGCCTCCGGCTGCGGCAAGTCGACCTTGCTGCACACTGTGGCCGGGCTGCAGGCACCACACGCCGGGCGCGTGCTCATCGATGGCGTCGATCGCACCTGGAGCGATCCGGGCGAGCGCAATGTGGGCATGGTGTTCCAGTCCTATGCGTTGTATCCCACGCTGTCAGTCGAAGGGAATCTCGGTTTCGGGTTGCGCGCACGCGGCGTGGCGCGCGGCGAAGTGCGCGAGCGTGTACGGCGTGTGGCGCAGTTGCTGCAGCTCGACGCCTTGCTGGAGCGCAAGCCCGCACAGCTCTCCGGTGGACAGCGCCAGCGCGTGGCCATCGGGCGGGCCTTGGTGCGCGAAGCCGGTCTGCTGCTGCTCGATGAGCCGCTGTCGAACCTGGACGCCGGCCTGCGCGCCACGCTGCGGCGTGAGCTCAAGCTGCTGCACCAGCGACTGGGTGCGACGATGATCCATGTCACCCACGACCAGGTCGAGGCCCTGACACTGGCAACGCGCCTGGCCGTGATGCAGGACGGGCGCATCCGACAGCTGGGTACGCCAGACGAAGTCTACCGGCGCCCCGCGAATCGGTTCGTAGCCGGGTTCATCGGCTCGCCGGCGATGAATTTCATCGAAGGCAAGATCGCGCGCGTGGGTGCCGCGCTGCAATTGTGCGCGACCGGTCTGCGCGTCGATCTGCCGGCGCAACTGTTCAGTGCGGCGCTGCCATTGGATGGCGAGTCGCTGGTGCTGGGCCTGCGGCCAGAGCAGATTCACCTCGCGTCTGCTGCTGGCGTGAGCAGCGGGCAGGGCGCCAGCGACGGGCGCGGCGCCAACATCGGAGCGGGCAGGGTGACGCTGATCGAACCGCTGGGCAGCCACGAAGTGGTGTGGATCGAGCTCGAGTGCGGTACGGTCGCGGCACTGAATCATCAGGGCCAGCGTTACCATTGCGGCGATGGGGTGAGCCTGGCGGCGGATCTGGAAACCGTGTCATTGTTTGACGCCACCACCGGGGAGCGACGCTGACATGAGCCCTGCCAATCCCTCTGCTGTTGCACGCGGCACGCTGTGGCGCGGTGCATTGGCCGCGGCGCTGGTGCTGGGCCTGGCGGGCTGCGCGACGCCAATGCGCGAACCCGCGGTGCAGGTGTGGGTGACCACCGCGGATCGCAGCCGCCTGCTGGCGCGCGATACCGACCTGCATTTCGCAACCGCCGCATCACTACCGCTCAACATAGCAGTCGATGCGCGCCATCATTACCAGGAATTCCTGGGTGTCGGTGCCGCATTCACCGACTCGACCGCGTTGCTGTTCGAGCAGAAGCTGGCGCCCGAGGCGCGCACCGCACTGATGCACGAACTCTTCGGCCCGCCGCCCGGCATCGGCCTCAGCCTGATGCGCGTGCCGATCGCGGCCTCCGATTTTTCAGTCGAACGCTATTCCTTCGATGACCTGCCGGCCGGAGCCACGGATCCGACGCTGGCTCATTTCGATCTGGGTGCCAACGGCAAGCGCGTACTGTCACTGGTGCAGGCGGCGCACGCGATCAACCCGACCCTGCGCCTGATAGGTTCTACCTGGAGTGCACCGGGCTGGATGAAGAGCTCCGGCAGCGTGATCAAGGGCCATCTGCTGCCGGAGCACTATGATGTCTTCGCCGATTACCTGCTGCGCTTCGCCGACAGTTACCAGCAGGCGGGTGTGCCGCTCTATGGCCTGACAGCACAGAACGAGCCGGGTTTCGAGCCCACGGACTATCCGGGCATGCGCTTCGAGGCCGTCGATCGTGCGCGCTTCATTGCGCAGCACCTCGGCCCCAAGCTGTCGCGCCGCGCCGGCGCGCCGTTGTACTTCGACTACGACCACAATTGGGATGTCTCCGAGTCGCCGCTCCAGGTGCTGGATGTTCCGGCCGCCGCCCACTACGTTGCCGGCATCGCCTGGCACTGCTACGGCGGCGAGATCGATGCGCAGTCGCTGGTGCATACGGCACATCCAGGCTTTTCCGCGTTGATGACGGAGTGCTCGGGAGGTGAGTGGGCGCCATCCTGGGCCGAGGGCCTGCGCTGGTTTGGCGGCACGCTGTTGATCGAAGAGGGCCGCAACTGGGGTAGCGGCACCATCCTGTGGAACCTGGCCCTGGATGAGCGCCATGGCCCGCATCTGGGAGGCTGCGATGATTGTCGTGGCGTGGTGACCATCGACTCGACCAGCGGTGCCGTCACGCGCAACGTCGAGTACTACAGCCTGGCGCACCTGGGGCGCTTCGTGCGGCCCGGCGCCCGACGCATCGATTCCACCACCAATCTCGATGGCTTGATCAGTGTCGCCTATCGCAACAGCGACGATGGTTCGCTGGTGCTGCTGGTGTTCAACAAGGCGCAGGCCGCGCGCCGCTTCTCGGTACGCCATGCGCAGCGCACGCTGACCTATGCACTGCCGGCCGGTGCACTCGCCACCTTTGCGTGGCAACCGCGGTGACATCAATACAAGGAGTCAATGCCATGTGGACCAATTTGAAGCAGCTGCGTACAGGGGCTGGGCAGCGACACCGATACCCGCATGTGCTGCTGCTGGTGGCGCTGGCGGCGTCCAGTGGCGTGTGCGGTGCTGCGGCCGATGTGCAGCCGTTCCTGGGCCGCTGGAATGTCACGCTGAAGGCGGGCAAGCGCGACTTGTCCTCGTGGCTGGAAATCTCCACGGTGGATGGAGCGCCGCAGGTGCGCATGGTGGGTCGCTGGGGGCACGCGCGCGTCCTGCCAGAAGCCAGCATCGTGGGTGAGCGCATACATTTCGTGTCGCCCAGGGAAGAAGAGGGTCGCGTCGATTCCGACATGGCTTTCGATGGTCGCCTGCGTGGCCACACGATAGAGGGCACAACCACGGCACCGGACGGCGCGCTGTGGACCTGGCACGCCGTGCCGGCACCCGAGCTCAAGCCACCAGCGGCGATCAGCTGGGGCAAACCCATCGCTCTGTTCAACGGCCGCGATATGCACGGCTGGCGCAGCAGCGATCCGGCCGCGCACAGCCGCTGGCTGGTCACGGATGGCACGCTGTTGAGCCAGGGTCAGGGGCCCGACCTGCAGACCCAGAAGAAATTCCGCGACTTCAAACTGCACATTGAATTCAACTGCGCGCCCGTTTCCAACAGTGGTGTGTACCTGCGCGGCCGCTACGAGGTGCAGATCGAAGTCGGGCCACCGCCGGCTGCCGCCAACCAGGGGTTGGGCGGTGTGTACGGCTTTCTCGCGCCGCAGCCCAAACCACAGATCCAGGCAGGCCAGTGGCATGCCTACGATCTCACGCTCGAAGGCCGCTACGTCACCGTGGTGCTCGATGGCCAGACGTTGATCGACAACCAGGAGATTCCCGGCACGACCGGCGGCGCTCTTGATACCCGCGAAGGGCGTCCCGGTCCGATCCTGCTGCAGGGGAGCGAGGAGGGCCGGGTCGCATTCCGCAACATCGTGATCACGCCGGCGCGGGACTGAGCCCATGCACGTTCAGAGCGGCAAGGCGGCCGCGCCGATCGGCGTTGGCATCATCGGCTCGCAATTCATTTCCGGTATCCATGCCGAGGCGCTGCGCGCCTGCCCGCAGGCGCAATTGCTTGGAGTGGCATCGCCCACTGCGGGTCATGCCGCACAATTCGCCGCGCGCCATGAGATCGCCCGTTGCTACACCGACTACCACGAACTGTTGGCTGACCCCGCGATTGCGATGGTCGTGGTCGGCGTACCCAATGACCTGCATTGCGCAATCACGCTGGCGGCCGCCGCCGCCGGCAAACATGTGGTGATGGAAAAGCCGCTGTGCCTGAACCTCAGTGAGGCCGATCAGATGATCGCCGGCTGCCGCCAGGCGGGGGTGAAGCTGATGTATGCCGAGGAACTGTGCTTCGCGCCCAAGTACGTGCGCCTCAAGCGGCTGCTCGACGAGGGCGCACTCGGTACACCCACGTTGCTCAAGCAATCCGAGAAGCACGACGGCCCGCACGCCGCGCATTTCTGGGACGTGAATCGCTCCGGCGGCGGTGTGCTGATGGACATGGGTTGCCACGCGATCGAGTTCTTCCGCTGGCTGCTGAACCGTCCGCCGGTGAAATCGGTGTACGCGCAACTGAACACGTCGGTGCATCAGGACAAGACCCGCGGTGAGGACAATGCATTGCTGATACTGGAGTTTGCCGATGGCACGATCGCATTGGCCGAAGAGAGCTGGACCAAGCTCGGTGGCATGGACGATCGCGCCGAGGTGCACGGCTCCAAGGGCGTCGCCTACGCCGACCTGCTGCACGGCAATGCCCTCGAGACCTACAGCAGCACGGGCTATGGCTATGCCGTGGAGAAGGCGGGGTCCACGGCGGGCTGGAGTTTCCCCATCTATGAAGAAGCATGGAATTACGGCTTTCATGCCGAGATGGCGCACTTCGTCGATTGCGTGCAGCACGATCGGCAGCCGCTGGTCAGCGGTGCGGATGGGCGTGCGGTGCTCGAGGTGTTGTTTGCCGCCTATGAGTCGGCGGGCACGGGTCGCAAAGTGCCGTTGCCGTTTGCGAGCACAGCGCGCAAGCCAATCGATTTATGGCTGCGCCCATGAGCGTGGCTCGCCGGATTCAGGATATCGTGATCGTGGGCGGAGGTACCGCCGGATGGATGACGGCGGCACTCCTCTCGAAGATGCTGGCGGGTGGCTATCGCCTGCAGCTGGTGGAATCGGACGAAATCGGCACAGTCGGCGTTGGCGAAGCGACAATTCCGGCGATCGCAAAATTCAACAAGGCTCTGGATCTGGATGAGGACGAGTTCCTGCGCAAGACACAGGGCAGCTTCAAGCTTGGCATCGAGTTCGTGAATTGGGGGAAACTGGGCGATGCCTACGTGCACGGTTTCGGCCGAATCGGCCAGGACTGGGGTGCATTCAAATGCTATCAGTATTGGCTACGTCAGCGCTTGCTGGGACAAGTCTCCGACCTGGCCAACTTTTCAATCAACACTGCGGCGCCCCGGCAGGCGAAATTCATGCGCAGTCGCGCGGACATGAAGGATTCACCGCTGGCGGACATCGCCTACGCTTTCCATTTTGATGCCACGCTATACGCGCGCTTCCTGCGCCAATACAGCGAGGCGCGCGGCGTAGTGCGCATTGAGGGGCGGATCGTCGACACGCAGCTGCGTGCGACCGACGGGTTCATCGAGGCCGTGGTCCTGGCGGATGGGAGGCGAATCGGGGGCGACCTGTTCATTGATTGTTCGGGTACACGGGCCCTGCTGATCGAACAGGTATTGCACAGTGGCTACGAAGACTGGAGCCAATGGCTCCCCTGCGACCGTGCCATCGTCGTGCCGTGTGAGTCGGATAGGGTCATGCTGCCCATGACGCGCTCGACCGCGCACCGCGCTGGCTGGCAGTGGCGTATCCCGCTGCAGCATCGTACCGGCAACGGTCACGTGTATTCGAGTCGCTGCATCAGTGAGGACGAGGCTACGGCTACATTGCTGGAAAACCTCGACGGCAAGCCGTTGGCGGCGCCGCGGGCCATTCCGTTCCAGCCAGGCAGGCGCCGCAAGGCATGGATTCGCAATTGTGTCGCCGTTGGTCTGGCGGGAGGATTTCTTGAGCCGCTGGAGTCAACCAGTATCCACATGGTCCAGACGGCGCTCATGCGGCTGTTGCGCCTGTTCCCGCATCACGAGTTGAGCCAGAGTGAAATCGACCTGTACAACCACGAGTGCGACTTCGAATACGAGCGCATACGTGACTTTATCATCCTGCATTACAAGGCAACCGAACGCGACGATTCGCAGCTCTGGAACTACTGCCGCAACATGCCGATTCCCGAGACACTGCAGCGCAAGATAGATCTGTTTCGGGTCAACGGCCGCATCTTCCGCGAGAACGAGGAGCTGTTTGCCGAGGAGAGCTGGCTGCAGGTCATGATTGGCCAGCGTATATTTCCAGGCAGTTACGATCCGTTGGTTGACGCGTTGGCGCCCGACGTGATCGAGCGCTACCTCGACGATATCGCCAGGGTTGTCGGTCGCTGCGTCGAGGTGATGCCGCTACACCGTGATTTCATTGCGCGGCACTGTGCCGCCTGACCACGCCAGCGGGTGCTGACTATGACTATACCGGTACGCAGCATCGTGATCGCGGGCGGTGGTACCGCCGGATGGATGGCGGCGGCGCTGCTGGCCAAAGTGCTCTGCCGGGGCTATCAGATTCGGCTGATCGAGTCCGACGAGATCGGTACCGTTGGTGTGGGCGAGGCGACCATACCGCCGATCAAGGCCTTCAATACTGCCTTGCAACTCGACGAGAATGATTTCATTCGTGCGACTCAGGGTACATTCAAGTTAGGCATCGAATTCGTCGATTGGGGGCGGTTGGGTACGCGCTATATCCATGGCTTTGGACGCATTGGCCAGGATCTGGGCATGGTGCGCTGTTACCAGTACTGGTTGCGTCAGCGCCAGCTTGGCGCGGTGCCTGAGCTGAGCGAGTATTCCATCAACACGGTTGCGCCGCGCGACGCCAAGTTCATGCGTAGCAGGCCGGATATGCCCAATTCACCACTGGCCGATATCACCCACGCGTTCCACTTCGACGCCAACTTATATGCGCGCTATCTGCGTCAGTATGCGGAAGCGCGAGGCGTGGTGCGAACCGAGGGCCGGATCGTCAACACGCAGTTGCGCCCCGCCGATGGTTTCATTGAGGCCGTCGTGTTGGCGAGTGGCGAGCAGGTGCACGGCGACCTGTTCCTGGATTGCTCGGGCAGCCGCGGACTGCTGATCGAACAGGCCCTTCACAGTGGCTATGAAGACTGGAGTCGCTGGCTGCCCTGTGATCGGGCGCTGGCAGTACCGTGCGAATCCACGCCGGTACTGCTGCCAATCACCAGGTCTACCGCCCATCGCGCAGGCTGGCAGTGGCGCATTCCGCTGCAGCATCGTACCGGCAACGGTCACGTCTATGCGAGCGCCTTTGTCGACGACGACAGCGCAGCAGCCACGCTGCTCGAGAACCTGGACGGCAAAACGCTGGCGACACCGCGACTGCTGCCGTTCCTGCCGGGAAAGCGGCGAGCAATCTGGAAGCACAACTGTGTCGCGATAGGCCTGGCAGGCGGTTTCCTGGAACCACTTGAGTCGACCAGCATTCACCTGATCCAGTCGACTTTATTCCGGCTGCTGCGACTTTTCCCGCATCGCGGTTTCAGCGCAGTTGAAACTTCGCAATTCAATCGTGCCGCTGATTTCGAATACGAACGCATCCGCGACTTCATCATCCTGCACTACAAAGCCAATGAGCGTGCCGACTCGGAGATGTGGAAATACTGCGCACACATGCCAATACCTGATTCGCTCAGCAACAAGATTGAACTGTTCAGAGCGAACGGGCGGATTATTCGCGAGAATGACGAGTTGTTCACTGAGGAAAACTGGCTGCAGGTCATGGTCGGCCAGAACATTGTTCCACAGGGTTACGACCCGCTGGTAGATCTCGAGGCGCCGGCGACCATTGAGAAGTTCCTGGCCAACATTGCGACCGTAATCAAGCGCTGCGTCGACGTCATGCCGACGCAGCGTGAGTTCATTGACGGGAACTGCGCGGCCAGCACCCCGTCAGGGTAGCCTGCGCAGCGGCAAGTACGGTTCAGTCCAGTTTGTAGGTCACCCCAAGCAAATACTCGCGACCATAAGTGGTATAGCGTTCCGGCAATAGCGCGCTCGGATTTGTGCCGCCGATCGATATCCCCACTTGTGTGCGATAGGGCTCATTGTTCAGGTTGTTGACCTGGAAGACGAATGCCAGCCCCTTGGCTTTGCCATTGTCGATGGCGTAGCCGAGCTGCAGATCAGCCACGGTTTCGGCGAGTATGGCAGCTGTGGTTACATCACCGAATGTGCCGCGCACCGTAGTCTGGAACTTGGAGCGATGGTGGCCGCTGATGCGGGCCGAAAAGCCATATTTCTCGTAGTACGCAGTCAGGCTGGAACTGGTGCCTGAAAGGCCGTCCAGTGGCACGCTGGGATTGTTCTCTTCATGCAGCGAGCTGCGCGTATCCGAGGCACTCAGGATCACGCCAAAGGCATCCAGCTTGTGCCACAGCTGACCCAGATTGTAGGAAAGCGTGTATTCCTGCCCGGCAATAAGTCCCCCGTGCCCGTTGGCCAACGCGCTGAGGTAGCAGCCCGGAATGCATGTCGGCGTAATCAGCGGCTTGGGGTTCACCAGGCCCGTCGGATCGAACGGTATGTTCTGGGTGTAGACGAAATTCCGCAGGTTTTTATAGAACGTTGCGGCTGCGAAATAGCTGCCCTTGCCAAAATAGTGTTCAAACGAGAGATCGTACGCATCTGCGCGCCATGACTCCAGGCCGGGATTGCCGCCGCTCGCCGACCAGTTGTGCGGCACGGTGTCGGATACATCGATGCTGAGCGCTGCCTTCATGTCCTCCATGTTCGGCCGTGCCAATTCCTTGGCGAATCCGAAGCGCAGGTAGGTGTCGGTGGCCATGTCGACCACCAGGTTCAGGCTTGGAATGACATCGGTGTAGCTCTTGCCGCCAGTGAGCGGCACCAACGCTGCGCTGATGGTGTCGTAGTAGAAGCCGGTGGATCCTTGCTTGGCATGTACGACCTGCAGTCCGATATTGCCGTGCACTGGGATGCCGCGGGTGGAGTTCATGCCCAGCTTGGCATATGCCGTGGATACCTTTTCGTTGACCGTCCAGGTGCGGCCAGCAGTATTCCCGCCGACCTGGAGCACCGGTGCGTTGTAGTATTTCGACAGCGTGTCGTAGAAATTGAAGGCCAGCACGCTTCCTGGAATGCCTCCGAAGCTCAATGACGTCGAGGGCAACAGCAGATCCTGGGAGATTTGTGCCGGAGCGCGGCCGTTCTTGAGGAAGTAGTACTGCTCGGAACGCGAATAGTCCTTGGAGCGATCGGAGTAGTTGAGCCCGGCCTCGAAATTATTGAAGAACCCTGGCAAGTCACGCTTGAAGCCAATGCGACCAGACTTGATCTGATCGTCCACCCGCGGGAACTCCGTGCGCCCATCGCGACCCCAGCCCGCAGGATCGCTCAGCAGATTCGCTGTAGGATCGGCATAGCTGATCGAGGGCGTCAGGGTGGTGCGGCCGGACCCGGTCGCGATATGCAGATTGTTGAAATCAACGAGTGAAATACCCGCGCCCGTCGCCGCACCTGCTGATATTTCCGCATTTTGTTCGGTGCGGTGTGCTTTGGAATAACTCAGATCGAGAATGCTGGTCCACGCGCCCATGGTGGCCTGCAGGTTCCAGCCGATCGCCTTGATTTCATCCTGTCGTTTGTTCAGCGTGCTCAGGTCAACCGGATGCAAGCCGATGAGATTGCCGCCTGTAATGATGGTATTGCCGTTTACCAGGCTGGTGGTCGGGTTGGTGTAGTACGAGCCACCCCAGTTATTGATCGCGGAGCTGAAGTCCGACATCAAGGTTCGGCGGTTCTCGACCTGATCGAATTTCGAGTAATACAGGTCGACGATGCTATGAATAGCGTCGTTCGGTTTGAATTCCACGACCGCCATAAGACCGGTGCGCGCCTGTTTGGTCGAGGCTGCACCGGCCTCAAGTCCCTGCAGTCCGACCGCAGGCACGCCTTGCGCGTCGAGAATTGGAGTGCCGGGATTCGTTCCGCCGTTACAAGGGTTGGCTACCGAGCAGATCGGACCTCCGCCCCAGGCCGAAGTGTCGCCGGTCCACCACCAGGATTTGTAGTGTTCTTCCTGCTGGGGGGTGTTCAGGTATGCCAAGCCGATCGCCAGTCCGACCTTGCCATCCGCGAACTGATCGACGTACGAGGCGCTGAGGCGCGCACCCTTGGCGCTGGTATCGGCATTCAGCTGGCCATTTGAATTGGTTTCTCCGCGCGCGTTGAAGACCAACTGACGCGAATGGAAATCCAGCGGACGCACTGTTTGCAGATTCACGGTTCCCGACAGTCCCATGCCCACCAGCGAGGCATCGGGCGTCTTGTATACGGTCACTCCGTTGATCAGTTCCGAAGGAAACTGGTCGTACTCAACCGAACGATTGTCGCCAGTACTGACCATCTCGCGACCGTTCAACAGGGTGGTGGCATAGCGCGGCGCCAGGCCGCGAATTGAAATCACTTGCGCGCGTCCATTGACCCGCTGCGCGGTCAGGCCAGGCAGGCGGGCCAGCGATTCGGCAATGCTGATGTCGGGCAACTTGCCAAGGTCTTCGGCTGAAATAGTCTCGACGATGGAGTCTGACTTCTTCTTTGCCGCTACCGACGTTTCAATGGAGTGGCGTATGCCCGTAACGACAACTTCTTCGATGGGTTCGGCGCTGGCCGCATTGCTCGTTTGAGCTGACGCGCCCGTGCCATAGAGAATTGCGGCAACGGCCGCAGCCACGGTGTTGAGAGTGCCCGGATGGCAAGTCGACTCACGCAGGCCAGCCCGATACGCTGCACGATTCTTCATCTGAATTCCCCCAGCTCTTGATTGGAAAGGCATCCAGCGGGGCCTCGGCCCTGCTGCCTGCTTAGACATTTACCCCACACTCACGACCTGTATTTTGCGGGCTTATTTCCGGTATCTGTGGACGCAAGCGACGAGCGGCGACTACAAATGGAAACCTTCCCACTTTCTCTAGCTGGAATTTACAGTCGGCATCTGTGGCTGTCAATCACTACGCCGGCTTCGTGCGCGAGTTGTGATGTACCGGACTTGCGATGCCGCACAATTATTTGGCTAGTATCATGCGCGCGCAGTCGTCATTCGGAATGCGCTGCAATAGTGCTCCAATTGCCCGGAGAATGTCTCCATGTCCAATGCGAATCCAAATGGCCGGCGCACCTGCACGTGGTTGATGACAGGTGATGTAAGTGCTTACACGGTATCGCGCCTACACTTGGTGCAATCAGGTTGGACGCCCGGATTTCCCGCAGTTGAGCCGCACCTTCAGGCGGAGACCCCATGAAACAGCTTTATGCGCTTGCCTCCGGCCTGATGTTCGCGGCTTTGCCATTGGTTGCCGCGCAACCTGTAGTGACGCCGCCGCAATCGATGGCCAGCGTGCCCCCCGAGGCGCCGATGTTGGGCTACAGCACCGCCGCTGCGATCGATCAGCGCGGCTGGGAGCAGCGCTTCCGCGAGGGCGTGTCGAAGGATGCGATCCGCGAGAACATGCGACGCCTGAGCGCGCGCCCGCATCACGTCGGCTCGCCCTACGACAAGGACAATGCCGAGTGGATGCTCGCGCGTTTCAGGGAGTGGGGGTTCGATGCGAAGATCGAGACCTTCAATGTGCTGTTCCCGACGCCCAAAGCGCGCGTGCTCGAGATGCTGGCGCCGCACCGGTATCGCGCCAGCCTGACCGAGCCACGCTTCGAGGTGGATCCCGGTTCAAAGCAGGGCGCCGAGCAGCTGCCGACCTACAATGCCTATTCCGCAGACGGCGATGTCACTGCGCCACTGGTGTATGTGAACTACGGCAATCGCGACGACTACGAGCAACTCGAGCGCCTCGGAGTCTCGGTCAAGGGTGCCATCGTGATCGCGCGCTATGGCCATGGCTGGCGCGGCATCAAGCCGAAGGTAGCGGCCGAACATGGTGCGGTCGGTTGCATCATCTATTCGGATCCGAAGGGTGATGGTTACTACGAAGGCGATACCTTCCCTGCGGGCGGCAATCGCGCGCAGGGTGGTGTGCAGCGTGGCAGCGTCATGGATACCGAGTACCCCGGGGATCCGCTGACGCCCGGCGTAGCCGCGACCGCTGATGCCAAGCGCCTCGATCTCAAGGACGCGCGCACGCTCACGCGCATACCGGTGCTGCCGATCTCGTATACCGATGCCTTGCCGCTGCTCTCGGCGCTTGCGGGTCCGGTGGCGCCGGGCGACTGGCGCGGCGCTCTGGCCATCACGTATCACATCGGGCCCGGGCCGGCGCGCGTGCACCTGAAAGTGGCTTCCAACTGGGACATCAAGCCCATCTACGATGTGATCGCTACGCTCAAGGGCTCGCAGCTTCCCGATCAATGGGTGATCCGCGGCAATCACCACGATGCCTGGGTGAACGGCGCCGAAGATCCGATCTCCGGCCAGTCGGCCATGCTCGAGGAGGCGCGCCAGTTGGGCGCACTGCATCGCCAGGGCTGGAATCCGCGTCGCACCGTGATCTATTGCGCCTGGGATGGAGAGGAGCCCGGCCTGCTGGGTTCGGTGGAGTGGGTCGAGGCGCATGTGCAGGAGCTGCGCGCGCACGCCGTGTCGTACATCAATTCCGATTCGAACGATCGCGGGTTTCTGGATGCTTCCGGCACGCAGGACCTGCAGAAGTTCGTCTCCGGCGTCGCCAAGGAGATTGCCGATCCCGAGACTGGCATGAGCGCTTACCAGCGCGCGCACCTGCACGCCATCGCAGTGGCGAAGAACGCCGAGGAGCGCGCCGGGCTGCGCGGCCGGAGCGATCTGGTGCTCGACATGCTGGGCGACGGCTCGGATTTCACGGCGTTCCAGGACTACGCTGGCATTCCGACGATGAGCATCGAGTATGGCGGCGAGGACGATGGCTCGCAGTATCACTCGATCTACGACGACTTCTACTGGTTCACGCATTTCGTCGATACCGACTTCGCCTACGGGCAGGCGCTCTCGCGCACGGCCGGCACGGCCATGATGCGCCTGGCCGATGCCGAAGTGATTCCGCTCGACTTCGCGCCGCAGGCCGAGGCGCTCGAACACTACGTGAGTGCGCTCGAAACGCTGCTGAAG
>Ga0075021_10000959_pt1 | contig 14774 bp, 12 predicted proteins | sample ColStrG_CSR_2012_FD_72749 | JGI IMG/M metagenome (GOLD analysis project Ga0075021, IMG submission 72749) | Freshwater sediment microbial communities in response to fracking from Pennsylvania, USA - Cold Stream Run_MetaG_CSR_2012 | ecosystem: Environmental > Aquatic > Freshwater > Creek >...
TGATACGGTGCCGACGGCTTTGACTTCGTTGCGCGTTCCGTGGGTCTTATCCCATAGGGTCAGTAAGGACGGCAGAGCCGCAGTGCCATAGTCGGCTGATCCAGACAACAACGCGTCGATAACCGGGGCCGGGCCGCTCAATGTATTCACTGTGGCTTCTACCTTGCCGAGGCCGAGTTTGGTTGCCTCCTGTTGCAAGATGCCGCCGCTGACCATTTCATCAACCGGCAGATAGAGAAGACCGCGCTGTTGCACAAAATTCACCGTGAGCGAGGTCTGCGCGCGCAAGATCGCGGGCGTGGCCACCAGGCCTACGCCGACTGCTACAGTTGCGACAGCCTGGCGCCGGGTCACTGGACTAAGTGTGTTCTTCCCCAACATTGTGCGTCTCGCCAATTGTCCGAATTGTCGGTTCTAGCGGCGGCTATAGAGCCGGCCTTAATTGATGATAGGCTTAATCAAACATACCAACAAATAATCCACCCCCCGGGGCAAAATGAAAATTCAGCAGGTCAAGATCAACTTTGTCCGTCTTCCACTCGAGGAGCCCTTGGTCGGTGCCCCGCCGATGCCCGGCATGCTGCGCGAATTCTTCACTGTACAAGTCCTCACCGATGACGGCATCGAGGGTATTGGCATCACCACATTCGGCGGCAAACTCGTCCGCACGCTGAAGACGGCGCTAGACGAGTTTAGCGAACTCATCAGGGGCGAAGATCCACTACGAACGGAACAGGTGGTCGCCAAACTGCGCGCCGCATCGGCGCCTTGCGGCCCCGGTGGGGTAGCGGCCTTAGCCATGGCGGCAATCGACATCGCGCTGTGGGACATCCGCGGCAAGGCATTTGGTGTTCCGCTGGCGCGGTTGCTCGGCGGCCTGCGCGACCGTGTGCCGGCTTATGCTAGCGGTGCGCTGACGCGGACAACGCCGACTGACACACTCGAGCGCGCCGCCGCCGCACTGGTCGAAAAGGGCTACCGCCAGATCAAGGCCCAAATGGCGGTGGAAGGACTTAATGCCCATCAAGAGGTAGAGCGCATCCGTCTCATACGCCGCGCGGTCGGACCGGAAACCAATTTGTTGGTGGATATCAATCAGCGCTGGGGCGTGGACGAGGCTATTTCCATTGGACGTCGCGTCGAGGAACTTGGCTTGGGGTGGCTGGAAGATCCCACCAGATGTGACGACTATGAGGGGCTCACCAAGATAGCCGATGCTTTGGCGACGCCGATATGCGCTGGCGAATATCTCTATGGAATAGAGCCGCATCGGCAGACGCTTGCTCATCACTCGGTCGACATCGCCATGATCGATCTGCTTCGGGTGGGCGGTGTGACGCAATGGATGAAGGTCGCTGGTATGGCTGAGGCATTCAATAGGCCAGTGGCCAGCCATCTCTTGCCGGAGATCCACGTCCATCTTATCGCCGCCGTACCGAACGGCCTTATGGTCGAATACATGCCTTGGACTTGGCGGCTGTTCGAGAATCCGCCGATTCCAGAAAAAGGCGAGATCGCTGTGCCGACTGGAGCCGGGCTAGGGCTGAAATTTGCGTCCAACCTTTTCGATAAATATGGCGTCGACTAGAGCGCAACGAGGACTGGGGCCGTCTGGCTGCGCTAAGCTCCCGCGAAGTTCGATCAGCTGTCTGGTGCGGACATCGCCCCCTTCCAGAGCGGCTGTTTAATCCAATACGATGCTCTGCCCTGAGCCTCAGGGGAGGCAATAAGACGGCGCGGGATATCGCGCTAAAAATCGATGGCAAATCAATGAAGGGGGAGTGCCATGGTCAGCCGTAGAACCTTCTTGTCGCTCGCCGCCGGTGGCATCGCCGCGCCCCGGTTGGCTTCCGCTCAACAGCCGTCGCGGAAGGTCGCCCTTTACGCAAACGTGGGGGCCGACCTCACGCACTATGACATCGATGTCGCGGGCGCGGAGTTGATCAAGAGAGAAACAGTCACGCTGCCTGCGGGGGTGCAGTATGCTTGGCCGCATGCATCGAAACGCTATCTGTATGTTGCAACCAGCAGCAGCGCCTCCGGTTATGGCAAGGCCGGGACCGAGCACCACGTCACCGCGTTCAGCATCAACCCCGCGACTGGCGCTCTCAGCCAACACGGGTCCTCGATGCCTCTGCCGACGCGCCCTATCCACATCAGCACGGACATTCCGTCTGAGAACATTCTGGTGGCGTTCAACAATCCAAGCGCGGTGCGCGTCTACCGCATCAACAAGGACTTCACGCCGGGCGAAGAGGTGGCCCAGCCGGGTCCAATCGACGCCGGTATCTTCGCCCACCAGGTGCGCACAACTCCTGACAATCGGCTGGCGATCCTGGTAACTCGCGGCAACGAAGGCACCCCCACCAAGACGGAGGATCCGGGTGCGCTGAAAGTTTTCAACTACAAGAATGGCGTGCTGACGAACGAAGTTTCAATCGCGCCCAACGGAGGCAAAGAATTCGGCCCGCGGCACCTCGACTTTCATCCGACCAAACCGTGGATGTATGTGTCAATCGAGACGCAGAACAAGATGTACATGTATCGGTTAGAGAAGGGCAGGATCAACGCGGAAATCGCGTACCGCTCGGAGACGTTGGCCGAGCCGAACAACATCAGGGCGCGTCAGGCGGCCGGCACGGTCCACGTCCATCCGAACGGCCGTTTCGTCTACGGGGCCAATCGCGCCGAGGCCACGATCGAAGTTCAGGGCAAGCAGTTATTCAAAGGTGGTGAAAACAGCATCGTCGTGTACGCGATCAACCAATCCACCGGCGCGCTGACACCAATCCAGCACATCGAAACCCAAAAGATACACCCGCGCACCTTTCATATTCACCCAAGTGGACGCCTGCTGGTGGCTCAACACAATCTGCCGGTGAATGTGCGGGACGGCGATGCGGTAAAGGCGATACCCGCCGGCCTATCCGTGTTCCGCATTGGCGATGATGGCAAGCTAACATTCGCGCGCAAGTACGATATCGATGTCGGTGACAAGACAATGTTCTGGATGGGGATGGTGCCGCTGTAAGCGAGCGACCAGCGAGCAGGGTGGTTAGCCGACATGGGCGTCGCCTTGCCATCGGCCTCGCTGAATTCGCGTAATGGGAACTAAGGAACGTCGCATTTGCGCGCCAGGTATCAGTTCGGCTTGATACCGGCGAACTTGACCACCTTGGCCCACTTCTCGGTCTCGTCGGCTATGAACCTGCCGAAGTCGGCGGGTGAGCCGACGAACACGGTTGCGCCGAGTTCGGCAAACCGCGCCTTCAGTTTTGGATCGGTGAGGCCGGCATTGATATCCGCGTTGAGTTTCTCGATGATCGCGGTGGGCGTGTTACTGGGCGCGCCGATGCCGACCCAGGCGCTCGCCTCATAGCCAGGCACGAACTCGCTGATCGTGGGGACGTTCGGGAGCACCTCCGAACGTGCGGCCGTGGTAACCGCCAACGCACGCAGCTTGCCGGACTTGATGTGCTCGATTGTCTCGGTGACGACGCTGAATCCGACCTGCACCTGTCCGCTAATGAGATCGACCATCGCGGGCGCCCCGCCGCGATACGGCACGTGGACCATATCGATACCAGTCATCATTTTGAACAGTTCGCCACACACATGTGGCAGAGTCCCGTTGCCGCTCGAGGCCATGTTAATCTTGCGTGGATTGGCCTTGGCATAAGCAACGAACTCGGGAACTGACTTGGCCGGGAAAGATGGATTAACCTGCATGACGAATGGCGCGCGCATGATGCTAGCGACCGGCGCGATGTCGCGGATGAAATTGAAACTGAGCTTGTCGTAAAGTGTGGCATTGCTCGCGTTCGCGGACGCGACCAGGAGGAGCGTGTAGCCGTCGGCGGGCGCGTGCACGACCGCCTCGGTAGCGAGATTGCTGGCGGCGCCCGGCCGGTTCTCAATAATGAATGGCTGACCAAGCCGCTCCGACAACCATTGACCGATCAGGCGTGCTTCGATGTCGGGCCCACTACCGGGAGGATAACCCACAATGACGTGTACCGGTCGCGTTGGATAATCGAGCGCCAATGCGATGCGGGAGACGGTCGGTAGAGCTACGGCTCCCGCTGCGAGATGCAAAAATTGACGGCGGAGAAGCTTCATTCGATCGACCTCGTCGACGCGCAGGAGGAACTAGACCCAATGAATGAGTCCAACTACTCACAGCTTGGGGGTGTAAGCCTTGATCACCTTGGCCCACTTTTCCGTTTCCTCGGCCATCAATCGCCGGAAATCAGCGGACGAGCCGGGAAGAATGGCGCCGCCTGTGTCAAGGAGACGTGCTTTCATCACCGGATCGGTGAAGGCCGCATTGATCTCCCTGTTGAGCCTGTCGATGATTTCGGCCGGCGTATTCGCAGGAGCGCCAATGCCCGTCACAGCGCTCGCTTCGTAGCCTGGGACGGACTCGCCCAAAGTCGGGACCTCCGGCAAGGCCTCTGAACGCTTTGCCGTAGTCACCGCCAGCGCGCGCAGCTTGCTGCTCCTGATGGGCCCAATTGACGCCGACATGGGTTCGAACATGACCTGCGTCTGCCCTTCGGTCATGCCTTTGAGCGCCGGTCCACCGCCGGCGTAATGCACGACGGTCAAGTCGAGTCCTGTCATCATTTTGAACAGCAGGCCGGTCACGTGAGGCGAACTTCCGTTCCCGGTCGATGCCATCTTAACACCCCCTGGGTTCGCTTTCGCATAGGCGATGAACTCCGGAACGGTTTTTGCTGGGACCGAGGGGTGGACCAGCATGACGAGTGGCTCGCGCGTGATCGCAGCGACCGGCGCGATGTCGCGCAAGAAACTGTGATTGAGATTGTCGTAAATCGAGGGGTTGATTGCGTTCGCCGGCCCGACCAGAAGGAGCGTATAGCCGTCGGCCGGCGCGCGCACGACGACCTCGGTGGCGATGTTGCCGGAGGCGCCGGGCTGGTTCTCCACGATAACCGGCTGACCCAGCCGCCCGGATAGCCATTGTCCCATCAGGCGCCCTAGGATGTCGTTGGGGCCGCCCGCCGGAAAGCCGACGATGAGGTGTACCGGACGCACTGGATATGACTGTGCACTTGCGATTGTCGCCGTGGCAGCGAAAAGGACGCCAGCCCCTGCCAAGCTTAGAAACCAGCGGCGAGGAATATGCATCCTGTTGAAGTCTCCTGATAGGCGAGATGGTCAAGTCAGCATTCCAATGACGAATGCTAGCCGGGATTCATACCTTTGGTCTTGATTGCCGAGATCCCAGCCGGTGATCTCAGAAACGAGATCAGGTCACGTGCCGCTTGCTGGTTCGGCGAACTCGCGGCAATTGCCGCCGTGAAGACGATGTAGGACTGAATGTCCTCAGGAATCGGGCCAACGAGTTGCGCCCCCGGAACCGAAAGGATGTTCGGGATCACAATAATCCCCAGTTCCACATCGCCGGCCGCCACTGCTTCGGAAACCGATTCCGTCTCCGGTTTTATTGTTTTTGCCCGAAGCGCTTCGGCAATGTCCATACGTGCGAACAAGCCATCCAGATAGATCGTGCTGGCGCCCTCCTTGAGGTAGGTGATGGATTTGGCCGCAAGCAGCGTCCGCTTGAACGCTTCGACCGTGCTGATATCCGGAATTTTAGCGCCGCGTCGAACGGCGACACCGATTCCAGCCTTCATGATGTCCGCGCGCGTATCGGCGACGAGTTTGCCTTTCTTGATCAGGTCATCCGTCTGGAAGTTGACCAGGACGGCCACATCGAAAGGCTCTCCCGCTTCAATCCTTCGCTTCATAACGGCGGCGACGTCGGTGAGCACCACCAGCCGATGGCCTGTCGCCCGCTCGAATTGCGGCCCGATGTCCTCGGCAATCATTTTGGTTACCCGCGAGCCGAAGATCTTGAGTTCAGCGCTGGACGCGGGGCTTGCCGCAATGGCGCAAAGTCCGACCGCCACGCAGAGGGAAGAGAACATTTTCATCAGGACGCCTCCGAAGCGCACGTGAGAGAAGTCTTTGGTCCGCCTTCCTGACAAGGAACGGCAGAGCCAGAATGATCGGGCAAGCCAATTCCGTCCAATAGCTTCCGACTGCCTCGGTCCGGATTTGCAGCGTTGGTAGTATCCGGGCCAGACCGTGTGGCCGGCGCATCCGAAATGATCGTTGGCGTGATCGCGCGGTGACTGCTCCCTTGGACGCGATCAGAGTTTGGTTGCCGCGCGAGATAGAAGCCTCCAGTCCGTACCCTGTTTCTGCCAGTTCATCAGGATATGGAGTTTGGTGGAGCTTTTCTTGCCATCGGCGATAGCTTCGCTTTCGCTTACCCAGTTGAACCGCACGATTGCTGCAGGGCCGACAACACGAATCTTGAGATCCTGGTAGGAAAGCGACAAGAATTTCGTTTTTCTATTGGTGGCGTTGGCGATGAAGGTCGCCTTGTCCTCGACCCGGCCATCGGAGTGGCTGTAGCTGAGCTCCGCCGCGCAGAGCGCGTCGAGCGCTTTGCCGTCGGTCGCCACCTGAGCCGCGCGGAATGCCTCGACGCTCTTCGCCACAGCATCTTCATCCGACAAAGCGGCGAGGGCCGGCACGACGCCTAGGAACCCGATGGCAAGAGCCGAGAAGGCCAATTGACGACGATCGATATTCATCTTCTCCCCCATTTTTACCTAGGAACAATCTTGTTGCTGGTGTCATGCCCAATGTCGGCGCGTCCCAACCATGGAATCCCGGACCTCTGGCACCTCCGTCCCGGGGTTAATCCTGCCCGCTTTCCCAAGCGGAATGGCGGTACTGTTAATTTTTGGCCGGGTCCTTCACGTTCTCGATCTTGTCGATCTCGATGTTTTGGCCCTTGCCATCAATTTTCTCCACACGACGGACGTAGACATTCTGCACGATGTCGCGGGTGTCTGCGTCAATTGATATCACGCCACGCGGACTTTCCCATTTCATGCCCTTGGCGGCGGCAATCAAGGAATCGCCGTCTGCTTTGCCACCAGTCTTTTTAAGCACCTCGTAGATCAAATGCATGCCATCCCAGCCGCCGATGGAGAAAACGTCGGGGCTGCGATTGAACTCGGCGCGATAGGCTTTCACGAATGCTTCGTTCATCGCCGACTGGTGCTCCCAGCCATAGTGAAACACCGTTCGAATGCCGATAGCGCTATCACCCATACTCTTGAGAGCATTGTCGTCCATCGTAATTTCACCTTGGCCAAGAATTTTGGTCGCAGGTATTCCGCGCTCCTGCATTGCCTTGGTCATGGCAGGCGGTTGCGCACCGCCCGGAATGAAGATGAAAATGGCTTCCGGGTCGACGTCCTTCGCGCGTTGCACAAAGGCTGAGAAGTCGGGACTGGCGATCGGCATCCGTACCGATCCTACGATTTGGCCGCCTGCCTCTTTGAAGCTCTTTGTGAACCATGTTTCTGCATCGATTCCCGGCCCGTAGTCTGAGACCATCGTGTAGATCTTACGGAAGCCTGCTTTGTAAGCCCATCCGCCGAAAGAGTTCTCGAGTTGGGGAATCGTCAACGAGGTACGGACGATATAGGGCGACTTGGTCGTAATAATTGAGGTGGCCGCATTCATCACTACCATGAGTTTTTTTGCTTCCGCCGAAATGTCGCCGGCGCCCAGAGCTTCCGGTGTCAGCGTGAAGCCGGCGAGGATATCGACCCGGTCGCGTACGACCAGTTCCTGCGCTAGACGTTTTGCAACGTCAGGATTCGGACCGCCGGTGTCCCTGCGGATGATTTCGATCTTCTGCCCAGAAACTGTGTCACCGTGCTGCTTGACGTAAAGCTTGATGGCATTGTCCATCTGCGCTGCGGTGTCGGCGAACTGGCCCGAATAAGCCATGATCAGGCCGATCTTGATTGTCTGCTGTGCGTTCGCAGAGGACGCCGCCAGCATCGCTGCCGCTAGAAAAAACAAAGTCTTTCGCATGCAAGTCCCCATCAATCATTGTCTCTATCGTTGGCACTGCATAGGGCCAACCGGCAGCATTGACCTGACCGTGGTCAAATTCTGGTCTTGAGTGGAAGGAAATACATCCTCTTCCGGATCAGGGCATGGGCACCTTCAAGAGCGGTTTGTGATTTGTTCTTCCACGTTGCGGCTATCGTCAGAAACCGCGCATTATTCCGCTGCCTGCCGTGACGGTGGGCGCACGGTTTCAAGACCGTCAGCCGCAGTGGCGGAGATCGTCGTGCGCACCATGAGCCGCGCCTCGTGCGCGGGCCAGGGCCGACCGCGATGCATGGTCGCCCTGTTGTCCCACATGACGACGTCGCCACTACGCCAGGTGTGCATGTAGCTCGTTCCCGGCGCTGTCGCGGCGTCCATCATTTGGTCGAGCAGCTCTTTTCCTGCGGCCGGGTCCATACCTTCGATCGCATAGGCGTGCGAGGCGAGGTAAATGGCGCTCCGGCCATTGACCGGATTCTTCCACACCAAGCGCCAGCATTGCGGTGGGAGCGCTGCGCGCTCCTCGCGGCTTGCGAGGTCGGATGCGATCTGGCCGCGGGAATGCGCGTAGTCATGCCAGGCAAAGGAGGTCTTAAGCTTCTGCTGCAACGCCGGCTGAAGTCGTTCGAAGGCGAGGCGAGTAGATACGTATTCAGTTTCGCCGCCGCGCGCCGGGATGATGCGCGCCGAAAGAACTGACGTTAACGCCGGCACCCGTTTGAATGAGCTGTCCGTATGCCAAAGCTGGTTTGCTTTGTTGCGCAGCGCAAGCCGGTGATCGACCGGCACGACTTTGCCGTCCTCGCCGATCGTGGTCAGGATTACGAAATGGGTGCCAGTGCCCTGCGAGCCAACCTTCGTCACTTCAGGCGGGCCAAAGCGGCGCGAGAAGGCGAGCTGAGATTCGTCGGTTAGCCTTTGGCCACGAAAGACGAGTACCGAATGTTCCTCAAAAGCTGCGCGCACTGTAGCATAGGCGGTATCGTCCGATGCGACCTCCGCAATCGTCACGTCACGCAGTTCTGCTGCGAAACCTGGACCGAGTGGTACGATATTCATTGACGGTCCTCCTTGGCTTTTTTATTTCTCAAGATTCCTGCAAATCCAAGCCGCTGGCAAGGAAACAAGTCGTTAACAGCACAATTCAGATGGTCGAAGGGCGGACAGCCGAGATTCCGGTGAACTCTGCGTCGCTTTCGTCGGTTAGCGCCCAGTGAATTTCGGCACGCGCCGCTCAGCCACCGCCTTCACGCCTTCCTTGAAATCGTCAGTCTTACGCAAGCGCGTTTGCTCGCCGAGTTCGTGGTCGGTCGCCCTGCGGACGCGGTCGGCAAGATCGCCACGCATCGTTGCGCGAGTCGCAAGTAACCCGAGCGGCGCGTTCTCCGCGATCTCGCTGGCGAGTGCCATCGCGGCGACACGCACTTGGTCCTGTGGTACGAGCACATCAGCAAGTCCCATCGCGTGGGCTTCTGTTCCGGAAACGCGGCGGCTCGTATAGAACATCAACGCCGCCTTGGTCGGCCCAATCACGGCGGGAAGAGTGACGGTCAATCCAAAACCCGGATGGAAGCCGAGTCGCGTGAAATTGGCGCAGTAGCGAGCTTCCGGGCAAGTCACGCGGAAATCGGCCACCATTGCTAGCCCCAACCCACCGCCAACCGCGGCGCCTTGGATCGCCGCAATAATCGGCTTTTTCGTGCGGAACAACCGGTTGCCCTCCAGATAAAGATGAGCAACGCCCGGCGACGGCTCCCCGGGGCGGCGGCCCTCACGATCGAGGGCGCTGCCATCGCCGAAATTGGCGCCGGCGCAGAATGCTTTGCCCTGTGACGCCAGCACCAGTGCACGGCAATCTGGATCCTCATCCAATGCCTCGAAGGCGGAAGCGATTTCCCTGATCAACTCTAAATCGAAGAAATTGTTGGGCGGTCGCCTGATCTCAACCAGCGCTACGAGGCCGGACTTCTCAACGCCAATATCTTTGAAGGGACCCATTCGATGTTTCCTTCGTATGTTAGTCCGCAGCTGCGGGCCGCTCCGTTTGCACGGTGCGCTTGACGATCAGTGCGTCCACCACGGTCACGCCTTTACCGTTTGCGTGCACGAGAATGGGGTTGAGATCTATTTGTGAGATGTCGTCTGCGAAATCGGCGGCAAATTGCGATAGCCGGACCACGAGGCCGGCGAGTGCATCAACATCCGCTGGTGGGCCACCCCGATAAGGCCCTAACACTTGCGCGCCCTTGAGACGGGCTATCAGCGCATGGGCGGTAGCATTATCGAGAGGTACGGTCGCGAGCGCCGCGTCGCCGATGGCCTCGACCAGGACGCCCCCGAGCCCGACCATCAGCAGCGGCCCCCAGGTCGGATCGCGGTTGATGCCGAGAATGACCTCACGACCCGGCGCTGCCATTGGTTGCACCAAGACGCCATCGATTCGCGCCGTCGGCGAATAACGTTTGGCGGCGGCGAGTACACCACTATAGCCGTCACGGACAGTGTCGCCGCTAAGGTTCAAGGCGACCGCACCGGCTTCGGTTTTGTGTGGGATGTCGACGGACTGGACCTTGAGCGCAACGGCCTGGCCTATTGCTCGCGCCGCTGCAACAGCTTCCTCGGCTGATTGAACAAGATATCCGGCATTTTCATCCCCGATGCTGTAGGCCGACAGCAGTGGCCGGGCCCGGTATTCGCACAATACTGGACCCGTCTCCGCCAGGAGCGCGCGGACTTTCTCGCGGCCCGGTACGCTCTGTCTCAGCGTGGAAGTCGGGCGCAAAAGGCGCGCGCGCAGGGCGCGATAATCGGCCATCGCCCGCATAGTCCGGGCGCAGCTATTCGCACCGGTGAACAGGGGATAGCCAGCCTCGTTGAGAATCTCGATGCTGCGGGCAGACGGCAACGTGTAGGTCCACATGAACACCGGCTTTGTGGTATCACGCGCAAGATCCTTGAGTTTTTGCAGATCGTTTTCGAGAAAGGCTGAGCGCCGAGCGGTCACCACCACGATGACACAGTCGATCCGTGACGACTGTGCAACGAGACGCGCGAATTCGGCATAACCAAGCTGGTGCACGCCTTGGGCGGTTGAATCGACCGGGTTCTGTGAGGTTCCATAGGAGGGCAGATGAATATCGATTGCCGCGCGCGTCTTCTCATCGAGCACCGGCACATCAAGGCCGGCCGTGCCGCAGGCGTCGGCCATCCACACTCCCGCGCCGCCCGACGACGTGCAAATACCGACGCGATTTCCCGCCGGTAGGCGGTCGCCACAGGCAAGGAAGCCGACGGCGAGGTCAATCATTTCGTCAAAGTCGCGCCCTTCGATCAATCCATAGCGCTCAAAGACGGCGCGATAGGCGGCTTGCGAACCTGCGAGCGCGGCAGTGTGCGACGTGACCGCGCGGCTGCCGGGCTCCGATTGGCCGATTTTAGCGACGATCAGTGGCTTGCCGGCCTTTAGTGCCTTTTCGGCGACGCGCTTGAATTTTTCCGGCGTTTTCACGTCCTCGATCAGGAGCAGAAATACATCAGTCTTGCCCTCGTCGAGCATGTAATCGATGAAGTCCGACGCTTCGAGCACAGCTTCATTGCCGGTCGTGACGATGTGACGGAACGAGATATCGCGTGACCGAGCGCGGTCAAAAAACGCAAACCCGAGGCCGCCACTTTGTGAAATCACCGATACTTGCCCGCGGCCAAGCGGGCGCGTCGGGTACAGCGCGCCAGCGCTCTTATCCATTGCAGGGCTGAAGGTTGGGCAAAACGCAGCCGCGATATTAGCAAAGCCTTCGGTGTTGGGTCCGCTCACCGCCATGTCATATCGTCGCGCGATCTCCGCAATTTCGGTCTGCATGCGGTGGCCGGCTGCGCCCGGCTCCTCAGCAAAGCCGGAGCTGAGAATGACCGCAGCCTTGATGCCCGCCCGCCCGCACCGTTCGAGTTCAGCCGGTACGTACGCGGCGGGGATGATCACGATCGCCAGATCTACCGGCTCAGGGAGTTCGTCCACTGAACGGTAAGCTTTGAGGCCCTGCACTTCGGCGGCGCTCCGGCTCACCGGGTATACGTTGCCGGCAAAAGGGTGGCTCAGGATGATTTCCAAAATGCGGCCGCGCAGGCCGTGAATATCGGACGAGGCGCCAACAACCGCCACTGACTTGGGACACAGCAGCTTTTCAATGTCGGGCACGCTGGGCTCGCCTCTTACCGCAGACCCAGCCCCCGCGCGATGATGCCGCGCAGGATTTCGGTGGTTCCGCCCTGGATGGTGAGTTTGGGTGCGACCGTTGTCGCAAAGGCAAGCTGCTCCTCCAAGCTGGTACGGTTGGTGATGTCGGGCGCAAGAAATGCTGTGAGCTCGCGCACGCGGTGGGGAAGCTTTTGCTCCCAGATGGTACCGAGATCCTTGACGATCGAGCCTTCCACCAATGGCTCGCGGCCGGCCTGCAACATGCCGGCGACGGATACCGACATACGCCGCAGCGTATGCAACTGCGCGACCAACCGGCCCAGTCCTTCCGCGCTACGAACGTCAGGCTCCGGACCGAGCGCACGGATGAGCTCGAGGAGCACGTAAAAGGTTTCCAAGAACCGCTCCGGCCCGCTGCGCTCGTACGCGAGCTCGCTGGTCGCCTGCTTCCATGCACCGTCGATCTCGCCCATCACGTAATCGTCCGGAACAAAGGCATCTTCGAACACAACCTCGTTGAAGTCGTGTTGACCGGTCATCTGGATAATAGGATTGACCGTGATGCCGGGCGTCTTCATGTCGACGAGGAATTGCGTGAGCCCGTGCCTGCGATTTTCCTTGGTCGGGGCGGATGTACGAAAAAGGCCTAGCATGTAGTCGGCAATGTGCGCGTTGCTGGTCCATATTTTACTGCCATTGATGCGCCAGCCGCCGTCTGCCTTTGTGGCCCTAGCCTTGGCCGCGAAGAGGTCAGACCCCGACCCCGGCTCGCTCATCCCGATGACAAAGCACAGTTCGCCACGGCAGATGCGCGGCAGGATGTCCATTTTGACGTGCTCGGGCGCATATTTGAGCAGGATTGGTCCGCTCTGGCGGTCGGCAACAAAGTGCAATCGCACGGGCGCATTCGCAACGCGGAACTCCTCTGTAACCACGTAGCGTTCAAGGAAGCTGCGCTCGTGGCCGCCATATTTCCTGGGCCAATTCATTCCGATCCAGCCCTTAGCGCCAACCCGCCGGCTAAACGCTTGGTTATGTGAATCGCCATGCCCTGGGCGGTGCGGATCGAATGTGCCTGCCGCGATTTCCTGGGCAAGAAACGCGCGTACTTCCGCACGAAGAGCCTCGCACTCAGCCGGAAGTCGGATAGGTTCGAAGTAAAGATTTGTAGTCATCGCGAGGCGACCAAGGGCCAAAATTCGTCGGCACCGCGGCGGGCGATCTGCTTTCCAAGTTCCGCCGCCCAATAACTTTCGTTTCCGAACTCGTCGCGCCAGGACAAAGCGCGGAGCGTGAACCGGTGCAATGCGTGCTCCTTCGTAAAGCCAATTGCGCCGAAGACTTGATGCGCAATGCTCGACCCTTCCGTTGCGGCTTCCGCGGTGCGGATTTTGGCGGAAGCAGCTTCAAGGACAACGGCGTCGTCGAACAGACCAGCCTGCGCGATCGTATCGGCCGCTGAGCCTGCGGCGGCAAGAGCAGCCGCCACCTCGCCGGCGAGCCTCGCCAAATTTTGCTGTACAGCTTGGAATTTTGCGATTGGTCGTTCAAACGCAACGCGCTCGTTGGCGTAAGCGACGCTGAGCGACAACATTGCCTCCAGCGCGCCGGCAGTCTGTACACTGCGAATCGTTGATCCCATCAGCATTAAAGATGAGCGGTCGAACCCGGCTGGTGCCGGCCCGCTGCGCAATGGTTTGACGCGCTGGAACGTCACAACATTGGTCGGATCACCTGCCAGATTTTGGCCTTCGCTCAGCTGGCAGCTCCTTGTCTCCACGAGCGCGATAACGGCCCCGTTGCTGTCTTCAGCTAGCACGACGATGTGCCGCGAACTTCGTGCAAATGGCACTGCGAAGGCGCTGCCGCTCAGCGTGCCGTCCTGATGAACCTCGATGCGGTCGTGGGGACGGACAGGGGCGGCCGTCATAGGGCCAGTTGGTGCTAGGAGACCAGCACGCGTCAGGAGCCAGCCGGCGATCATTGTTTCCGCAAGCGGAACGGCCAAGGCGAACCGGCCAGCAACGCCGAGAATAGCGAAGCCGTCGGCAAGGGTTGCGTCGGAACCGTTTAATTCTTCTGGAACCCAGGCGAGCGGCAGCCCGGCTTCATCGAGTGCGTGCCAAAGCGTTTCCTTCCAACGCTCGTCCTTGGCACGATTGATGGTGTGGGGATCGGCGAGGTCCGCAAGAATACGCGCCGCTACTTCGGCGACGATATGGTTATTCTCGCCCGCCACAATTGGTTCGCTCGCTTTCCGTTCTCACGCCGGTCGTTTCGACCGCCGCGGTAAGTTTCTCGACATGCGCAATGGTGGGGCTAAGCGGGACTGTTGGCAAGCGAGCCCCGGCTCGGACCTGTCTGTGTATGCTGCGGTGCGGTCTGACAGTCTGGTTGAACGTGAAAATCACAACGGGTAGCGTGATTGTCAAAATAAAAAAAGATAGTACCCGCGGTCGTTGGGGCGCCTTGGGAGGATGACATGGTGAGGTTTTTTATTTTTGCGGCGGCAATTCTTGCTGCCGCATCGGCTGGCAGTGCGGAGGCAGCGGAGCCGAAACACGGCGGAATTTTGAGAATCTATCATCGCGAGACCCCGCCGAGCCTGTCCATTCACGAAGAGGCGACC
>Ga0075021_10000960_pt1 | contig 14765 bp, 11 predicted proteins | sample ColStrG_CSR_2012_FD_72749 | JGI IMG/M metagenome (GOLD analysis project Ga0075021, IMG submission 72749) | Freshwater sediment microbial communities in response to fracking from Pennsylvania, USA - Cold Stream Run_MetaG_CSR_2012 | ecosystem: Environmental > Aquatic > Freshwater > Creek >...
AGACCAGCTATAGGTTGCATGACATACTTCGAGCGGCGCTTTACACGCCCCGGCCGAAGGTGCGTGCAGATAACAAGAGCCTTTCGTTTCTTGGGGCGGTCAGGGCGGTGGCGATCGGTCGGCAGCGGCTGGCGTCGCATGAGTGATGCCAAGAATCGCATCATCGCCCCTTTCACGTCAGAATCTATTAACAACAACGGTCTAGCGAGTAGCGTTGCCGATGCGACATCGTGCTCAGCTGGCGGTAAACCGCAGCCTAGCTTACAATCCGCATTGGTCCCAGCAATTGAAATTTGGGAAGAAGACCAGGCGTGAAGATGGCAGTTGGATCTACGGTGGCAAGTCGGTCCAATGCTCCGCAACGTCGCTACCTGACGATTCTTTTTTGCGACCTTGTGGGCTACACCGAGTTGTCGGAGCAGCTGGATCCCGAGGATTTGAGGGATTTACAGCTCCAGTATCAACGTCTTGCGCTGACGGTAATGGAGCGCTACGGCGGGTTTGTCGCTCAGTTCAGCGGCGACGGTGTGCTCGTATATTTTGGCTATCCGACTGCACACGAAAACGACGCCGAGCGGGCGGTGCGTGCCGCCCTTGAGCTTGGCGATCGGCTCCAGGAGCTCAACGCCGACCTTCGCGGTCAAAAATTGCCCGGTATTTCTGTCCGCATCGGAATTCACACCGGGCTCATCGTTATTGGATCGGAATTGGCGAGCGGCGGCGCACAGGATCACAGCATCGTCGGCGAAGCCGCAAACCTGGCAGCGCGGCTCCAGGCCGAGGCCCCGATAAATTCGGTTGTCGTCAGTGGCGAAACCTTCGAAATGATTTCCGGGCTATTCGATTATGAATCACTCGGACCCAAACGGTTTAAGGGTATCACCCGCATTATTCCAATCTACAAGATAACGAAGCCCCGTGTGGGAATAGGGCGGGCTTACAATCGAGGGCGCCGCGGAGCTCCCCAGTTTGTGGGCCGAACGCAGTCGATGGAGCGCGTCGTAGCGTGCTGGAACCACGCTAAGGAAAAATCACGATGTGAAGCCGTTCTTATTACCGGGGAGGCGGGAGTTGGAAAGACAAGGCTAGCAATCGAAATAATGAAGCACCCCGAGCTGGGCGATGCGAATGTCCTGCAAATTAATTGCCATGACATTTTTGCGACCACGCCTCTTTATTCGATTGCAATGTTCATTTGGGCAGAAGTCGGGCTGACGGTCGATGACGACAAAGCGGTCCGTGCGCAAAAGCTGAGGAATTTTCTGGACAACTCCGGACTTAGGACTCCGGAAAACGAGGACATCATTACCAGTCTGCTTGGGATGTCGTTGATGTCGGCCACCGAGGCCAGTGCACCGACACCGTTTCTCTTCAAACGAAAGCAATTTGCGCTGTTGGGCTTGCTGTTTGAGCAGATGGCACGGAGGCAGCCGACGTTAATATGGGTCGATGACGTTCACTGGATTGATCCATCTTCGGCCGAGCTGCTGCAGGAGCTTGTCAAGCGCTTGGAGAATACGCCCGCGCTGATGCTTCTCACGGGGCGATCTTTTCCAAAAAGTCCGAATCTTCCGCACACCGACAACGTCATCGAACTTGGTCAGCTCAATGCCGACGAGTGCTACGAGCTCGCTCGGGTTATTCCGCGCGCTCAGAACCTTTCGGATGACGAATTGATGCGCGCCGTCGAAGCGGCCGAGGGTATTCCGCTGTTTGTCGAATATCTCGTTCTGTCCCTAGTCGATCAAAAGGAGCAAGCATCAAGCGCGGCTCGGCGGCGAGGGGATCTGCCGTTGACGTTGGCTGCAATGATATCCGAAAGGCTCGATCGTGTTGCGGACGGAAGGCGCGTTGTGCAAGCGGCGGCGTGCATTGGACGGCCTTTTACCGCCGATTTTCTGGCGGCGCTTCTGCAAGAAAGTGGCGCGAATATCATTGAACCCCTGGAGTCGCTTATCGACGCCGAAATTCTGAGATCGAACCACGAAGATCGTGAGGTTCGTTTCGAATTCAGGCACGCATTGCTGCAACGTGCTGCTTACGAATCGATGGTTCAGTCCGAACGGCGTGCGGCGCACGCCAACATCGTCAAGGAATTGCAACGAGAAGGTGTTGCCGGGCTCTTTGGTCCCGAACTGATTGCCCACCACTTGACGGCATCGGGGCAGTTCCAGGAGGCGATCAAGACGTGGTTGGATGCGGGCACGAATGCCGCGCGCCGGTCGGCCCACATTGAGGCCGTAGAGGACCTCCGGCGTGGCCTTAGTCTGCTGAACGAAATCTCGTCGCCCGAACTGCGCACCCGGCTCGAAATCAGCCTTCAGGCCGCACTCATCGGCTCCTTTATTGCGACACAAGGTCCGACCTCGTCTGACTTGTCGGAATGCTGTCAGCGTGGCCTTGCCCTCTGCAAGCAAGGCGAGGCGACGCCGCTCGTGTTTGCGTTCCTGTTCGGGCAATTCACCTTCGCCATGTGCTGTGGCCGAGTCGACGACGCCGCACCCTTGGCCCAGCTTTTTCTCTCCTTGGCAACCGACAAATCCTATGACTCCGGCCGTGTCATCGGCCATCGTCTTATGGGGATGACACTTGTCAACATAGGCGCCGCGTCAAAGGGTAAAGAGCAACTCGAGCTTTCGCTTGCACTGTACTCGGCTGAGCGTGACGCGGCGGCGACCCATATCTTCGGCCAAAACACACAGGTTCATAGTCGGTCACTACTGAGCATCGCACTCTTTTGTCTTGGCCACGTCGATGAAGCGCTAAAAATTGGCCTCGACGCGCTTGAGGCCGCCGACTCGCTTCGCCATCCGCAATCAACTGCATTGGCACAAGCCTATGTGGGTGGTTTGCTGTTTGGCCTGTGCGGCGCCACACACGAGTTAAGGCGTGAGGCGGAGCAATTGATTGCGGTCTCCGATCAACACCAACTTGGTCCATTTCGCCTTTTCGGATCGGCCTTCCTGGGGTGGGCTTTATGCCAGGAAGGTGACCTCAAAAACGGCGCTGCAACGCTGAAGGAGGCAATCGACAGGCTCGAGTCGATTGAGTTTCGGCTTTCAAATACGGCCCATCTTGCAATTTTGGCTGACGCACAGCGGCGGCAAGGAAAGATCGAAGATGCGAGGACGGCGTGCGATCGCGCCCTCGCCATGATTTCCAATGGAACAGATCGCTGGATAGAGCCCGAGGTGCATCGCATCGATGCTCTTATCGAAGGCGATCAAAAACCCCCAAATGCGGAAAAGATCGAGGCGAAATTCCGTCAGGCGATCGATTGCGCAAAGAATCTTGGATTTCCCATTTTTGAGCTTCGTAGTCTGCTCGGTTTGCGGAATTTTCTCGGCCCCAGTCGAAAAAACATCGAGATCGAATCTCGCATCAAAGAACTATCGCATCTGCAGAATCTTGATCGTCGCGTTGAAGCGGCCATCAAGACGCGGGGCTATAATGTCCGCGCAGTGGTGCATTGATTTACTGGATTGAGAATTGGAGCTGCGGATATGCTCGGTCGATTTGTCGGCCAATTTGCAACCTCGCCGGTCTCGTTTGAGATTGTACTACCCGACCAGCTCGTGCAGCGGTTTGGACCCAGCGAACCCGGCTTTCGCGTCACGATCAGGAATCGCCAGGGTCTGCGCGCGATCAGAAGCGTCGATGAAGGTCAGATTGGTGATGCTTATCTCGCCGGCAATATCGATATTGACGGGGATATGCTGAGTCCCTTTGAGCTGAGGGGGGCGATGAAAGACTTTCATCCTGTGGTGGCCGTCTGGCGCTTCATCCAGCCGTTACTGTTTGGACAGGTCCATACCAACAAGCGTGCAATCAGTGCCCATTACGACATTGATCCCGAGTTCTTCCTGAGTTTCCTGGATCCCGAGACACCTTGCTACACGCAGGGAGTCTACGAGAATCCGAACGAGACGCTCAGTGTCGCGACGCTGCGGAAATTTGAATATTGCTTCGAAAAACTTGAGCTCAAAGCTGGCGATCGTCTTCTCGAGATTGGTCCGGGTTGGGGAGCGTGGTTCGAATACGCGTCGAAGCGAGGCGTCCATTGCGCCGGGATCAGCAATTCGCAGGTCTCAATCGACTATCTCAGCCGCCGATCGAAACAGCTTGGGTTTGATTGGGAGCTGATCAAGGGCGATTTTCTGCAATACCAGACCGACCGGAAATACGATGCGATTGTCATTATGGGCGTCATTGAGCACCTTCCGAATTACGGCGCGGTTCTGGATAAGTTCATGGCCTTGCTTGAGCCAGGCCAGCGCATTTTTCTGGATGGGAGCGCGTGCACGAAAAAATACGAGCTGTCATCGTTTATGGTCAAATATATCTACGGCGGCAATCACTCATTTCTTGTGTTGCACGATCTCCTCGACAAGATGTCAAAGACACCGCTGCGTGTGCAGGAAATGTTTGACGACCGTTACAGCTACTTTCTCACGTTCCGGCAATGGGCGACCAATTTCGATCAACATCGCGAATCGGTCGTAGAGAAGTTTGGCGATTTCAACTACCGGCGATTCCGGCTGTACCTTTGGGGCGCGGCTTACGAATTTCTCAGCCGAAGCCTTGACTGCTATCGGATGATCATTGCGTACCCAAAGAAATAGTCCTTCGCGCTCTCAGTAGAGTTTCCCCGATTTCCTGTCGACGTGACATACACGTTGTACGGCCGTGGCCCGTGCTGCCCTTCGCGTTGTCGGAAGCAGCGTGCCGCGCTTTGGCTGCGCGGCTGGTGGCGAGCTGAGTTCGACGACCATGGGATCGCGCTTGCTATCGAAGTGGTCGGCAAGAGCTTTGGCGAACTGAGCGAGCAGGGTCTCTAATTGGTTGCGCGGTGGCGGCGGGGAAAGATCTCCCAAGACCCAGATCGTGTGACAGTTTTTTAGAACGCCGGCGACCGTCCCCAAATCATGTTGAAGCATCGCCTTGAACCGCTCGAGGTTCGCTTCGTGCCCTTGTTCGTTGGTAGAAACCATCGGACCGACGCCGTCAATGATCACGACCTGGGACTGGCTCCATGGCCAATAAGAAATGGTCGTCGGCCCGGGATCGTCGGGGAAGACGCTGCCCGTCACATTCGCGGCAAACTCAAGCAGGGAATCAAGGCTGAGGTATCGGACTTTGTGCTTTTTGAATGCAAATTCGGTTCCGATGCCGGTCGCCATGGATGTTCGGCCTGATCCGATCGGCCCACCAATCACGACTTGGCATGCTTGCGTGAACGGCGGAGCGCCGTCGTCGATGAGTTTCTGCAAGAGTTTGGCTTCTGTCTCTTGGATAGTCAGCGCGGCAACATCAGCAAGGCGGAAAAGATACGGGAGCGATGCCTTTTGCCAGATTATTTTCTGCCGTAACCACCAGGGCGCAAGGAGAACTGCAACTACCGCGACGAACGCGCCGACCAGTAATGCTGGCTTAAGAGGTAAGTGAAAACCAAATCCAAGGACTGCGCCGAGTGCCATATAGGTTGCAGCCACGATCGCGTTCCAAAGTAGCAATCTGGTATCGAGTGGAAAGCGACCGGTCGCTTGTTTCACTGAACTGTTGTAGGCAGACCATTCCCAAATCGCTACGATGATGACAGCGATGATCAAGCCCGGCCGAAGGCCCGTGTCATACTTGAATTCGGTTGCCCACCCGAGATGCGCCATAACGAGGCCGCTCAGCGCGGTGGCAATGAAATTTAAGATGATGCCGATGCAGATGTGGCCAAACTGATCCGCCAGCCATGTGTAGGAATAGGTCGCGGCCGTCTGTACTTCCTTGCCGTAGGCATCGGCCCAAAACTGGTGCAGGAGATCTTTGGTGGTAAGCCTTGGGGCGCTCGGCCCGACTGGGTCGGCCGGTGCAGGCTTTGTGGAGGTCATGATTGTCCGCCCGGGTACTCGTTCTCAAAGCTTACTGTTAATGCGGGCATAAAGAAATAAACAATTTTTAATCTCCGCCAGGGTGTGGAGTGACATTTATCCTGATCGGCCGACGCTGTATTAGTAGAGTCTCGCTGGCACCATAGTCCATGTGGCCGGCATTAGGGTGGGGCGGGCATCGAGCGAGGCGGGGAAGGATATGGAATTTCTCAGGCACACTGAATGGCCCATGTGGTTTGGTTACGCGGCCGTAGCGTCCAGCGTCATCACATGCGCTATGAAAACAATGATTCCGTTGCGCGTCGTGAGTATGACCTGCAACGCGCTTTTCATTGTCTATGGATTTTTTGGCGGAATATATCCAACGCTCGTATTGAATTTAATTCTTCTTCCGCTCAATACCGTACGGCTGCAACAAATGCGGAAGCTGATCCATGATGTCGAAGCCGCGGCGTCCTTTGGCGAAACGTCGATCGATTGGCTGAAGCCCTTCATGTCCCGGCTAAAGTTTCACAAGGGCGACATCGTATTCCGGAAGGGCGACGTAGCTGATGCCATGTACTACAGCGTCAGCGGTCGTTATCGCCTTTGCGAGATCGGGATCGAAATTCCAACTGGTCAGGTCTTCGGCGATCTCGGGCTTCTGGCACCTGGCAACCAGCGAACCCAGACCATCGAATGCGTAGAAGACGGCGAGGCGCTTACAGCGAGTTATCAGCAGGTCAAGGAGCTATATTTCCAGAACCCGCAATTTGGATTTTACTTTCTAAGGCTGACCAGCGAACGTCTCTTCGAAAATATTGCGAGACTTGAACAGGAACTCGCGCGCAAGAATGAAGCGCTCGCGCTGCTCGGCCAAAAGCCGGCGTGAAGGTGGATCTTCAAGGAGTCCGAGTCGTCGGCCGACACGGTCAGATAGGACCGAATCGCCAAGGGTCAATTATGTGCTTTCACATCATAAAATTGTAAAACGCATTTTTCGTGCGGACTGCGAGATGCAACCCGGAAATAGCGCTGTTAAAAGTTCCCTTAAGGTTGGCATGCAATTTTTTGATAGTTGACATTGAGTAAGGTGGTGGTCACTTAGTTCGCCAACAATTCTGGGCGTGGGCCGTGGGCGACAAACGAAACATCTTTCGCAAGCGCGTACTCAAAACTGCGCATATCATTCTGAGCGATAGAGCGCCTAAACTTGACTGCGCAGTCCGGAATCTCTCGGACACGGGCGCATGTCTTCAGGTGTCAACGACGTACGGCATTCCCGCAAGTTTCGACGTCGTTATTGAGGGGGAACGTCGCGCTTGTCGGTCAATTTGGAGAACAGATACCAAAATAGGTATTACGTTCGATTAGACTGCGTCTGCCTTCACGGAGCTTTTTGCGGTCGACTAATCGAATGAAACGCCGAGTTTTTTGCCGTCTGTCCAGACGACTCTGCAATGCCTGGTTTCTATTTCGCCATCAACGGTGAGCCGAAAGACCTTCGGCAATCCGAAAGTGGTTCCTACCCGTATGCCTGCGCCGACCAGCGTCAGGTCGTCCACGGTGCACGGAAGTTCCTGTCCGGCCGGACCGAATTTGATGACTCCGCGTCTGTGCGCGAGGGTGCGGGCGTCTTGTCGGCGATCAGTCATTGTCGAGACAGATCTATTTAGCGCGGTACTAGGCGCGTTGCGCCGCATCATTTTCTTGCACAACGACGTCCGGTTTACCGGGCAACATGTACGTTCGTGTGCGCTTACAGGAATAGCAGACGTAAGTATTTCGTTGCATGTTGCGCGCGACCGGATGGGGCGTCACGGCAACATGGACCATGGCCGTTCGACACTGCGGGCAAATTGCCTCGGCATCGACTGAACTAGAAGGGGACATGGGTCTGCGCCAGTGGTCCGCCAGGGCTCTTACGTTTCGGCGGCACAATCTCAATAAATTAAGATATGAAGTTTAAGAATCCATTCATGAGCAAACGAAGCTGATTTTTGAGCCTATTTGCTCAAGTCCCGGTCGAAATTGGCGAACAAAGTGGGCCGGCGGTCCGATTGCGCACGCATTCGCGGCTTATATCCCGGCTACCGGACGGCAACCATTAACGTGTCTGCGACAATGGGTGAGGCGATCGCAACACCCAGTGCCAGGATGTAGAAGACGAGCCAGATAGTCGCGACGGCGCTGTCAGCGCGATTTTTGTTTTCAGGAGGTTCCGTACGTGAGCCTTTTCGATCCGCGTTGATGAATGTACGCATGGGCGATCTCCGTGATCGAATCTGCTAGCATGGGTTCGCTCCCTGCGACGGTGAAGTAGCTCACATTGTGCCGCGCACTTTTCGAAACACGCCCCACGCGATGGCGGCGGTCGATTCGGGCTCAGGCCGGATAAAGAGTGCGGGGGGAAAGGGCTTTTAGCGCTATGTTTTGAGCGCTCGCGATCAATATGCTGCTGTGTCGCTCGATTTGTCGTATGATACGTTTTGTTGAAACTTGTTTTGGTGAACTGTGGCATGGCTATGGGAGAAGCTCCTAAGACGCAATCCTTCGACAAGCACGCGCTGCTTCGCACCCATCCATTTTTTAGAGATCTGGGTGATGCGGTCATAGATCGCTTGGCACCTCGTGTCATAACCACCAAAGTGAAGAAAGCTGGCGTTATATTTCGGAAAGGGGATGTCGGCTCGAAGCTTTACGCCGTTCGCGCAGGCGCGGTGAGGATCAGCGCTCCGTCCGAAGAGGGAAAGGACGCCATCTTCAACTTGGTCGTGCCTGGCCAACTTTTTGGAGAAATTGCATTCCTTGACGGAGGGCAACGGACGGCGGATGCCGTTGCAATTGAGAACTGCGAGTTGATGGTTATTGAGCGCCGCGATTTCATTCCCTTGATTCAAGATAACCCCGAAGTCGCAATAAGATTGATCAAGATTCTATGCGCGCGTATCCGAAAAACGAGCGAGCAAGTCGAAGATATCGTCTTTCTCGGCCTGCCCAACCGCCTCGCCAAGGTTCTGTTACACCTCTATCAACCTTCGGCTGCAGATTTGCCTTCTAAAAAAATTCACGTCACTCAACGTGAAATCAGTCAGATGATCGGGGTTTCGCGTGAAAGCGCAAACAAGCAACTGCAGGATTGGCAACGTAAAAAGTGGCTGAAGCTGGAGCGCGGCGGGTTGGTGATTTTTGCACCCCAGGCACTGCGCGACCTCGTCTCCAAAAATTCGGCGTGATTGCTTTAAGTTAATATTGTGCCGCCGCATCTCTGCTGATGTGTCGTTCGTCCGATTAACTTCGTTTGGACACTTGAGCGCACGAAAGAGCCTGCTCCCTTAGCGAGAACGGCGTAACGCAAAATAAATCATTAACGGGCGGCGCAGCTTTTTTCGTCCTAGATCCAGAACACTGTCGCTGGTCCAAATAACGGAAAATCAATGGCTTTTCGCTAATTTTTGAAAGAATTGATGACGACGGCCTTGAGGCTTCGTGGCGTTCATCGGATGGCGAATCTTAAAAAAATTTGTCAGGCACTGATTAGATATCGCTCGATGCTGCTCGGAGCAATCCTTGTCGGCCTCGTCTGGACGACTCTGTTCTTTTTCCTGAAGAACGAACACGACAGCGCTGAACGCGCTGCGATTCAAAATTCGACAAATCTGGCCGGAGCCCTAGAAGAACACCTTTCTCGGTCGCTCAGTGAAATAGACCGTTCGTTGAAGATCATCCGAACATTGTACGCGCGGGACTCTGCCAAGGTCGATCTGGCGGATTGGCTGAAATCGAGCCGAATTCTAAACGATGATGTTTTGAAGGTCAGCGTGGTCGACCGTGATGGACATGTGCGGTTCAGCAGTGGCGGAGCAGTGGCCCGCCGCCCATCGGACGCGCGAGATACAGAATACTTCCGCACTCATGCAAATGCGCAAAGCGATGAACTTGCTATTAGCAAGCCACAAATTGATTCCAATACTGGAAACTGGTCGCTCCAGCTTTCACGCCGCATTGAGAACAGAGACGGATCCTTCGATGGTGTAGCGGTTGCTACACTCGATCCCGCCTATCTGACGCGCATCTACAATTCCGTAAATATTGGCAACTACGGCTATATACGAGTCATCGGTTTCGACGGCATCGTCCGTGCGACAAGCGGGCATGGACCTTCGTCTCTGGGAAAGGATTTTTCTGGAGCTGATTTGTTCAATAGAATTCCCATTGCATTGAGTGGGTGGTACTACACAAGCAGCGGTCTAAGCGACAACGTTCAACGTCTCATTGCGTACAGGTCTGTCGACGGTTACCCGATAGTCATCACAGTCGGCCTCGCGGCACCTGAAATCTTCTCGCGCCTCGAGGCCCAAAGACGATCGGGCCACATACTCGCAATAATTCTGACTTTGCTGATACTGACCGTCACGGCTTTCAGCGTTAGAGGTCAATTGTCGCGTGAGAGCGCGAAAAAGCGTCTTGAACACGCCAATATGTTTTTGAACGCGACGGTGGCAAACATGCCACACGGAATTTGCATGTTTGGGCCAGACAAAAAACTTGTTCTGGCCAACGACCTTTACAGCACGATGTATGGTCTGGACCCCGCGCACATAAGGCCAGGAACGACATTGCCGCAAATTATCGCGGCACGCATAGCAGTCGGTTGCTGTCCGAAAGACACCCAAAAATATGCTACAGACCGTATCGAAGAAGCATTTCTTCCTGATCCCGGCTACTTGGTTGATGAATTAAAGGACGGCCGAACCTTCGCCGTCAGCCGACGAGCGATGCCGGATGGCGGATCCGTTGCGGTTCATCAGGACATTACAGCGCATCTGCAGGCAGAAAAGCAGCTGGAAGAGGCCAAGCAATTTCTGAATTCCATTATTGAGAACATTCCAATCGCGGTTGTCGTTAAGGACGCGACTACGCGCAAGTTTGTTCTCGTCAACCGAGCATTTGAAGCAATGCTCAAGGTGTCGAAGAGTGGGGTGCTGGGAAAGACCGTGTTCGATATTTATCGGACAAAGGATGCAAAACGTATCAACGTATCCGATAGCGAGGCGCTCGCGGGAGAATTCGGGGCGTACGCAAGCGACTATGAGGTCGAGATGCCCGATGGCGATTCGCGTGTTCTCTCCACTAACCGGATCGTGGTCCGCGACAGTCAGGGCGTAGCGAGGCATCTCATCGTCGTTATCGACGACGTTACTGAGAGGAAAAAATCTGAGCAGCGGATTGCATTCATGGCCCATCATGACGTCCTGACGGGCTTGCCAAATCGCTTGGCCATTATGGAAAAAATAGAGGAAGCGATTGCACGGCACCGCAGGCGTGGCGACTCATTCGCCGTATTGTTGTTGGACCTCGACCGCTTTAAGCACGTCAATGACACGCTGGGTCACGCCGTTGGCGACGCGCTGCTGCGGGAAACCGCAGTGCGCCTTAAGGGTTCGCTTCGGGAAACCGACGTACTGGCGCGGCTGGGCGGCGACGAATTCGCTATCGTGCAGGACAGAGAGAACGGTCAGCATAACAGCACCTTTGCGCTCGCAGACCGAATTACGGAAATCATTTCCAAGCCGTTCAATATAGAAGGCAATGAGGTCAACATTGCCACGAGCATTGGCATTGCCTTGGCGCCCGAACATGCGACCAGTTCCGAAAGCCTGATGAAAATGGCCGATCTGGCCCTCTATCGCGCAAAGGCGGGCGGACGAAACAGATACCGTGTGTTTGATCCGGAGATGAGCATGGCTGCAAGTGCGCGCCATGAACTCGAGGGTGAACTGCGCCGCGCGATTCAAAAAGATGAACTCGAACTTCATTACCAACCCATCGTCGACACCAAGACGCTTTCGGTTTGTGGCGCCGAGGCACTCATTCGATGGAGACACCCAACCAAGGGCATGATCCTTCCCGACCAGTTCATACCGCTTGCCGAAGAAACGGGCATGATCACCCAGATTGGCGAGTGGTTACTGCAAACCGCTTGCACCGAAGCCGCCGGCTGGCCTAACGGCGTTAAAGTTGCCGTCAATCTGTCAGCAGTTCAGTTTCGAAAAAATAATTTGATCGATGTTGTTATATGTGCGCTTGCGCAATCGGGGCTGGCGCCCGAGCGACTCGAACTTGAAATCACCGAGACAGCACTTATCGAGTCTGCGACAGAGTGCTTACCTGTTTTGCGCCAATTCAAAAACCTCGGTATCGCAATAGCCCTTGACGATTTCGGGACGGGGTATTCTTCGCTGAGCCAGCTGATGATGTTTCCTTTCGACAAGATCAAAGTCGACAAATCATTCACCCAGAATCTGACAAAGCGGACGGAATGCGCTGCCATCATTGCAGCAACCCTGACCCTGGCCCGCAGCCTCGACATAGCGACCACCGCAGAGGGGGTGGAGACACTTGACCAATATCGCCTCTTGCGCCTGGCAGGGGTGACGTCCCTGCAAGGGTATCTGTTTCAGCAGCCTTGCCTGTCGACGCAAATAGACTTTGGTCGATCTTACAAATTCCCAGAGATCGAAGATGCCGCATAGTGTCATATCGGAGTCGGCCGCTACCGAAGATCGACGGAACCGAAATTCCGGCGACCAAAAAGGCGCGAACTGCCACCAGTCGCTAATTGATGAACTGGAAGCTTCAATCTCGCAAAAAAATATTGGCTCGCGTGCTGAAATATTGCGTCAGATAACGGATTTATTCGCAGCCGGCTCTGAACACTTTGACAGCGAGCAAATGACGCTGTTCGACGATGTCATGAGTCGTCTGGCGAATGAGATTGAACATTCGGCGCGCGTCACGTTCGGGGAAACGCTCGCGTCGATCGCAAATTCACCACCCAAAGTGACACGAACGCTCGCGCTCGACGATTCAATTGAGGTGGCCGGGCCCGTACTTCGCCGGTCTGAATGCCTTGACGACGAGACACTGATCGTCGGTGCGAAAACCAAGGGCCAGGATCACCTGCTGGCGATCTCGCAACGCAAGCGTCTGAGTGAGCACGTCACCGACGTTCTGGTTGAGCGCGGGAATCAAGAAGTGGTCATCAGCACGGCTGCGAACGCCGGTGCACGCTTTTCTGAATTCGGCTATTCCAAGTTGGTCACGCGGTCTGAGAACGACAGTGAACTTGCGCTTTTGGTATGGGCACGCCCGGAAATCCCTCGCGAATATCTATTGACGCTATTCGAGACAGCTTCGGAAACGGTACGGCTCAAGTTTGAGACCGCGGACCGTAGTAAGGCGGATTTGGTCCGCGAGATGATCAAACAAGCAGCGGATCAAATTCAGACAAAATTACGCGAACATACCTCAGATTTTGCGGCTGCGCGGGCCTATGTCGAACAGTTGCACAAAAATGGCGAACTTACCGAAGCTCAGGTTTGTAAGTTCGCGGAGCTACGGAAATTCGACGAGACTGCGGCGGCGCTGTCATTGCTGACTGACTTGCCGATTGGAGCGATCGAGCGCGCGCTGGTTCACGACACTGGTGATCAAATTCTAGTGGTGGCGAAATCGATTGATCTCTCCTGGAAGTCGACCAAAGCCATTTTGTTGTTGAGCGGCGCCACGTACCGAGCGAACGACCAGTCCGGGGAATATCTTGATAGGTTTAAAAAACTCAAGCCGGAAACCGCCAGGTCCGCTATTCAATTCTATCGGTTGCGGGAACGCGCCACCAAAGCAAAAACAAAATAGCCGGCGATCGTTCAGATAATCTGCCAATGGCGCCGTGGTATTCCCGACCCTTGCCCAGTGGGGAAGGGTCGGGCAATTGATGCGGCGTCTGCTTACGCCTTTCGTCCATCGACCGAATAGGCGCCAGCACCGAAGGCGACAAAGGCCAACGATCCGCCGATGATTGCCATGTTCTTCATGAAATGAGAAAGCTGATTGCCGTCGGCAAAATTTGTGTGGGCGATCAGGGAAGCGATGAGTACGTAAACGGCGAGGCCGAGAGCCACCAGGCGAGTCTGGTATCCGACCAACATCAGCAGGCCGCCGCCAAGTTCTATAACGCCCGCCAACACTGCGCTGGCTGCCGGAGCCGGCAGCCCCTGCTTGGTCATATAGGCCGTCGTTCCCGCTAATCCCGTCAGCTTGAAATACCCGTACAACACAAACAGCGACGAATAGAAAAGACGGCCGACAAGCGCAGCGTGATCGCTATGTTTTTCAAGATTCATCTGGTGCCTCCCCGGTAAACACGGTCTCGATGGGCGGGTTACCCGCGAAAGCTATCACGAAGTGAAATGCCGCAAAGGCAGAAACGATCGCGGGTGGGAAGCTTCCCACGCCATTGCCCGGGTAAATAAGCGGGTACAGCAGACGGTAGCGCTTATAACGGCGTCTGCGCAGCCCGCTGTCCCGCAGTGGTGCCCGCGATTTTGCCAAAGACCGAGCCCGCCATGAGGCCGGTACCACCCGGATAGTTGAAATAGAACAACCCGCCAACCAACTCACCGGCCGCGTGCAGGCCAGCGATGACCTGACCGTCGGTGTCGATCACGCGGCCCGACGTATCGATCTTCAGTCCGCCGAAGGTAAAGGTGATGCCGCAAGTCACCGCATAGGCCTCGAACGGCGGCTCGTCGAGCGTGTTCGCCCAGTTTGATTTATTGATGGCCAGACCCTCGGTCCGGCGACCGTCCTTGACGTTGGGGTTGAACTTGATGTCGGTGCGTACCGCCTTGTTGTATGCCTTGATCGTCTCCAAAGCGCGATCAGCATTCACGTCATCGAGCTTCTTCACCAGTTCTTCCAGCGTGTCAGCGCGAACCTTGGTAACCTGTTTGATGCGGTATTCATCGCGCAGCATCGGGATGATCTTTTTGTCGAAGACCTGCCAGGCGAACTGGCCCGGCTGCATCAAAATCACGCGGCCATATTTGGCATAGGTGTAAT
>Ga0075021_10000962_pt1 | contig 14760 bp, 11 predicted proteins | sample ColStrG_CSR_2012_FD_72749 | JGI IMG/M metagenome (GOLD analysis project Ga0075021, IMG submission 72749) | Freshwater sediment microbial communities in response to fracking from Pennsylvania, USA - Cold Stream Run_MetaG_CSR_2012 | ecosystem: Environmental > Aquatic > Freshwater > Creek >...
GCCCTACGCCGTGTTGTTCCGCGTCGGCGGCTGGTTCGCGGACCACACCGATCGGCGCATCTTCGCGGTGCTCGGGATCCTCAACGGCGCCCTGTTCTGCGCGGCGTATCCGTTGATCGACTCCGTCCCTGCGCTGCTCTCGCTCAGCTGCTTCGAGGCCATCGGCTCGACGTTGGCACTCCCTTGTGCGCAGTCGGTGCTGACCGAGGGTGCGAGCCCCCGCGAGGTGGGGCGGCGCCAGGGCGCGTTCTCGACCGCCCAGACCGCCGCGATGGCCGTCGCTGCCATGGCGTCGGGCGCGCTCTTCGGGATCGGCCCAGCGGTCCCGTTCGTGACGATGGCGGGCGTGTCGATCGCGGCGCTGTTCGCGGTCCCCTATTTCTGGCGCCACGTCCCGGGGCACGTGGCCGCATCCCCGGCGGTCACGCCACTGCCCTGACGACGAGCCGTCCCGCGTCGAGGTCGACCGGTGCACCGAACGGATCGGTGACGTGCACCGAGGCGAAGCCCGCGGCGCGCAGCCAGCGGTGCCATTCGGGGATCGTCGGGAGCCGGATGAAGAACCGCGCCTCGCGCCGGGTCCCACCTCTCACGGTCACGCGGTGGCACACGATGCAGCCGGTCTCGACGTCGAAGAGGTTCCTGTCGATCATCAAGTCGCCGTCGACGTCGACGACGATCGCCTCGGGCGACTCGGTGAAGCTGCGCACGTAGCCGTCGTGGCTGAGTGTGTCGACGAGCAGGACGCCACCGGGGGCGAGTACCCGGCGAAACTCGCGGAGGACCTCGTGGTTCTCATCGTCGCTGAAGTACCCGAACGACGTGAACCAGCACACCACGGCGTCGAAGGGGCCCTCGACAGGCAGGGTGCGAAGGTCGCCATGGCGCAGGTCGACGGCGACGCCCCGCTCATCCGCTGCCGCCGCCGCGACGGCGAGAAACTCCGCGGAACGGTCGATGCCGGTCACGACCATTCCACGCTCGGCGAATCTCACCGCCATGCGTCCGGTCCCACACGGCGCGTCGAGCACCCGCATCCCGGGTCGCAACGCACCCAGCTCCACGGCCGCGTCGGTGTCCGCCTCGGCTCGCTGCTCGCCGAGCATGTGGCGGTAGAAGTGCAGGTAGTCCTCGCCGAAGGCGGCGTCGACGTCGAAGGGGTGGGGGTTCATCGCTCGTGCGCGTCGCGACTCGTTGCCGCGACCACAGCGACCCTAGGAGATCCAGGTCTCCGTGAAGAACAGGATCCCCGAGTCGGGCTGCAACACGGCGTGGCCCGCCGGATCCGTGAATCCCTTCCAGTTCTGGACCGTGCTCTTGGCGGCGAACCCCCAGATCGCTCGATCCAGCCACAGGTAGGGAAGGTCCCGGGCGAGCTGGCCGTTGACGAGCGACCACGCCTTGGCCCTGGCCGCGGTCGACGTCGCACCGAGCGCGGTGACCATCGCCGACTCGATCTTCGGGTCCGAGTTCCCCGCGAAGTTCAGCCCGCTCTTCGCGGAGAACCACGGGTAGTTGCTGTCCGGCGAGGCGCCACCGAACTGGCTCCACATCGTCGCCTGGAAGCTGCCGGCGATCGCGTCGCCGATCAGGACGCTTTGGGAGACCTCGTTGAGCGTGACCGAGATGCCCACCGCCTTGAGGAATCCCTGGACGAGCGTCGCCGCCTCGATGACCCCGGGCGATCCCGAGACGCAGTTCAAGGTGAACTTGCGGTTCGCCTTGGACACCGACGACTTGGAGAGGTACGTCTTCGCCGCCGACGTGCTGAACGAGGGGTACGGAGGCTTGGCGTAGTACGGCGAGCCCGGGAGGAAGATCCCGTCGATCGCCGTGGACTCCCCAGAGCCTGAGACCTTTGCGAACGTCGTCCTGTCGATGGCCGCGGCGCACGCCCGTCGGAAGTTCAGGTCGTTGAAGGGGGCCTTCCTGACGTTGAGCATCACGCAGTTGGACCCCGGGGCGTACGCGGGGCGCCCCGCGACGTCGGACCAGGTGTTGAAGCCGTGCGGGAAGCGCTTGATCGTGCCGCCGTCGCCGGTGTGGATGAGGTCGAGGACGCCGTCGGTCAGCTCCGTCCAGCGCGTCTGCTCGTCAGGAACGGGGTGGAACTCGATGTGGTCGAGGTGCGGGAGCGGCGAGCGCCAGTACTTCGGGTTCCGATCCAGCCGGAATGACGTGTTGTAGTTCCAGTTCGAGTAGATGAACGGCCCGGTGCCGATCGGGTTGCCCTTGTACCCCGCGCCGAGCGTGCTCGGCGCGGCGATGAAACCGGTCTGCTGGCTGGCGAGCGAGTAGGGGAACGTCGTCCACTTGTAGCGCGTGCGCACGACGACCTGGTCGGTGTGCGACACGTAGGAGATCGACGAGATCAGTGCCTTGAACGCCTTGCCGGTGAGCAGCGAGTTGTAGCAGGCGAGGAGGTTCTGGTAGATCGACTTGCCGGTGCACGGTGTGCCGTCGTGGAACTTGATCCCACTTCGCGGCGTGATAGTCCACTCGTTGTACGTCGCGTTGTGCGTGACGGACTTGGCGAGATAGGGGTAGACGGTCGCGCCGTCCGCGGAGACGACGCACAGCGGGTCGAACACCGCACGTGCGTACATGAAGCCGGAGGTGTCCATGTTCGCGTAGTCCGGGCTGAAGGGCTTTCGCTGCTCGGAGATCACGCCGACCTTCAGGGTGCCGCCCTCGGTGACCGCACCCGCCGGGGTGGCCGCGAGCTGCCCCGCGAGCGCGCCGGCGGCCAGCACGCCGGAGGCAGCGGCCGAATGGGTCAGGAACTGGCGTCGATCCAATGTGTTCCCCACTGTCCCCCCTGGTCCGGTTTCGCGGCGACGGCGCTGGGTGGTCAGACGCTCCCGCGCGCGCCGCACCGTGGTCGGGACGATACCAACGGCACCTGCGTGCCGGGTCGACACGTCGCGAGGCGCGAAGGAAGTTTGTTTCGGGGCAACGCCGCCACGTCAGCGAGCCCGATCGGCGCCGTGGCCGCGTCGCCGACTCGATCGACGCCACAGCAGGGGCCCTAGCGCGGCCGCGACGAGCGTCAGCACGGCCACGAGGAACAGGAACGGGTACGACCCGTAGCCGCGCCACTGGAACACCACAAGGTGCGTCCCCGGCCGCACCTTCACCCCGACGATCGCGGGGGCGATCATCTCGGGCGCCGCCGGCCGACCGTCGACGCGCACCGACCATCCGGGATCGAACGAGCTCGCCAGCGCCACGACCGCGACTCGGTTGGCGGTGACCACCGCGGTGACCCGCCCGTCGATCACCGCGTCGTGCTCGACGCGCACCGTGCCGGCGGAGGTGCTGTGGGCGGGCAACGTGCCCAGCGTGGGGGTCGCTGCGGGCCCACCGGCGAATGCGATGGTGGGGAAGATGCCCTCTGCGGCGACCTCCGAGTCCATGATCGGCTTGGTCCGTGCACCGAGGTTGGTCCTGTCGGCGGGGATGACGAGCCACGTCTCGATGACGTGCACAAGCCCGGTGCTGCGCACGGTCCAGAGGCGATAGTGGCCCGCGCCCGCGACCAGTGTGGCGGCGACGGGCGGTGCGTGGCCCGCGGGAAGGAGCAGGTAGCGGATGCCCAGCACGGTGTAGTCCCCGGGGTCCGACTCGTCGAAGTACGCCTCAGGGCCGGTCATGAGCGCCGACGTGCGCAGGGTCAGCCCCACCGCGTCCACTGGCGTGTCCTCCATGTAGTTGTAGACGGGAACCGCCCCGACGAAGAATCGCGACCCCCAGTTGCTCGGCATCCCGGCATAGACCCTGCCGCCGCCGCGGTGCTCGGCGAGGGCCAAGAGCGCTTGCACCTGCGAACCCCTCGACGCGTCCTGGCCGCGCTGCCAGCCGATCCACACCGCGTTCGACGCGTCGTACCTCCCGATCTGGAGCCACGCGGGCGCCAGGACGACGACGACCGCGCAGATCGCAGCCAGCGGAGCGAGCACGGCCGCCTTCGCGTCCGGCGAGAGCATCGCGCGGCCCGCCGGCGCGCGTCGTCGCAGCTGGTCCGCACCGACCCGCACGATCGCGACCGCACCGACGCCCCCAAGGAACAGCGACGCGAGCTGCACGCCGGCCACGAAGCGGTTGAAGAGGAGGTTGTCGTTCAAGGGCAGCGTGTTGAGGAGGAATCCGAACGTGGGGCGTCCGCTGAAGAGCACGAGGCTCAGCGCGAAGATCCCGACCAGCACGCGACCACGCTCGTCGGCACGCCATCTGGCCACGCACGCAACCAGGCCCGCTGCCGCGAGGATCGTGAGCACCGGGAGGCGGCCGTTGTCGAGCAGGCGCCCGGTCACGAGCCACCGAAGGACCAGGGGCGCGCCGAAGGAGTCGGCGATCGTCGTATGGACCTGGAACTCGTCGATCGCCGTCCACTTCGCGTCGACGAGGAGCGGGACGGTCACCCACAGCGTCGCTGCGAGCGCGCCGGCGCCCACGAGCGCCGCCCGAAGGAGGCGGCCCAGCACGTCGCTCGGGCGCAGCACGACGAAGATGACGAGGATGAGCCCGAGCAGGTAGGCCATCAGGAAGTGGAAGGCGATGGTCGCGCCGGCCGCGGCAACTGCCCCGAAGAGGTACTCGCGCCTGCTGACGAATCGCCAGGAGAATGCGACGGCCAGCGGCAGCGTCCACATCGCCCAGAGCTGGGACCACAGGCCGTTGCCGAGCCAGACATAGGCCTCGTGGCCGAAGCCCCTCAGCGTCACGCTCGTCAGCAGCGGCGCGAGGGTTGCGGCGACCGCGGACTCCCAGCGTCCCCACTCGAGCAGGCGACCGGTCGCATAGACGCACACGGGCCACAGTGCGAGGAGCAGGTACAGCGTCCAGGCGAGCGTCGTGGGGTACCCGACGAGCAGGCCCAGCGCGCTCGCAAGGACCGCGGACGCGCTTTGGTACTGGGCGAAGAACGGCGAGCCCGTCGACAAGTTGGGGTACCAGTGCCCGAAGGCCAGCGAGCCGTGCGCCAGCCAGTGACCCGCGAGCGCCGTCATCTGAAGGTGCAGCGCGCTGTCGTTGGGGTACGAGACGACGAGGCGCTCCGCGCGCAGGGACCACAGGCTCCAGGCGACGGCAAGCCCCACCAACACCAGCGGGGAGACTCTGGAGAAGAAGCTTCGATCCCCAGATCGAGCAGTGGGGGGCGACGCCGCGGGCACCCCCGGATTCACTGCTCGTCAGCCTCGACGACGTCGTGCGGTTGCAGGGTGAAGAAGCCGTCGGCGAACAGCGCGTCGAGGACCAAGGTGGGCTCCGCGCTCCATGCCATCGATGCCGCCTGGGCGTGGCTCACGCGCCCGGTCACCAGCCGCATGAGGTGGTAGTCGGAGGTCTCCAGGGCGATGGGCTCGCCGACGCCCTCGACGAGCGCCGTGCCCGACGCCGTGGTCACGAGGACGCCGGGCGCGGCGGCGGCTGCAATCTGCGCGCCCATCCGCTCACGCGCCCGCTCGGCGCCGACGTGCACCGAGAACGACGTGCGGTCACCCACGACGCCCACTGCCTGGCACAGGTCGTGCTCATGGGAGACGACGTCGAACGAGAGCGCCGCGAGCGACGGTGGCGCGTCGTCACGTTGCACCGGCAGCGACTGCCACGCCGCGAGCACGTCGTCGATCGACTCGCCTCGGTATCGGGCCACTTGGGCGTGGGTCCACTCCTCGAAGCCCTGCGTCGGCATTCGCCCCGCGAGCCTGTCCTCGAGCAGGCCGGTGAGATGCCCCACGAGGTCCTTGACCGTCCACTCCGGGCAGCACGGAACCGTTGCCCCGAGCGACTCGTCGCTCAGCTCCGAGGCGAGCGCGGCGATGCGGTCGCGCGAGCTTTCGTACGCTGCGGCCCGCTCGTCGATGGTCGCCATGGCGCAGACACTACGGGTTGAGCAACCGCTGAAAGCGTCTTGTCGTCACTGCGAGACCGACCAGCACCATGACGACGAGGTAGACGACGTGGCCGAGCATCGCCCAGTCAAACTGCCCGAGGGCGCAGCCCCGCGACAAGGCGACTGCCTGGTACAGCGGCGTCGCGCGAACGACGTACTGGAGCCACAGCGGATATTGCGTGATCGGGAAGAACGTTCCCGAGAACAAGAACATCGGCAGCACGGCCAGCATCACGAGATCGAAATCCTGCCAACTTCGCAGATAGGTGCAGGCGGCCATTCCCGCGCAGGCAAAGGCGATCGACGTCAGGATCGCGACGGGGAGGCACAGCACGGCCCACGGTGACGAAGTGTCGCCGAGTAGCCACATGCACACGAGGAAGCTCGCCGAGTACAGCGCGCCCCTCGTCACGCACCACGACAGCTCTCCCATCGCGATGTCGTCGACGGTGAGCGGGGTGGCAAGCACCGGCTCGTAGGAGTGGGAGACCTTGAGCCGGAAGAACGTATTGAACGTTGCGTCCAACATCGAGCCGTTCATCGCCGAGGTCGCGAGCATGCCGGGCGCCACGAATGCCGCGTACGTAACGGTCGCCGATCCGACCGTCACACCGCCCACCAGATGGTTGAGGCCGATGCCGAGGCTCAGCAGGTAGAAGAGCGGCTCGAAGAACCCCGAGACGAGCATCACCCAGCCCTTGCGGTAGATCATCACGTTGCGCTCGAGCATGTGGAACGCACGACGCGTCGAGAACCGGCCGGCGGGGAGCACCCGGAGCGACAGGAGTGCCCCCATCAGACCTCCAACCGTCGTCGGAAGTTGCGAAGGCACAGCCACGTACCGACGCCGGCGAGCACCGCGAGGAACGCGATGTGGTACACCGTCGCGGCGAGCGTTCCCTGTCCGAGCGCGAGCGTCCTGCACAGGGCCACGCCGTGGTACAGCGGCACGAACTGCACGACCACCTGGAGCCAGCTCGGCAGCTGGCTGATCGGATAGAAGCTGCCGGAGAACAGGAACATCGGGATGATGGCGAACCTGTAGAAGATCGGGAAGCTCCGCTCGTTCTGCTGGGTGGCGACGTAGGCGGCGAGGGGTGCGGCGAACGCAAGTCCCGTGAGCACGCCGGCGAGGGGCAGCAGGATCGCCCACGGGCTGAGCAGGGTGTTGAACGCAGCGAGAATCGTCGTGTAGATGACCGCGACCATCGCCACGTGTATCGCTACCCACGTGAGCTTCGCAGCGACGAGGTCCCTCGGCCGCACCGGTGTCGCGACAGCCGTCCAGTAACTGCGCGTCCACTTGAAGGATGCGAGCACGGGCCACATCGACTCGTTCGACGCGATCTGCATCGCGGTCATCGCGAGAAGTGCCGGTGCGACGAAGTCAACGTAGGGAACGCCCTGCACGCCGCCGGAGTGGCTGTTGACGAGCTTGCCGACGCCGAGGCCCATTGACGCGAGATACAACAGCGGGTAGAGGAAGCTCGAGACGATCGAGGCGCGCCACGTGCGGCGCCAGAAGACCACGTGGTACGAGAGCGCGCGGCGCCAGGGTGCCCAGCCGAGGCGGGGCTGCGCGGCGCCGCGCTCGGTGTGGATCCCCGGCTCGACGGCCACCTCAGTCCACCAAGGTTCGGCCCGTGAGCCGAAGGAAGACGTCCTCGAGGGTCGAGCGCCGCACGAGGGCGCTCTCGGGGAGCAGACCCCTGGCGTGGACCGCCGCAAGCGCCTCGTCACCGTCGTCGACATAGAGCAAGAGGCGGTCCGGCAGCTCTTCGACGCGCACCGCGAGGTCGGCGACCGACGCCACGTGCGGACCGTGCCCGCCGAGTCCGAAGCGCAGCTCGAGCACCTCGCGCGTCGAGTGCTCCGCGATCAGGTCCCTCGGTGCGCCGTGCGCGACGATCCTGCCACGATCCATGACGACGAGGCGGTCGCACAGCTGCTCCGCCTCGTCCATGTAGTGCGTCGTGATGATCAACGTCACACCTTCTGACTTCAGTCGGTACAGGCGCTCCCACACGAGGTGGCGTGCTTGCGGGTCGAGTCCGGTCGTCGGCTCGTCGAGGATCAAGAGGTCCGGCTCCGACACGAGGGACCTGGCGATCGTGAGACGGCGCTTCATCCCCCCGGACAGGTCGTCAGCCTTGTCGTTTGCGCGCTCTGACAGCTGCGTGAACTCGAGCAGCTTGACCGCTCGCGCCCGGATCTCCGCGCGGGGAAGGTCGAAGTAGCGGCCGTACATGACGAGGTTGTCCATCAAGGACAGCTCGAGCTCGAGGGCATCCTCCTGGGGCACGAGCCCGAGCCGCGCCCGGATCTCGGGACCATGGGTGCGCGGATCCTTGCCGAGCACGCGCAGGTCCCCGGCGGTCGGGGGCGAGACGCACGACACCATCTTCATGGTCGACGTCTTCCCCGCGCCGTTTGGTCCGAGGAAGCCGAAACTCTCGCCGGCCAGGATCTCGAAGTCGATCCCGTCGACGGCCGTGAACTCCCCGAATCGCTTGACGAGGCCCCTCGCGCTGACGAGGGAGGGGCGGGATTCGGTTTCAGGCACGGGGGCCACGCTACCGGTCCAGCGCTCCACGGTGGGTCCGGGCGAACCGTGCGACATACTCACCTGCAGACTTCGAGGAGGGGAACCGAGTGGCCGATGTGTTGGAGGGATTGCCCGTCAGCGATCTCGCCTTCCATGTCGAGCTGCACGGCATCGACTACATACCGCTGACCGAGCGATGGGCCACCCCGCGCGCCATAGCGGCCATGTGGGCGGGCGCCAGTGTGAACGTCGAGTACCTCGTCTACGGGGCGATCTTGATGACGTTCGGCTTCAGCTTCCCTGAGGCGCTGGTCATCATCGTGCTGGCCAACTTGTCCTGGCTCCTCGTGGGCCTCGCCTCGCTGCAGGGACCCGGCGCGGGTACGACGGTCTTTGGCATCAACCGTGCGCCGTTCGGCCCGCGCGGTTCGAAGGTCCTGGCACTGTGCAACTGGGTCACGATGCTCGGCTTCGAGACTGAGGGGCTGATCCTCATTGTGGGAGCAGGGCTCGTCCTGGCCGCCAAGGCGGGCGTGCACCCCTCACCGGAGGTGAAGGGCGTGTTGGTAGTGGCCGCCGTCGGCGTCCAGGTCGTCCTGCCCTTCCTCGGCCACGCGACGATGGTGCGCGTCCTGCGCGCGCTGATCATTCCCTTCGTCGCGATCTACGTGGCGCTGGCAGGATTCGCCGTCGCGCACGCGCACGTGCCCACCGCGCCGTCGGGGTCCTCGTGGCAGCTCTGGTCGGCGGGCTTCGCCTTCGCGGTGGCACTCGCGGGACTGGGGTGGACCGAGAACGGCAATGACTACTCGAGGTACCTGCCGCCGACCGCCTCCTGGCGATCCGTCGTCGGCTGGATCTTCGTCGCGACCGCGCTGCCCGAGATCGCGCTCATGACGCTTGGCGCGGCGGTGTTCAGCTTCGTCGGCACCGGTGTGGGCACGCAGAACTCCTGGAGCTTGTCGAACCCCTTCGCAGGGCTTAGTTCGCACGGCGTCCTGCCGTCGTGGTTCGTCGTGACGTTCCTGGTGTTCGTGATCGTCCAGCTGTTCGGGATCAACAGCCTGGACCTGTACTCGTCGGGCGTCACGCTCCAGGCGCTGGGCGTGCGGCTCCGCCGGTACCACGCCGTGCTCCTGGACTCAGGCATCTGCCTCGTCATCACGTTCTACGCGGTGTTCAACCTCCACTTCTCGACGTTGCTCAGGGACTTCGTCGCGGTCGTGATCGTGTGGATCGCGCCGTGGTGCGGGATCTTCCTCGTCGACTGGATGCTGCGCGGCCGCCGCTACGACCCAGAGGGGCTCCAGCACACGGGCCCGACCAGCCCGTACTGGTCCAGCGGCGGTCTGCACTGGCCCGCGATATGCGCCCAGGTGCTCGGCAGCCTGGCAGCGCTGAGCGCCATCAGCGCGACGTACCTCGCCCCGTTCCTTCCCTCGTGGGCGACGCCGGTGTCCTCGCAGTTGGGCGGCGCCGACGTCTCGATCCCGCTCGGCCTGCTGGTCGGCGCCGGCACCTACGCGCTGGTCGCCGGGCCCGCGCTGCGCCGCTCGACGCGCGATCGCACGGCCCGAGCTCCGATCTAGCGGGGCGTGAACGTCCCGTCGTCGTGCGGATCGAACAGCGGCAACGTCCCGAGCGCGTGGACGAGGTCGGCGTCGTCGCCGAGGAGGCTTCGCCACCCCTCGCCTTCGGTCGCGAGGGCGGCCACCGCGACGGGCTCGCCGCCGACACTGCGGACCAATCGCAGCGCGGCGGCGACGGAAGCGCCGGTCGAGACGACGTCATCGACGACGGCCACGCGACGTCCGGCGAGCAGGGGCACCCGGGCCCGATCGAGCAGGAGGCGCTGGGGCGTCGCCGTCGTGATCGAACGGACCGGCTCGCCGACCGCGTCTCGCAGGTGGATCTTCGGGGTCTTGTGGAAGACGACGTACTGGTCGAGCCCCAGATGCCGGGTGACCTCCATCGCGACCGGGATCCCCATCGTCGCGACGGACGCGACCACTTGGACCTCCCGGTCGCCGATCACGTCGGCCAGCTCGCTCCCCGCGCGGTCGCAGAACCCGACGCCCAGGTCCACGGTGATCAGCAGCGCGATCCCGAGGTCCTCGGTCAGTCGGGCGAGCGGCAGGGTGACTTGCTGGGAACCGAGACGGACGACGTGCGTCCGAGGAGCCGCACCTTCCGCGTCGTCGGACACGTCGCTCAGCGCGGAGGCGGCCCGAACAGGCGGTCCCCGGCGTCGCCCAGTCCCGGGACGATGTAGCCCACGTCGTTGAGCGTGGGGTCCATCGCGGCGGCGACGACCCGTGCGGTGGGGTGCGCGGCGGTGAACCGCTCGGTGCCCGGCACCGAGGCGATCAGGCACAGAGCCGTGACCTCCCGCGCGCCGCGCCCCTGGAGCATGTCGACGACCTGGATCAGCGAGCCCCCGGTTGCGAGCATCGGGTCGCACACGACGACGTGGTATCCGTCGATGCGTTCGGGCAGGCCATCGAGGTAGACATCGGGCTCCAGCGTCGTCTCGTTGCGTCGGAGTCCGACGAGGCAGACACGGCTTCGCGGTAGGACCTCTTGGACCGCAGGCACCATCCCGAGGCCGGCCCGAAGGATCGGAACCACGAGGTACTCCTCGTCGATGACCTTGGCCGGGACGCCCTTTTGCACCGGGGTGTCCACGCTCGCATCGACCAGCGGCGCGTCACGGAACGCCTCGTAGGCGAGATACTTGGAGAGCTCGCCGGCGATCCGGAGGAACTCCGGGTTCGTCGTGTGCTCGTCGCGCAGCCATCTCAGCCGGTGCTCCACGAGCGGGTGGTCGAGGACCGTGACGCGTTCGCTGAGCGGCATCCGCAAACCATATCCACGGCCGCCGAACGGCACCGACGCCGAGGTCGAGGTGCCGGCAACTAACCTCGACGGGTGCCCTTTTGCCTCCATCGCAGCCCGCTGCGATGAGGGGCGTGACCGAGGAGCTGCCCACCGGCGCGTCGATCGGGTCCCCGTACGTGCCGATGGGTGTCGACGGGCGTTATCGGGGTCCGACGGGCGTCCTTGACCCCGACACGTCCAAGACGTGGCTCCGGCGGTTCATGCCGGTGCTCGGGACGCATCGCGTGGGGTTCTCCCTCGCGGTCGGCCTCTCGTTCGTCAGCCTCGTCTTCCAGGTGCTCGCGCCCAACGTCATCAACCAGGCGACGACCGAGCTGCAGGCGGCGATCCGCCACACCTCGACGACGGGGATGACCCCGCTGTCAACGTCAGTGATGGAGCTCGTGGCCATCGGCGTGCTTGCCGGCATCACCGGAGTCATCTCGCGCTACTTCATGTTCCGGACGGCCTACGACATTGAGTTCGACCTGCGGAACCTGATCTACGAGCACCTCACGACGTTGTCGTTCGGCTTCTACGACCGGGTGCAGTCCGGCCAGCTGATCTCTCGTGCGAACTCCGACATCCGCAGCGTCCAGATGTACTCGACGTTCGCGCCGCTGATCTTGGTGCAGAGCTTCATCGGCATCATCGCGTTCGGCTTCATGCTGTACTACAGCCCCCTCCTCGCGCTCGTGGCCCTCGCGATGATGCCGGCGATGTACTACATCGGCATTCGGATGCGCAAGGTGATGTTCCCGATCTCCTGGGTGATCCAGGCCCGCCTCGCGGGCGTCGCGACCGTCGTAGACGAGAACGTCAACGGCGTCCGCGTCGTGAAGTCCTTCGCGCAAGAAGATGCCGAGGTTCAAAAGCTCGCCAGGGCTGCGAAGAAGGTGGAGTGGGCCTACATCAAGGACGCCGACATCAGAGCGGAGTTCACGCCCTGGGTCCAGAACCTCCCCCAGATCGGGCTCGCCGTCGTGCTGGGCATCGGTGGATGGCTGGTCATCAACGGCACGCTGAGCGTGGGCGAGATCCTCGCGTTCAACCTCTACTTCGGCATGCTCCAGGCGCCGTTCATGATGCTCGGCCAGCTCGTCATGATGGGTCAGCGAGCAAAGGCGAGCGCGGAGCGGATCTTCGAGATCCTCGACGAACACCCCGACGTCGTCGAGCGGCCCGGCGCGGTCGACCTCGACGCCTCCGAAGGGCGGGTCAGCTTCCGCCACGTTGGCTTCTCCTACCGCGACGGGACGCCGATCTTCGACGACCTGAACTTCGAGGTCGCGCCAGGCGAGACGGTGGCGATCGTCGGGGAAACGGGGACGGGCAAGTCGACGGTCGCGAGATTGCTCACGAGGTTCTACGACGTCAGCGCCGGCTCCGTGGAGATCGACGGACATGACGTCCGTGATCTGACGCTCCCGTCGCTTCGAGCCGGCGTCGGCGTCGTCCAAGACGAGCCCTTCCTCTTCAGCGTCTCGATTCGCGACAACATCGCCTACGGTCGACCTGACGCCACCCATGAACAAGTGGAGGCCGCTGCCCGTGCGGCGAACGCCCACGAGTTCATCGTCAAGCTCCCCGACGGCTACGCGACCGTGGTCGGCGAGCGCGGCTACACACTCTCGGGCGGCCAGCGCCAGCGCATCGCGATCGCCCGGACTCTCCTCGTCAACCCGCCGGTGCTCATCTTGGATGACGCCACCAGCGCGATCGACGTCCACATCGAGATGCAGATCCACGCCGCGCTCGACGCGCTGCTCGAGCATCGCACGACCATCGTGATCGCGCACCGTCTGTCCACCATTGCGCTCGCCAACCGCGTGATCCTGCTCGACGGCGGCAAGGTGATCGCCTCCGGCACGCACGCCGAGCTGCTGGCGACGACGCCGCTGTACGCGGAGGTCCTCGCCCGCACGACCGTGGACGATGCCGCCGACACTCTCGAGGAGGCCTGATGGGCTGGGGCTTCGGCGGCGCGGGTGGCGGCTTCGCGGGGGGACACTCCGCCGCCGCCCAGTCCGGGCTCCCCTTCGGTGGGATCCCCACCGAGCTGCAGATGGGCGTCGACAAGATCCTGGCCACCGAGCCCAAGGAGCAGACCGCACACGTCGAGTTCTCCCCGCTCCCGACGGAGCGCGAGCGGGTGCGGCTCACGATCCCCGCGCTGGTCCGGGAGCACCCGGGGCTCGTCGTGATCGCGTCGTTCCTCGGGCTCATCGTGGCGATCGTGGGCGTCGTCGGCCCGTGGCTCGTGGGCTATGCGATCGACCACGGCATGTGGATCACGCACCCGCCCAGCAAGGTCGTGACCCACAACCTCAGCGTCGTCATCTGGTGCTCGGCGGCGTACCTCGCCTGCGCGCTCGTGGTCGCCTACTCGCAGCGCGGCCTGGTCCACGTGACCGGGCGCCTCGCGGCGCGTGTCATGCACCAGCTTCGGATCCGGGTGTTCTCCCACCTCCAGCGACTGAGCCTGGACTTCTTCACCGAGGAGAAGGCCGGCGTCCTGATGAGCCGGATGACCAGCGACATCGAGAACCTCCAGCAGCTGCTCCAGGACGGGCTCAGCACCTTCGGCATCCAGGCCGTCTCGATGATGGCGATCACGGTCATCTTGTTCCGCCAGGACGTCGAGCTCGCGGTGATCACCGTGCTCGTCGTCGTCCCGCTGCTACTGGTCATGACGATCTGGTTCCATCGCGCCTCGGAGCGCGGGTACCTCCGAGCGCGTGACGGGATCGCAAATGTGCTCTCGGACCTCTCCGAGTCCCTCTACGGCATCCGCGTGGTGACCGCCACGAACCGCCAGCGCCACAACGTGGTGCACCACCGCAACGTGGTCGGCGAGTACCGCGAGGCGAACATGTACACGGGGCGGGCCAACGCCATCTATGGACCCGCCACGCTCGCCATCGGCATCCTCGGCCAGGCACTGCTGCTCGGCATCGGCGGCACCCAGGTCCTGCACGGCCAACTGCAGCTGGGGGTACTTGTCACCTTCATGCTCTACCTCGGCCGGTTCTTCCAGCCGATCCAGCTCCTCGTCCAGCAGTACAACCTGCTACAGCAGGGCCGGTCCTCGGTCATCCGGCTGCGCGAACTGCTCGAGACGGCCCCGAGCGTCCAGCAGCGGCCCGGCGCCACCGAGCTCGCCGTGGTCGACGGCGCGATCACGTTCTCGGACATCACCTTCGGCTACGACGCCGCTCGCCCGGTGCTGCACCACGTCGACCTCGTGATCGCCCCGGGGGAATCGGTCGCCTTTGTCGGTCCGACCGGGGCTGGAAAGTCGACAATGGCGAAGCTCGTCAATCGGTTCTACGACCCGCAAGAGGGTCGCGTCCTCGTCGACGGCGTCGACATCCGCGACGTGACCTTGCAGTCGCTTCGTGCACAGATCGGCGTCGTGCCCCAGGAGCCGTTCCTCTTCGCG
>Ga0075021_10000963_pt1 | contig 14760 bp, 9 predicted proteins | sample ColStrG_CSR_2012_FD_72749 | JGI IMG/M metagenome (GOLD analysis project Ga0075021, IMG submission 72749) | Freshwater sediment microbial communities in response to fracking from Pennsylvania, USA - Cold Stream Run_MetaG_CSR_2012 | ecosystem: Environmental > Aquatic > Freshwater > Creek >...
TCTGGCGTAACACCGGTGGGTCGGCTGTGCCAGTGTAGAGGTCGCGATGCTTGTGTAGGGCGGGTTGGAGCCTGCCCTGAGCGAAAGAGAAGGGACCCGCCCAGGCCGAGCGAAGCTCGGCAGGATTGTCTGGCGCGGGCGCCCTCGCCCGCGTGATTTTGACGTTGCGCTGGGATCCGGGCATTGAGTTTCCCCCACTGCCGCCGAGGGCAAGATGCCCTCGGGACAGCCGGCGGGACGCCGGTGCTACGACAAGCGGAGTCCCCACTCCGCCGGCGTTACCGGCGGTGGTTGCCCCGACCCATCTTCTATGCTAACTTCGCCGATTGATTGTCCTGTGCGCTTCCTTTTTCAACACGAAAAGTTGCCCCAAACGCCGCAGGGAACGGTGCAGGCCGAGGTCCCTCGACTGCACGATGCCGAGCTGGCTGCGGCCTACTTCGGCGAGCGCCAGGGCGGGGACCTCCACGATTTCGTCCGGGTGAGTCCGACGCGCATTTTGTTTGGCTTGCTGGATATGGCAGGGCGGCTGGAGGACAACCGTACCGTGATTTCCGCGGCTCAGCGCACTTTTCACACCCGGTCGCCTGAGCTTTTCACTGCCGACGACGTGAATGAGGCCGACGCCATGGCCGAGCTCTGCCTGGAACTCAACCGCACTATCATAGCGACCGAGGGTGGCGTTCGCTCCTGCCCCGCATTCGCCGCCTGCTACAACGAAGACCTGGGGACCATCTGCTATTTCAACGCCGGTCATCCCCCGGGCCTGCTTCGTGACGCGACCGGCATCAGTGAACTGCGCGCCACCGGCCTGCCCTTGGGACTTTTTTCCCACGCCACTTGTGATGCGCCCCTCGTCGCGTTGCCTCCGGGCGCCGCCCTTCTGCTGGTTTCCCGGGGATTGTTGGAAGGCAAGCGCAAGCGCGAGGAATTCGGGCTTGATCGGGTCAAGAGCAGGCTGCAGGAAGCCGCCAACGAAAGCGCGAAAGATCTGTGTGCCACGACGATCGACGGCGTGCAGCAGTTCATGCGCAAGCCGCCGGTTCACAATGACGTGACTGCCCTGGCCCTGGTTCGGTGCGCCAATCGTAAAGCGGGGACTGCACCGAAGGCTTAGTTGATCCGGATTCTCGTCTGCCGATCCGGCACGAATGCCCGGCGGGGTCCTACCTTGATTTTTTCCTGCGCACCGGCTTGGCGGACGACTGCGGTTTCTCCGGCGCCACCTCATCGGCGGTCACAAAGACGGGTTCAATGTCGGTCGGAATCTCCTCCAGACGGTCGAACGCCTTTTTCAATACCGGGCGAATCACTCCCATTTCTCCCAGCAGCTTTGTCGCACCGGCGTAGTCGCCCTGGGCTTCCAGGGTGAGCAGATCGTGATCCAGGTCACGCACTCCCTGCCTGAATTTTTCTATGTTGATGGCAAAAGTTCCGTCGTCTTGCTGGGCAAATGCCCCGTGGTCCATCAGGTAATTGAACTGGATGGCCATGCCTTTGCCATGCGCATCGCTCAGTCCGAAGCGGAGGCTGCGGAACATCGAGGCCATATACGTGGTGTACAACTGGCGCTGCGCCGCCTCATCAGAAGGCAACATACCGGACAATTTCATTTCCCTGGCGTGATCCATCATGTACTGGAGCGCGAACAGGCCGGTGATATCGGCTTTAGCTTCCTCGATCGCGCTGTGGGCCTCTTTCAGTTCGGCGCGGACGGTGGTATCCCGCCCGTTGACCTTGATCTGGTGCGGTCCCAGCCCATGCATCAGTTCGTGGGCCACGATGTGGGTAAAGAATGATTCAAAATTCACATCGACCCGGGCCGACGGAGACAGCATCCGGCGCGCAATGGGGAGCAGCACGCTGCGGAACTTGGCCTCCTGAATATTCTTGAGCATGACGCGCTTGCTGCCCTTTTGTTGCACGACCCGCTCATCGTTGGGCAGGTTGTAGGCGGCGGTGGCGATTCCGCGGTTGCCGTCTCCGGCGGAGAGAATTTCGTCGACCACGCGGATCGGCGCCGCCGCGCCCAGCCTGGGGTTGCGATACTCTGCATCGATGGGAAGATTGTCCTCGATTTCCTGCAGGTGCAGGCTGAGCGCCGACAACTTTGTGCTCTCTTCATCGTCCCGCAGGTTGACGTAGGCCTCGAATGCCGCCTTGTAGCCGAATATTTCATCGTCATAGGTTTCGTAGGGGCCTATGGTGATGTCAATGGGCGCGTCCAGATCCATCCAGGCCAGATCGCTCTCGTAGTAATCGTTGGAGAGGAACGCTTCCGCCCGCAGGTTGAGGAACGTCTTCAAGGTCGCGTTATCGGTAAGATTGGCCGCTTCCCGCAACAGGTCCGCAGCCCGAGTCAGGTCGTCTTTGTACTCGTCGCTGTAGGGAATGGACACGAGTTCGCCCTGGCTTTTTGAGGCAGTGGCGTTTTTCCAGCGGATCACAGTGAAAAAGCTCCTGGCTTGCGCCTGTTCGTCTTTTGGCAAGGATGCAGCCCAGGTCTCGAAGTTCTCCCTGGTCATGTCCTCGGGATAGAAATTGGCGCCCTGGGGTCTCAGCGCGGGAACACCGGGGAGAAAGGCATTGAACCCATCCAGTACGGACCACGGACCTTTGTTGATCCAGAAATACTGCAGGCGCAATTTGCCCAGCGGCGTCGCGTCTTTCTGCAGACGGGCATAAAGAGCGGGATTGCCAGCCCAATATTGCTTGAGAAAAATATCGTCTATGACGCGTCCGGCCTCCACCAGCTTGGCCAGGGCCTGTCGGTCGGCGACAGAGAGCTTTGATGTGTCCACCCGCAACGGTGTGGGAGCAAAGCGGTCCGTCATCTTCTGCAGTTGGGCCAATCCAGGCGGTGAACTGGGTTTTCGGGACTTGGTGTTTTGTGCCATCGCAGGCATGCCAACCGCAAGAAATCCGAAAAGCGGAATTCCGAAAAAAATTACAGACGTTAAATATACGAGAAACCTCATTCGCTTCTCCCGGGCCGTCGCGGGCACCGAAAAACTGATCATCATAGCAGGAGGTGCGTCCTAATCTGACCACGAGGGTACACGAAGGAACCCACTGAAGGTTGTTCCTTCGTGGTTCATGAATTTAGGACATAACTTAGCGGCACGCGCAGTGGCCGCGAACCAGCTTCCGGAGGTACAATTTGTCTAGTCCATGCCGTTCCGGCGAAGGTTCTGCAATTTTATTGGTGCGGCTGAGCGAATTCCTATGCGAAAACTGTTGCCCTGGTTGTTATTGGCCTGTCTTGCCGCCCTGCCACCCGCTCTGCCTGCAGACACGATCGTCGAGGAGATTATAGCCCGTATTAATAATCAGATCGTAACTCGCACCGAGTACGTGCGCAGCAAAGAGCAGCTGAAACAGGAGGCGCAACAGCAGGACCCGAGCAACGCCGACAAGATCGTCGCCGAAAAGGACAAAGATGTTCTGCGCGACCTGATTGACCAGCAGCTACTGCTCGAAAAAGGCAAGGATCTGGGTATCACTGCCGACACCGAGGTGATCAAGCGGCTTGACGAAATGCGCAAGGAGATGAAGCTGGAATCGATGGAGGAACTGGAAAAGGCGGCTGCAGGGCAAGGCATTTCGTTTGAGGATTTCAAGCAGAATATGAAGAACCAGATCATCACGCAGCAGGTGATCTCGAAGGAAGTGGGCTCCAGGATGTCGATCGGCAAGGAGGAATTACAGCAGTTCTACGACGAGCACAAAAGCCAGATGGAGCAGCCGGAAGAAATCCGGTTGAGCGAACTATTGATTTCGACGGAGAAGAAGGGCAAGGACGCTTCGGGGGATGAGGCGCAGCAAGTGGCGGCCGCCCAAGCCAAGGCGGATGACGTGCTGGCCCAACTGCACAAAGGGGCCTCCTTTGACGACCTTGCCAAGAAAAACTCCGATGGTCCCACTGCCGCTCAGGGCGGGGACCTTGGTTACTTCAAACGGGGCACGCTGGACAAGGGCCTCGAGGAAAAAACCTTTGCCATGAAGCCCGGCGATGTTTCCGATGTGATCCGCACCAAGCAAGGGTTGGTCGTTCTGAAGGTCACGGAACACCAGCAGGCGGGCGTACCCCCGCTTAGCCAGATTGAGCCCAAAGTTCAGGACGCGATCTACATGCAGAAGTTGCAGCCCGCACTACGCGCCTACCTGCAGAAGCTACGCGAGGAAGCCTACATCGACATCAAGCCCGGGTATGTGGACACCGGCGCCAGTCCCAACCAGACGAAACCAGTTGAAACTACCGCCAAGGATGCCGGCGCGAAGGAACTCAAGAAAAAGAAGAAAAAACTGGGCATTATCTAGATGGAGATGAGCCTGATTGAGCCGAGCCCGAATCAAGTCAAGATGAGAAGCGAAGCTTCGGATCCCCGGTTGCGAATTTCGACTGCCTCGCGCATATGGATGACGGGAATCGAGCCATGAAGGAATTCTTCGTTTCCGACTGCCTGCAGTACGAGAACAAGATCATCACTACCAGTTTCGTCGTGGTCTCGCGGCAGGTAAAGCCAAAGAAAAGCGGTGAGCCTTACCTGGCCTTGACCCTGGGCGACCGCAGTGGCCACCTCGAAGGCAAGATGTGGGACAACGTCGAGGAAGCGATTGACGCCTTCGATCAGGACGACTTCATCAAGGTCAAGGGCCTGATCAACAAGTACAAGAATCGATTCCAGCTCACCATCCATAAACTTCGCCGCCTGGGCGAATCCGAAGTCGATTTCGCAGACTACCTGCCCAAGACCACGAAAGACATTGGTGAGTTGTGGCGGACGTTAGCGGGCTACGTCGCGACGTTTAAAGACCCTCACCTCAAGGCGCTGGTTGAGGCATTTATGTCTGATCCGGAAATCGCGGAAGCCTACCGCAATGCACCCGCCGCCAAGACATTGCATCATGCTTTCATAGGAGGGTTGCTGGAGCATGTCGTCTCGCTGTTCAATTCCTGCGATCTGATGAGCCGCAATTATCCGCAGATCAACCGCGACCTGCTGCTCACCGGCGCGTTCTTCCATGACATCGGCAAGATCCACGAGCTGACTTACAATCGCTCGTTTTCTTACACGACTCGCGGCCAGTTGCTGGGGCACATGATCATCGAACTGGAGATGCTGCAGGCCAAGCTTCCCCAGGTGCCCGGTTTTCCGGAACCTCTGAAGACGCTGCTCGAGCACCTCATCATCAGCCATCACGGCCAGTATGATTTCGGATCGCCCAAGCTGCCGATGTTTCCGGAAGCCCTGATGCTGCACTATCTGGACGATCTCGATTCCAAGATGGAAGCCATGCAGATGCAGTTCCAGCGCGGCGCGGACTCAGACGGCGGCTGGACTGGCTACAATCCGTCCCTGGGACGTCCGCTGTTGAACACGGCGAAGTTTTTGGAGCCGAAGATCACAGAGCCAAAGATCACGGAAGAAGAAGAAATCGCCGCTGCTGTCGAACTACCCAGCGGTCTTTCGGGTGACGACGCCGCTGTGCAGCCCGGCATCGATGCTGCAGAGCTGGAGCCTGCGGACAAGGGAAAGAACGGCGCCTCCATGACATCCGCAGCGCAAGAGGATAAAATCTAGTCCAATCTGTTTTGGGGCTCCCGTCAACGTCCGATCAAGATATTTGTACACGAGATAGTTTTCTGATAAATCATCCCGACATGGAGAGAATCATGCGAACTCGTTTGATGGCACTTACATTGGGCCTATACCTATCGCTCGCGCTTTCCGGATGCAGCAGCAAGCCGGCGGATTCCACTGCTACCAGCGACAACGGCAGCAGTACGACTGCCCCGGCCAACAACACTGCGGCTCCGGCCAGCGGCACTGCCAGCTCCGAACCACAGAAAGCTTCCGGCTCGGGGATGATGTCGAATATGAAGTCCGAGGCCAAGGCGATGGTCGCAAAGCCTTTAGTTGTTCCGGCGGGGACCGTGCTGACGGTTCGTCTGGGACAGGCCGTCGGTTCCAAGATCAGCTCGACTGGACAAACCTTTACCGCAACTTTGGCCAGCCCGCTTGCCGTCGATGGCAAGACCGCGATACCTGCGGGGGCGACGGCTTCCGGCACCGTGGTCGATGCCAAACCTCTGGGCCGCTTCAAGGGAGGAGCCGTCCTGCAACTGCGATTGACCTCAATCGCCGTAAATGGATCCGACCAGTCTATTTCAACCTCTTCCGTTACCCGCACGGAAGCCGGTAAAGGCAAGCGCACCGCAGTTCTGGCGGGAGGCGGCGCTGCCCTGGGAGCTTTGATTGGCGGACTGGCTGGCGGGGGCAAGGGCGCTGGGATCGGGGCCCTGGCCGGCGGCGGCGCTGGCACTGGTGGCGCCGCGTTCACCGGCAACAAGGACATTGTTCTGCCGGCGGAGTCCGCGCTCAGCTTCAAGCTGGAGCAGCCTCTGGAAGTGAAGTAGTAAAGCAGTCTTCGGTCGTCGGTCTTCAGCCCACGGCGCTTGTCGTGGGCTGAATTTTGTCGCGAAAGAAATCCATGCTCGACTTTTCCCAATTCCAGGCCGTGACGTTCGACTGTTATGGCACTCTCATCGACTGGGAGACAGGAATCTTTTCTACGCTGCGCCCGGTGCTGGCAGCGCATGGAAAAACCATCTCGGATTTCGAGCTCCTGAATCTGTATTCAGAGCTGGAAGCGGAAGCCGAGCGTGGAGAATTTCGCGCCTATCGTGAAGTTCTCAAGTCGGTAGTGCGCGGGTTCGGCCAGCGCCTGGGATTCCAGCCTACCGAATCCCAGATACGTTCGCTGCCCGATTCGCTGGTTGGTTGGCCACCCTTCCCGGACACGGTGGCGGCGCTCCGCAAGCTCAAGAGCCGCTACCGGTTGGCAATCATTTCCAACGTGGACGACGATCTCTTTGCGCCCACCGCGCGCCATCTCGAGGTGAATTTCGATGAAGTGATCACCGCGCAGCAAGCCGGCGCTTACAAGCCATCATTAAAAATGTTCCAGCTGGCAAAGCAACGACTCGGAGTGGCTCCAGCGCAGTGGTTGCACGTTGGGCAAAGCATCTACCACGACGTGATTCCGGCCAAGTCGCTGGGGATTGCGACGGTGTGGGTGAAGCGTCCGTCGCCCCGCCCCGGAGCCGGCGCAGCCAAAGCCGCATCCGGTGAGCCGGACCTCGAAGTGCCCGATCTGAAGACTCTGGCGCAACTGGCAACCGGGAACTAATAACTGCAAACTGGCTTTCCAGCGCCCGCCCAGTATTAAACTGGCAGCGAGTATCTTCCCGAGGGAAACATCAAATGGCAACTACTACCGCCCGTGCCAACCCGCTGTCGTATCTCACCGACCAGCTAAACGATCTTAAAGCGAAGGGCACGCATTTCCGCCTGCGCGTCCTCGACGACGAACAGGCTGCGGTCTGCACCTTCGACGGCAAGAGAGTCATCAACCTGGCTTCGAATAATTACCTGGGCCTGACCACCCATCCCAAGCTGCGCGAGGCCGCGCTGGAGGCTACCCGGAAGTACGGCGTGGGTTCAGGTGCGGTGCGCACCATCGCCGGCACCATGAAAATCCACATGGAGCTGGAAGAAAAAATCGCGGGCTTCAAAAACGTCGAAGCCTGCGTGGTTTTCCAGTCCGGATTCGCGGCCAACGCCGGGACGGTGTCGGCGGTGTTGGGCAAAGAGGACTTCATCATTTCTGACCAGCTGAACCATGCGTCGATCATCGATGGCGCTCGTCTGTCGAGAGCAAAGATTCTGGTCTTCGAGCACAAGAATATTGCGCAGGCGGAAGAGCGCCTGGCCAGTGTGAAGGATCAGGCGGGCAAGAAGTTGCTGATCAGTGACGGAGTGTTCTCCATGGACGGCGACATCGGTCCGCTGCCCGATTTGTGCGCCCTGGCCGAGAAATACGGCGCCATCATGATGGTCGACGACGCCCACGCTTCGGGCGTCCTGGGCCGCAACGGGCGCGGCACCATCGATCATTTCAAGATGCATGGCCGCGTGGACATCCAAGTGGGAACGCTGTCCAAGGCCATCGGCGCGCTCGGGGGATACGTGTGCGGCACGCGCGACCTGATCGACTTTCTCTATCACCGCGCGCGCCCATTCCTGTTCTCGACCTCGCATCCCCCGTCCGTAGCGGCCACCTGCATCGCCGCTTTCGACGTGCTCGAAAGCGAACCCGAGCGTATCGAGAAACTCTGGGAAAACACCCGCTTCTGGAAGAAAGAGCTGGGCCTGCTGGGCTTCGATATCGGCGGAAAGACCACTCCCGCCAGCGAAACTCCAATCACTCCCATCATTATCGGTGACGGCAAACTCACCATGGATTTTTCCCGCGGGCTTTTCCAGGAGGGAGTGCTGGGCACCGGCATCGCCTTCCCCACGGTGCCGGAAGGGAAAGCGCGGATCAGAACCATCATGACCGCCACGCACACTAAGGATGAATTGGAGCAGGCGCTGGCGGTGCTGAAAAAAGTGGGCAAGAGTATGGGGATTGTGAACTAGCGCGGACGCCGCGCGGCCCGAAGTTCGGAACGGAGTTCCGATTATTGGTGCAATGAAATTCTGCAACCCTATGCAGTTGCCGCGACGGCAGCTAACATAGCAGCGATACGTCGTTGGGGTTGTCCGCACGGAAGCGCATGGGGTCCGGTGATCCTCCCGGTCTTCAAAACCGGCGGGCGGCGGGTTCCCCCGTCGCTGGTGCGTTCGACTCGCACACGCTTCCGCCATTTGTTTGCAGTGAGTTACGCATATTTCCGCTGTGATCAAGGTGGACATGCTGACTTTCAGAATTGGCCTGCAGTGATAAAAACGTGATAAACAGAATCGCGGTTTATGGTGCCCTCCTTCGAGCGTTGCCTGGGTATTGGTGAATGAATCCTTGGCGTGCAGTGTGTGAACTCCGATCCGCGTCGAGAGCGTCGATTAAGGCTCGAGTATTTTCATCAATAGGCTTGACGTAGGTCGGCAGGATCTGAGAACTCGCATGGCCAAGCAAATGTGCCACCGTCAGTCCAGATGCATGACACGCTTTTGCGCGGCTTGCGAATGTGGCCCTGAGATCGTGAGTGCGCCTGTCCGCTAGTCCAGCGTTCTTGGCGGCCATCTGCCATGCCTTCTTGTAGTCGGTAATGTGCGTGCCTGGGATGCGCGGGCTTGGAAATACGAACGGTGAGGACCCTGGGCCGAGCAGCGCCCGCCAGCGCATAAGGGTGTCACCTCGGGACCCGGCTGCTCTGAAGCTCCGACGGGACAAGAGCGACCGCCTGAAACAACTTCGGAAGAAGCTGTTTCCGAACACTGAAGCGGAGACCCGTGGGGAAGAAAGCGCCACTCGCAGCGCAAACGAAAACGCTGCTAGCAACCTTCGCGGAACGCATTGCACAGAGTCTGTGTGCTGTCCAGACTGATACCCCAAATCCCTCTACTGCGCTCTTGAAACGCGGATACTACTCGGGGTCACATTTTTCAACTTTCTCTTGATGTAAGACACGGCTTTCCCTGTGCGGCCGATTCCGGCACTGCAGTGGACCAGCACCGGCTTTTCAATCCGTTGGTAGGTATCCCAAACCTTCTCAAGGTTAACCCGGCTGGGCCCCGGTTGAGATCACACAGAGTAGTGTCCTTGGTCACAGAATGGCGGTGGGCCAGCTGCGATCATTGAGTCGGAATGAATCTTCTCAAAGTGACTCCAGCGTTTGAGGACGGGCGAGGCGCTGGACTTCACAGCATACGGCCGATCACGGTTTCGCCTGATGGGCTCATGGGGGTGTTCGGACCGTGGGCAGTCCCCGCAGAGCGCCGATATTATTTCCGGCCCCCGAGGACCTGACTGGCAGAAGTGTGGGGCGGTTTGTGATCCGCTCCAAGCTGGGCGCCGGGGGCATGGGTGAGGTTTACTACGCCGAAGATCCCCAGCTCAAGCGCCCCGTAGCACTCAAGCGCATCCCCAACAAGCTGGGCAGTGATCCTAAGGCCCGGCAACACATCCTGCATGAAGCTCAGCGGGCCTGCGCTCTCAAATCAGAACACATCGCGAGTGTGTACGACATAGTCGAAGATCTCGGCGAACTCTTCCTGGTCATGGAATACGTCGAGGGCGAGACCTTGCGACAGCGCCTCCGGCGGCCCATGACCCTGGAGCAGTTCTTCGAGATCGCCACGCAATGCGCACAAGCACTCGTGGCGGCACACGAACACAACATCGTGCATTGCGACATCAAGCCGGAAAACATCATGATCACGCCTGCCGGCCAGGTAAAGCTCCTGGATTTCGGCATAGCCAAGCATCTGCCGCGCTCCGACCAGAGTTCCACGCTGGATTCGAGCCTGGTGGGGGGTACGCCCGCCTACATGGCACCGGAAGTCCTGCTGGAAAACTTGCCCGATCCGCGCACCGACATCTTCTCGCTGGGAATTGTCTTATACGAGATGCTGACTCTGAAGAACCCTTTCTTTACGAACAGCTTCGTCGCCACCAGTGAACGCATCCTGCACGAAACTCCGACGGCGATTCGCGTCTTCAATCCGGACGTGCCTGCTAGTTTGGATGCGGTCGTCATGAAGGCGATGGCGAAATCGCCCACGCAACGGCACGCCAACGCCCACGAACTGCTGGAGGATCTGCGCGCAGTGCAAGCGGGGGTGATGCCCAAGAAACTCACGCCCACAGTATCGCTGCAGGAAGGGCGGAAAATGAGGCGCTGGCTGGTGGCTGCCATCGTGGTGATGGTGGTAGCTGCCGTCTTCGCCATTCGCTGGTGGACCGAGAGGGAGCCGATTCTTGCCGAGCGTGGCTGGGTGCTACTTTCGGATTTCGAGACCTCGGGAGACGAGAGCATTCCAGAAAGCAGTGTGCGCGAAGGGTTGACCATCGCCCTGCAGCAATCCCGCTACATCAATGTCTTTCCAAGGAGCCGAGCCCACGATGTCCTGCAGCGCATGAAAAAGGAGCGTGTGCCCCGGCTCGACGAAACCTTGGGACGCGAAATCTGCCAGCGAGAGAACCTGCAGGTATTGCTCACAGGCAGCATCGAGCACATGGGACAAGTGTTCCAGATCACGGTGCGAGGCCTGGACCCGGTGCGAGGCAACCTGCTGTTCGCAGAGAAAGAGCGGTTCGAGCGCAAGGACCAGTTCTTCGATAAGGTCGACTCTCTGGCGAACAAGGTGCGGAGGGATCTGGGTGAATCTTTGGGTGGCATCGAGAAAAGCAGCCGCCCGCTCGCCCAGGTGACCACGACGTCGCTCGAAGCCTTGCAGCTTTATTCTCAAGCTAAGGATGCCAAGGATCAAGGGAAGGACGGGCAAGCCCCAGCCCTGTTACAAGCTGCTCTCCGACTGGACCCGGATTTCGCCATGGCTCATATGCGGCTGGGCCAGTATTACGCGGCAGTGATTGGCAGGAACGAAAGAGCGTTAGCAGAACTGGAACGCGCCTACCAGTTGCGGCAAGGAGTCACGGACCGGGAGCAGCGGAGAATCGAAGCTGCGTTCTACGACCTCCAGGAGCGTTATGACGACAAAGCGCAGTCGCTACACGTCCTTGTCAGCCTTTACCCCGATGATGAGGAAGGTCACGTGGAACTGGCTGGGGCTTATTACGACCTGGGCCAGCTCGACAAAGCGATCCTCGAACTGCGTGAAGCCCTCAGCCTTAACCCGTTCTCGGCGCCTGCCTATGGCGGCCTGGTGCTCTACCTGGAGCGCGATAACCGCGCAGATGCCGCAATCGCTGCTGCCCGCGAAGCCGAGCAGCGTGGCGTTGGCTCGCCGCGAATGCACTGGGGGTTGGGCCTGGTCTATCTTGGTCGGGGGGACGTGTCCCTGGCCCGACAAGAGTTCCAGCGCATTGGTGACGCCACAGAGACCGACCGGGACCTGCAGGAACTATGTCTGGTAGCTGCAGATCTCTACCAGGGTAGATTGAGCTCGGCTCGGACTGAACTTGCGAAGCAGATTCAGGCAGCACCTGCGCAAAGTGGAGGGTTGCAAGCGTTTCGGCGGTATCTGCTTGGTCGCATCCATCTTAGCCAGGGTAACGCACGAGAAGCAGAATTCCAGGCAGATCTCATATTGCGTGTGCGCAGCAATGGTTTGCAGAGCGGCGACCTCTTGAATGCCGGCACTCTTTATGTCCGCGCGGGTAGGATCGCGAAAGCGCGGCTTGTCTTGCGCCGACTGGACGACCTGCGGAAAGCAATCCCTAGTTCCGAAAACCTGCAGAGTTTGCACGACCTGGAAGGGGAGATCTTGCTGGCCGAGGCCAAACCACAACAGGCTGAGATTCCCTTTTCAAACTCCGCACCAGCATTTACACCGTTCATTTCTTCCACTGGTCTGGCTCGCGCCTATCAAGCACAGAGACGCTGGGATGCTTCTGCGCAAGAGTGGGAAACGGTTCTCAGCGAGAAGGGCGAGATTCTTCAAAATGGATTTCCGCCTGATCTCGCAATCGCGCACATCGAACTGGCAAGGATGCATCGCCTGATGAACAATTTTGATCTTGCCCGTAAACACTACGAGGAAGCTCTTCGCATGTGGCAACATGCCGACGAGCTAACACTGCTTCGGGATGCCCAACGCGAGTTGCGGGAATTGGTCCCCGAAGCTGGCCCCTCAGGGAAAACCGTGGGTTCTCTCACTACAGAGCCTGTTTCGCAAACCCAAATCAAATAGGAGGACGTCATGGAAACACTTATTACTCTGATTGGCAACGCCGCCGTAGACCCTTTCTTCCGCAAGAGGCTTCTGGACGACCCAGTCGATCTAGTGGACGCATATGGCTTCCGCTTCACCAAGGGAGACTTCGAGATGATGAAAGCCATGTTTGCTGACCTCGAGGAAAATGAGAAGGTGGAGATGAACGGGGCGTTCAACAAATTGGAAGGGTTGCTGTATAAGAAGCTGGAGGGCATGTCTTGGATATGTGGGCACCCATGCAACATGTCCATTTACCCGCCAGGGGAACCACACGAACTGCGCAAAGAAAGGGAGAAACCTAAGGCTGCCTGAGCCAAACTCGCGAGTGAGAGTGCTAGTTGCGAAGAAAAAGAGGACGGGCGAGGCGCCCGTCCTCTAGCTCGTGGGTAGAACGACTCGTCGGGTTTGCGGAAAGCGAACATCCGAGTGCCTCCGCGCGGAAGCGCAGGGATCGACGATACCAGCCGACTGTTCGACTGTAGTAATACTACTGTAGTAGCTCCATGTTCAGAATCGAGTCATCTTGGGTCAAATCGGTGCAACCAGCACGCTTGTAGCCGCTTGGAACATACGGTCTTGTGCTTCGAATCACTGACAATCGGTTTCACGGGGAGTAACTTTGCGTACGAGCTGATCGTACTATGTGCTTCTCGACCTCAATTCGCCTCGGTCGAGAACTGCACCCGTGATCGAACTCGCTTCGAAAATGCCCAGGTTTAAGAACAGTCCGGCACTTGCGAGCAACGCGATCTTCACAGGCTCGCCCTCCTTTTGTTCAAAGGAGCTCGCTGATGATCCGCTCGATTGAACGCGTGCTGAACCTCCGCCCGGGGGAGCTGGGGCGTGGCGCCCTGCTGTTTGCATACCTGTTCCTGATTCTCACCACCTACGTGGTCGGCAAGGTTGTGCGCGATGCCTTGTTCCTTGCCCGTTTTAAGGCAGTGCAGCTTCCTTACGCCGACATCGCTACAGCGATCCTGGTCTGCTTCGTAGTGGCTGGATACGTCCGCATTGGACGGCATGCTAGCCTGCACAACCTGCTGCTGGGTAGCTCACTATTTTTCGCTTCCAATTGCGCCTTGTTCTGGGTGCTGGCTCGCTACTACCAACTGAGCTGGCTGTTCCCGGTGATATACGTCTGGGTAGGAATTTTCGGGGTGCTGGCGCCGACCCAAGGCTGGACCTTGGCCAATTATGTACTAACCACGCGCGAGGCGCGGCGTTTGTTTGGATTGGTGGGAGGCGGCGCGATTGCCGGCGGAATCTTCGCGGGTTTCTTCTCGAAGGTCATGGCCAAGGCATTTGGCACAGAGAGTCTGTTACTCGGCATGGCGCTGTTTCTCTCCATCTCCGCCCCGCTAGTGTCCCTGATCTGGAGACGCCGTCAATCGCGCGCCGAAGACACGAAATCGGATGAAATCTCAGGCGAGCAGCGGCCGCAGAACCTGTTCGAAAGCATACGGTTGGTCGTGTCCTCCCGTTATCTGCTAGCCATCGCTGCCCTCATTTGGCTCTCGTCCTTGGTGACCGCGGTCGTCGGATGGCAATTCAAGGCTATCGCCAAAGAATTCATTCCCACCAAAGACGCGCTGGCAGTGTTCTTCGGCAACTTCAATTTCTACGGGGGAATTCTTGCTCTGGTCGTGCAACTGCTGTTCACCTCGCGCGCGCTGCGCCGCTTTGGCATCGGCGTGATGCTGTTCACGGTACCGTTGGCGCTCCTGGCAAGCTCAGCTTATATGCTGCTTGCGGGAACACTGTTGGCCGCCGTCCTGATGAGGGGCAGCGACTGGGTGCTGCGGTACTCAATTGACAAATCGAGTGTGGAACTACTTTATCTGCCGCTTCCAACCCGTTTAAAGTTCCAGGTGAAGTGGTTTATCGACACGGTGATCTGGCGCCTAGGTGACGGTCTTGCTGGGGTAACGATTCTGGTGTTTGCCACCTACCTCCGGCTGACAGCACCTCAAATCAGTTGGGTCGCCATGGTGCTGATTGGTGGTTGGCTCACGGCGGCGTGGGTCGCGCGGCATCAGTATGTGGCCACGTTGAGAGATAGTATCCACGCTCACCG
>Ga0075021_10000964_pt1 | contig 14746 bp, 14 predicted proteins | sample ColStrG_CSR_2012_FD_72749 | JGI IMG/M metagenome (GOLD analysis project Ga0075021, IMG submission 72749) | Freshwater sediment microbial communities in response to fracking from Pennsylvania, USA - Cold Stream Run_MetaG_CSR_2012 | ecosystem: Environmental > Aquatic > Freshwater > Creek >...
CCACTTCCTCAGCCGCGAGCCGCACGGGCAGGTGTTCGTCGTACCGTCACGTAGCGGGTGCACCGTTTCATGGTCACTCCAGATCGGCGCCGAACCGATCGACGGTCCCGAGACTCCTCAAGGGGCGGGGCCGGAACGCCGATGACGCGACCATGTCCCCACCTGAAGACGAACCGGGAGTCTCATCCGCGGTTCTGACGCGGGACGAGGACCTGGTACGGCTGTTCCTGTCGTTGCCGGACGCGGTTGTGGTCGTCAACGCCACCGGGGTCCTGGTCTGGGGGAATTCCACCGCCGAGCGCCTGTTCGGGAAGACCATCTCCGAAGCGGCCGGCCTGTCTGGACTCTCGTTCGTCCACCCCGAGGACCTTCCCTTCGTGCTGCTGTCCCTGGAAAGCGTTCAGGAGAAGCAGGTGGGTGCCCCGATTGAGATCCGGCTGACTACGCCGTCCGGATGGCGGCTGATGGAGCTGGTGGGGACGCCGGTCCCCTGGATGGGTGACGGCTCGGTACTGCTCTGCCTGCGCGACCTGACCGAACGTCGGCGTTTCGAGGTATCCCACAATCGGGACGCACGGTTCCGCGCGGTGGTCCAGAACGCGGCGATCGTCACCATGCTGGTGGCCCCGGACGGAACGGTGCTGTCCTGCTCGGGCGCGCTCTCCCGGATGCTCGGCCACGACCCGGAGCTGCTCGAGGGTCGCCCGCTGGTCAATCTGGTTGCGCGAGACGACCGTCAGGCCGTGATGAACGCCATAGTCGACGCCGCCCGGAACGGCGGACCGGTCAGTCCCGTGACCGTTACGGTCGGACTCACCAAGAGAGGCGAGCCACTGCCGGTTCCTTTCGAGCTGAGCATCGTCAACCTGGTCGACGATCCGACCGTCGGTGGTTACGTGATCACGGGTCATGACGTGACGGACCGGAAACGGCTGGAGGAGGAGCTCTCCTATCAGGCGTTCCACGATTCACTCACCGGACTGGGCAACCGGGCACTGTTCCTCAACCGGCTGAGCCATTCCCTCGAGAAGACGGAGCGCAACAACGGCCGCATAGCCGCGCTGTTCCTCGATCTGGACGGCCTCAAGTCGGCCAACGACCGCCTGGGTCACGCCGCAGGCGACGAACTGCTGCAATCGATGGCCAAAGTACTGGTCGGGTGCATTCGCAGGTCAGACACGGCGGCGCGGCTGGGCGGCGACGAATTCGGTGTGATCGTCGAAGACTTCACCCACCCGCTCGAGGTCGAGTCACTGGCCGACCGGATCCTGGTCGCCTGCCGAACCCCGTTGACCATCGGGATGCAGACACTGTCCGGCACCGTGAGCATCGGCTTCGCCTTCTCCCGACCGGGCATGAGTGTCGACGAGCTCATGTCCAACGCCGACAGAGCCATGTATGTGGCCAAATTCCGGGGCAAGGACCGTTTCGAGCGGTTCGAGGCATGGATGTCGGAGGCCGACAGGCTGGCGGGCTGAGTACCCGAGTAGCGCTCCCCGGACAGCAGCGACGGCGCGGCCTACAGTCCCTCCATGGCATCGAGCAGATCGACGCTGGCCCGGCTCCGGACCCGACAGCTGCCCACCTGGTGGCGTGACGCAAAGCTCGGGATCTTCGTTCACTGGACACCGGCCTCGATCCCCGCATTTGCGCCCACCGGCAGCGACTACGGCGAGCTTCTGACTTCGGGACGAGCCGATGCTTTCGCCTTCTCGCCCTACGTTGAGTGGTACGAGAATTCGCTCCGGTTCCCGGATAGCCCGGCGGCCAGGCATCATCGGGCTGTGTGGGGGAATCGCCCCTACCGGTCGTTCGCCGCCGATTTCGAGGCCGGCCTCGACCAGTGGGACCCCGAATCGTGGGCGGCGTGCTTCGCCGCCACGGGGGCCCGCTACGTCGTCCTGGTGTCCAAGCACGCCGACGGCTGGTGCCTCTGGCCCTCGACGGTCCCGAACCCGCATCTGCCCGGATGGCACTCGAGGCGCGACCTGATCGGCGAGTTGGCCGACGCGGTGCGCGGCCACGGAATGAAGTTCGGGCTCTACTACAGCGGCGGCCTGGACTCCACGTTCCGTGAGTTCCCGATGGGCTCGATGGGAGGGGTGCTGGCGGCCATTCCCCGCGGTGACTATCCCGCCTATGCCGAAGCCCAGGTGCGCGAGTTGATCGAGCGCTATCACCCGAGTGTGCTGTGGAACGACATCGCCTGGCCCGCTCCGGCCAAGGACCTGTGGCCACTGATCGACCACTACTACCGGGAGGTACCGGACGGAATCATCAACGACCGATGGATGCCGTGGTCGCCCCTCCTGGCCATGGCCCGCACCGCCAAGGGTCGGCGGCTGATCGACGGCCTGTCCGCCCGACAGTCGCGTAGCGACGGAGGGCTGGTCCCGCCCAAGCCGCCTCTGTTCGGTTATCGGACGCCGGAGTACATGACGTTCGGCGACATTCAACGGACTCCGTGGGAGTGTGTGCGGGGGATGGATCAGAGCTTCGGCTACAACGCCCAGTCGACCGAGGAGGACTTCCTCGCCCGCGACGAGCTGCTGTGGTCGACGACGGACATCGTGTCGAAGGGAGGGAACCTGCTTCTGAACGTGGGACCCCGGGCCGTCGATGCCCAGATCCCCCACGAGCAGCTGGAACGGCTCGGATGGCTGGCCGGTTACCTACCTCCCAACGGGCACGCCGTGTTCGGTTCCCGGCCGTGGTCGACCCCGGGGACGACCACGGTGCAGGGGGACCCGTTGCGGTACACGGCCCGTGACGACGAGGTCTTCGCCTTTTTGCGGTCGACCGGGCCGGTGGCCACACTGGCCGAGGTCGTCCCCACGGCGTCGACCACGGTGTGCGGCACCGACGGCCAGGCCCTCGGCTGGTCGTACGGTGCCCCCGGACTCCAGGTCGTGCTCCCGGCGGCCACCAATGGCGACCCGGTCGTCGTCGTCCTGGGGCATGTCGGTGCCCGCAGTGTGACCTGAGCGTCCCGTCGACCTGACCGGGGAATCAGTCCAGCAGTCCGGAGCCAACGATGATGCGGACGCCGATGGCGATGTAGAGGACGGGCACCAACCAGTGTCCGGTGCGCTCCACCAGGTCGACCAGGGCTGTGCGGTGGGCCAGGCCGTGCGCCGCCAGGCACCACACGCCGACGAGGACGGCGAACACGACCGCGTATGTGGCTGTCGCGCTGGGGCCGGCCTGACGGAACAGGGGAATGTAGACACTCACGTTGTCGGCTCCGTCGGCGACGGTCAACGCCGCTACGCCGACAGCGCCGGTGACTGCAGCGACGCCTTCAGCCTCCGGCCCGGACCGTCTGGCGAGGAGGAGGGCCCGGACACCGAGCACCATCGGCACCAGCCCGAGCAGCCCGATCCACCGGTTCGGGACCGCGGCCAGCCCCGTTGCCACCGCCAGGCTGGCCGCCACCAGCGCGGTGATGCCGAGGTACTGGCCGGACACGATCTGGCCGTTGGTGGGTCCGCCCCTCCCGACCGTGACGAAGAGCGTGGTCAGCAGGACGAGGTCGTCGACGTTGGTGACAACGAACGGCCACACGCCGGAAACGGCGGTCGCCAGGAAGTGGGTCACGCGTCGCACCGATCGTCTGGCGAAACGGGCGAATCGATGGGAGGTCGGGGCACGTTCACCTATGGGTCACCCGGGTGCGCATCCGGAACTGTTCCTGCGGCCGGGCGGTACGGCAGCTTCGGCACCGGTCAACGGGTGCGACCTTACCGGTGGACAGGGCCCTTGCGGGGCAGAAGGGGTCCGACACGTGAACGTTGAGCGCTGCATCCTCGAGCTGGCCACCTCTTAGCAGTCCGCAGGGTCGAGAGCGCCCCGGTGGAAGTTCGTTCCACCTCTGCCAGCACATCGGTGGCGCGGAGCCCCGTCCCCGTCGGCATGGCGAGCCTGGGATGCAGGGCCACCCCTGGTCAGAGGGCTGCTCTGGGCCACTGGATGGTCACCGACAGGACCGGTGACAATGGGGAGTCCGATGAGGGCCGAACGGCGGGTGCCCGTCCTGAGCGGCCAGAGGAAGTGAGGGCCGATGCTCGACCAAGGCGGACTTCGGTACAGGTCCGGGGCAGGGCGTTGGGTCATCGCGGCCACTGTCCTCGGTTCGGGCATGTCGTCGGTGGACGCCACCGTCGTCGGAATCGCCCTCCCGACCATCGGTCGCGAATTCCACGCGTCGGTCGCCCAACTCCAGTGGGTGGTCAGCGGCTACACCCTTACCCTGGCGGCCCTGCTGCTCGTCGGTGGATCGCTCGGCGACCGCTTCGGCCGCCGGCGGGTCTTCACCATCGGCGTGATCTGGTTCACGGTCGCCTCGGCAGCCTGCGCCCTCGCCCCTGGTGTCACAGCCCTGATCGCCCTGCGGATGCTCCAAGGGGTGGGCGGCGCTCTGCTCACACCGGGGAGCCTGGCCATCCTCCAGGCATCGTTCCGCCAGGAGGACCGCGGCCAGGCCATCGGCGCCTGGACGGGCCTGGGTGGCGTGGCCTCGGCCACCGGCCCCTTCATCGGCGGTTGGTTGATCGCCGTGGCCTCGTGGCGGTGGATCTTCTTCATCAACCTCCCCATCGGGCTGGTCGTGCTCCTCCTGTCCGTCCGTCACGTCCCCGAGTCACGCGACAGCTCGGCCCCGGACCGGGTCGACGTGCCCGGGGCCCTCCTGGTGATGACCGCGCTGACCGGGGTCACCTACGGCCTCATCGAGGGCCCAGCCCACGGGTGGCACGGCCCCGGACCGGTGGTCGCGCTGGTGGTCGGTGTGGCGGCCGCCGGTCTGTTCGTGCTGGTGGAGTCGAGGAGTTCGGCCCCCCTGCTCCCGCTCGGGCTGTTCCGCCGCCAGTTCACCGTGACCAATGCCGTCACGTTCGTGGTCTACGGGGCCCTGGGCGGTGTGCTGTTTCTGTTGCCGGTAGTGCTCCAGGTGGTCGGGGGATACTCGCCCCTGGCCTCTGGCGTGGCCCTCCTCCCTCTGACGGCGATGATGCTGCTCCTCTCGTCGACCTCGGGGCGGCTGGCCTCGCGGTTCGGGCCCCGCCTGCAGATGAGCATCGGGCCGGTGGTGGTCGGTTGTGGCCTGGTCCTTCTGTCGCGAGTGACGATGGACAGCGCCTATCTGACGGGCGTCCTGCCCGCTGTGCTCGTCTTCGGTCTCGGACTGGCCATCACCGTGGCACCGCTGACGGCAACCGCCCTGGCGGCGGTGCCCGTGGATCACGCCGGGCTGGCGTCGGCCGTCAACAACGACGTGGCCCGGGTCGGCGGACTGATCGCCGTGGCTGTGCTGCCGGCCCTGAGTGGGATCACCGGGTCGGCCTATCTCCATCCGGGGCAGTTGGCCGACGGCTTCCGGACGGCGACACTCATCGCCGGGGCGTGGTGTGTGGCTGGCGGAGTTCTGTCTGCCGTCGGTATCCGCAACCCGGACGAGCGAAAGGACGACGGTGCGGCGTCACTGGATTCGCAGCCCGATCGGGAGTATCTGCACTGCGGGCTCGACGCCCCTCCCCAGGTGGTCGGGGAGTGATCGCCGCGATCTGATCTCCCCGGACGCAGAGCCGACGCCGACAGCGCCTCGTGCGGGTTCATCGGAGCGAGGCGCAGCCCTTCCCGCTCCCTGGCCCGGCGGTACGCTCGCAGCGATGACCGGAAGCCTGCCTGCGCGTGCCGACGGGTGGGTGATCACCGGCCTGTGTCTCCTGACCACGGCCACGGGCACACTCGACGCAACGAGCTTCCTCGACCTGGGGCGTACGTTCACGGCGAACATGACGGGCAACGTGCTCCTGCTGGCCTTCTCACTCACCGGCACCTCGTTGGGCGGAGGGTCGAACTCGCGGGGGTTTGCCGTGGCCCTGGTCGCCTTCGTGGTCGGTGCCCTTCTCGGGGCGGCGCTGGCCGGGCGTCGGGCTCGTGGGGCCCGGCTGCCGGCGGCTCTCGGGGTGGAGCTGGTGTTGGTGGCGACAGGGTTGGCGTTGTCGGCCACCGGCTCGATGGGGGAGTTGGGGCGTGAGGACACCGTGGTGGCCCTCCTGGCATCGGCCATGGGCGTGCAGAACGCCATGGTCCGTCGTATGAGCATCGCCGAGGCGAACACCACGGTGCTGACCACCAGCCTGGGCTCGCTGGCCGCCGACATGGTGGCCATCGGGGGTCGGCCACCCCGGACCGGACGCAGGTTGGCCACCGTGGGGTGCATCTTCCTGGGTGCCGTGGTCGGAGCTGAGCTCCAGCGCCGCTCGGCGACCTGGTCGTTGACCATGGCTCTGGCGCTCATTGCCGCCTCCGCTCTGGCGCTGGGCAGGGCTGGGTGGCCCGCACCTGTCGACTGACCAGGCGGTCGTCACCGGATCGGCCATACATGCCGACCTCCGCCGGACCGGGAGACCACACTGGAGCGGTAGCTGCGGGGGAGTGGACGGACCACCTGGAGGCCGGAACCATGCTCCCGGTCCCTGGATCCGATGAGTCCTGCCCTCCAGGTCGAGCTGCCAGCTACAACGGCCCGGATCAGCTGGTCAGCATTCCTACGATCACCCCACCGGTGGTGGGGTTGTTGAGGTAGGGCTCGGGGTCGTGCACCCGGTGCCCGTTGTCGACCAGACGTTCGGTAACCGGCCCGTCGAACACCTCGACCAGGGGACGGAGGCAGGCTGGGTCGTCAGTATTGCGTATGTTCACCCACCGGTCGACGCCGGTCGGGAACAGGGCCCTTCCGTCGACCGGTCCCGGTTCGAGCAGGCCGAGGATCATCTCCCCTCCGAGCGGTGATCCCATGGTCACGAGACCGTTCACCTCCCACTCCGGATGACGGGACAGGGTCTCATAGGCGACAACCGTACCGAGCGAGTGGGCGATCACCACCTCGGTGTCCGCTCCGATGACCGCCTCCAACCGGGCTTGGGCATCCCGCCGGATCTCCTCCTGCTCGAGCTAGGCGGCCGCCTGGGCCAGCAACCGGTCAAGGTGTTGGTCGGACAGCATCTTGACCAGCTCGTCGAGGTCGACGTCATGGTCGTGGGCGGCGAATACACTGGACGCACTGGCCAGGAGATCTTTGATGTCGAATTGGGGGTCGTAGCCCCGCTCGGGGTCCTTGCGGAAGAGGTCGCCGTAGAAGGCGACGGCGACGTCGGATTCGGCCACTTCCACTCCGTGCCACGCCAGGCCGTCGGCCAGGGCCGGAAACCACTTGGCCCGTATGGAGGACGGGCCCCAGAGGGAATTCCCGGCTCCGTGCACCATTACAATTCGTGCCATGGCGGACAGTTTGTCATGGCACGGAGTTGTGCCTGATCGGGCCGGGGGTCGGCCGCGACACCCAGATCGATGGAGATTCCGAGTCCGTCAGCTCCGATGAGCTCGCTGACCACGCCGTCGTCCTCGAGCGGAGGGAGTTCGCCACCCGCTTGCCGACGGTCCGGGTCGGTCTGGGCACCGGGGTCCAGAGTTCTGTCAATGCCGTACCGGCGATACCACCCCGTTGACGGAATGAGTCAGGACGACAGCGGACCCGGACGGGTACGCCGGGCGTTGGCCACACGTTCCAGGCGCCACCAGGCGTTGGCAAGGCGGTGTGTACCTTGAGGCGGACGGAGAGTGGTGGTCGGGATAGCCAGTACCACCGTGGTGACCAGAAGGCAGACGAGCGCTCCGAGGCACCAACCGGCCAAGACGTCGGTCGGCCAGTGCACTCCGAGCACCAGGCGACTGAGTCCGACGCACATGGCGGCAAGCCCGGCAATTCCGACGGCCACCAATCGTGCAACCGGCCGTCGCAAGATGACGACAGCTACAACCAGGCCGATAGTGAGGAAGAGCGCAGCGCTGTCGGTCGAGTGTCCGGAGGGGAAGGACGGTTCGTTCTCGGTCACCAGTCGCAGCGGGAGTGGCGGACGTGCCCGGTGGATCAGCGGCTTGAGCACGGCGACCACTGACGCGGAGGAGCCGAGGACCAGGACCGGCGCGAGCGCGACACTGAGCCGGGCTCCCCGCCACCAGAGCAGGCCTCCGGCGGAAATGGCCAGCACCGCGAGCACGCTGACACTGCCGAACTGGGTCACGATCCGGGATACCTCGACCGACCAACCGGATCGGAGGTTGGTGAAGAAACTCAAGTGGGCCGGGTCCTCCTGGGCGAGTGCGCCATGGTCGAGGACGTCGTGCGACACCGCCAGGAGACCGATGGTCGTCAAGGCGATCGCCGCGCAAGCGGCAAACAGCGCAGCCCAGCCGGCGAGGGACAGCTGGAACCAGCCCACCACCTCCCGCATCACCTTGATCGGGCGATCGGGCCAGAAGCGCCAGTCGCTATCCATCAAGCCTGCACTCCTTGCGTCGGTATCACTGCCCGAGAACGTCCCGCGGCCAGCAGAATGCCATCCGTCCATCCTCGCGCGGCCTACGGGCGTATCCCCGGCACGCCGGCCTTGACATGTCACCAAATGGTTACATATACTGAACTGGTGATCGATGGAGACGGATGACGACAAGGTGTTCCGAGCGCTCGCCGACCCGACCCGGCGGTTCCTCCTCGACCTGCTCTTCGAGCGGGAGGGTCGGAACCTCACGGAACTCGAGGAAGAGGTGGACATGACCCGCATCGGGGTCATGAAGCACCTCCGGATCCTCGAGGATGCCGGACTCATCGTGGCTCAGCGGTCGGGCCGATCCAAGTTGCACTTCCTCAATCCCGTACCCATCCGCGTGATCCACGACCGGTGGATCGACAAGTACACCGAGCACCGTACGTCGGCGCTGGTCGACCTCAAGAACCGATTGGAGAACCCATGATGACCCCTGCCTCCGTCCTGCCGGACACGACGCAGATATTCCAGATCTACATCAAGGCCGGCCCAAAGGCCATCTGGGAGGCGATCACGGACCCGGCGTGGACGAACCGCTACGGATACACGGGCTACGCGCACTACGACCTACGTCCCGGTGGCTCCTACCGGGTGGTCGCCAACGAGGAGTTCAAGGCGGCGGCCGACGCCGCCGGCTTCCCGTGTCCCGAGGTGATCGTCGATGGCGAGGTGATCGAGTCCGATCCACCTCGCCGGCTGGTCACGACCTGGCGGATGCTCATGGACCCGGCCTGCGTAACCGAGGGGTTCACCGTGGTGACCCACGAGATCGACGACCTCGGAAACGGGTCGTGCAAGCTCACGCTGACCCACAGGCTCGACTCCAGCCATGCCACGATCGGGGAACTGGTGTCCGGGCGCATGGATGCCGGGGGCGAAGGTGGCGGTGGTGGCCATGCCTGGGTCCTGAGCGACCTCAAGTCCCTGCTCGAGACGGGCACGGGCCTCGGTGGTTGATGGTTCAGCGGTGGACCGCTCGGTCGGTGGAGCACCATTGCGGGCTCGCCCTGACCGTCTAGGTCGTTGGCCGCCGGGCTACACCTCGGGCTGTTCGTCGGCCAGGTCGCGCAGCTTGTTCTTCAGAAGCTTGTCGAGTGTCCCGAGTGGGAACTCCTCGACCACGTAGACGGCGCGAGGCACCTTGAAGGTGGCCAACTGACCCGAACAGGCCTCGGTGATCTTTCGCTCGAGTTCGGCCTGTTCAGGGGCACCGGGGGCGGTGATCACGAAGGCCACGACCACCTGGTCTAGCCACTCGTGCTTCTTTCCCACGACGGCCGCCTGGGCCACTCCGAGCACGGTGGTGACAACATCCTCGACCTCGCGGGCCGAGACGTTCTCGCCGCCGACCTTGATGAGGTCCTTGTCCCGTTCCTGGTAGAAGACATTGCCACCGGCCCCCATCTGGACCATGTCGCCGGTTTTGAACCAGCCGTCCTCGAACGAGGCGTCGTTCGCCTCGGCGTTGTCGAAGTACTCGAGGAAGATCTGGATGCCTCGGGTCCCGCGCATCCAAAGCTCGCCTGTCTGCCCCTCGCCACACAGGATTCCGGTCTCCTTGTCGACGACGGCGATCTCGTAGCCCGGCGACACGTGGCCCATCGAGCGGGTCGGGAGTTTCTCGCGGGGCTTGCCCGTCACGGCGTGGGACACCAGTTCGGTCATGCCGTAAGCGGCGTAGATGTCGATCCCGAACATCTTGTCGAGGTCGGGAAGGATGAGCCCGAACACGCCCACCCGGAGTTGTGTCCGGGGATGGTCGGGCTGGCCCAGGGTTCCGAAGACGAACGGCATGAGCGAGATGTGGGTGATCCCGTGCCGTCCGACCACCTCCCAGAAACGGCTGGTCGACCATTTCGGCACCAGAACGGCCGTGGCCCCGACGCCCAGTACGGGGAAGAACGACCAACTCTGGGCGTTGACGTGGAAGAAGGGCAGATAGATGAGGTAGCGGTCGTCGGGGCCCAGGTCGATGTTCTGGGGCCCGAGGCGGCTGGCCCAGATGGCGTTGGCGTGGGTGTGGACCACCGCCTTGGGCTTGTTGGTCGTTCCCGAGGTGAACATGATCCCGAAGGGGAGGAGCGGCTCGGCCGGCCGGCCGGGCCATGCGGAGGCCTCGCCGTACAGATCGTCGAACGACTCGAGCGTCGTGCCCGCCAGGTCTGCGGCTGATTCCCCGACGGTGTCGGCATTGGTGACGGCCACCCAGCGCAGCCCCGGCCCCGACTCGACCACCATGGCCGCGTACTGAGGTTGGGTGATGGCCGCTACGCACTGGGCCTTGTCGATGAAGTAGGTCAGCTCGGCTCCCACCGACTTGGTGTTGGTCGTGACCCCGACAGCGCCGACGGTGCCGCAGGCCAGCCAGGCCAGCACCAGCTCCGGGCAGTTGTCCGAGTGGATCAGCACCTTGTCGCCCTTGACCACTCCCCGACCCACGAGCCCGGCCGCCAAGCGGTGGGTGTCCTGGAGGAGCTGGCTGTAGGTCCAGGTGCGCCCTTCGCCCGTAGGAGGATCCCAGATCAGTACCGGATGGTCGGGTCGGTGCTCGGCCCAATGGGCGAGCAGCCACGGGACGTCCTGGCCGTGCATCTGGAACTGCTGAAGAGCATCGGGGTCCATCGGGTCAGTATGTCTGACAGGACGGTCGACGTGAATTCCCGGCGCAACCGGTCTACTGATCGAGTAAACCGACCGGAGGGTACAATCGAGTCGGTTGGTTGTGAGAGTGCACGATCGCACGTGACGCGATTGGAACGTACTCGATGGGGGAGGCTGCCACGCATGACAAACCGTCGCCCACGGGTAAGCCGTGAGGACACCCGTTTCATGTTCATCGAGGCCGGCCGGTCGATCCTGCGCGAGGAGGGGCTGGCCGTCGGAGGCGAGGCACTGACACTGAAGCGCGTAAGTCAACGGGTGGAGGCCGATTTCGGGATCCGGTACACCAACGCCTCGATCATCGGCAGGATCTGGGACAGCCAGTCCGAGTACCAGACCGACGTGCTGGCGATGGTCGCGGCTGATGACAGCAACTCCGAGGTCGAGGAGTCGTTGGACCGCATGGCCTCGTTCATGGCCAACATGGACACGTCGAGCGATGCCGCTCGCCGGTGGTCGATCCGGGAGCTCTGCCGGCAGGTGAGTGCCGTGCATCTCGACACCCTGAGGAGCTCGACCGACTGGTCGCTCTGGATCGGGATCTGGGCGATAACGGCGGTGGGGTCCGCCCCGGAGCGCCGCCAGCGGATCGACGAGGCCCTGCGCCAGTCCTATCTGGATGTGACCGAGCAGATGGTGGCGATCTATTCCTCACTCCTCGACCTGCTCGGCTACCGGCCACGCCTCGGACTGACCGTCCGTCAATTCGCCATCGCCTCTGCGGCGCTGACGGAGGGCTGCGTCCTACGCGACCGCGTCGACTCCGAGCAGATGCACGGCATCATCCGGGCGACCGGCCGCGATGGTGGTGACCAGGAGTGGACCTTGTTCGGACTGGCGCTCTACGCACTGGCCGAGCAGTTCTTCGAACTCGATCCCGACTGGCCGACGCCGGTCACCACCGAACAGACAAGATTGGGTGCCACCGGCGGATCGGGCTGACCTCAATGGCCCCGGTCCGGAGTCGGGTGGGTACTTTTTCACCAGCCCAGTGGCTGTCGAGAACCCGCACCGACCACGCGATCAGGCGAGTTTCAAGGATGATTCCACCGAGCCGAACTGTCCGACGCGGCGTTGAAGTTCGATGACCGTCGACCGTTCGAGCACTGTGTGACGGGTCGCGGGGGCTCCTCGGTCGAGCGAAGCAGTCGATGGCTGTCTGAATCGGTTGATCGACGATGGTGGGCCCAGCAGCGGTCGGCGATCACCCGGTCAATGACCACTGAACTCCGAAATCGAACTCAGTGCAGCCGTGTCGTCTGGCGCCGCTGCCACAAGGCGGCGTTGAGCCCAGCAGAGCCGACCATGATCCGTCCGAGGATATAGACCCACAGCAGCACGGCGAGCGCGATCCCGACCGCCCCGTAAGTGTTCGACTTTCTCGCCACCACGTTGCCGATCCAATAGGTGGTCAACAGATGCATGACGTCCATCCCGACAGCCATGAGGATCGCTCCGGGGATCAGCGCGGTAGCTGGCAGATCGGCATGAGGGAGCTGGATGGAGACCCACCACCACACACCGAAAGCGACCGCCGTCACTATGAGGATGAGGAGCACGACCCCGGTAGCTCCGGCGATTGAGCGGAGATAGTTCGCGGCCGTGCCGAAGACCGCGAGGACGACGGCCAAGCTGACTACCACTGCGACTGACCGGAAGCCTGCGGGCCTCTTCTGGGGGACCCGCCAGATCAACCAGTGGACCACATAGATGGTTCTGGCGAAGGTGTAGGCGGTGATGATTAGCGCCACCAGGGCGCCGAGCATCAGAAATAGCTGGGTCCAAGCACTAATTTCCTGGGTATTGACCACAGCGCTGGCCAGGATGCCGGTAATCCCGACGGTCTTCGCAAGTTGGGTCGGGTCCTGGCTCTCCGCCCTTGCCACCAGTCCGAAGAGTGTGAACAATACGTAGACGAACGGGACCAGGAACAGGAACATCCGGAACGCCATCGCTCCAGCCAGTATGCCGCCACCCACCGCAGCATCAAGACCCTGAAGGTCGAAACCCGCGGCGACGGCGCCACCCCGCTGCCGGCGCTCCTGGAGCACGTTGTCCACCCGGTTGCGCTTCGACGTGACCCAGTCCCGTCCCCTGTCCAACCGATTCGATCCACGTTCTAGGGACTGCCCGTTGGCATCTGTGGTCGCCACCGGACTCGCTGTTCCACTCGGGTCGCCGGACTCCGACGGATCATCGGTCTGGGAGGTGCTGGACGCAGGTTCGGGCTCCACAAATTCCGACATGGCGACAGATTAGATATCCCACGGTCCCAGTGTGTCGAGCGGCCGCTCCGATCTCCAACCCGGCTTGCTGTCTCCAGGCGAGGTCCTCGTTGTAGGCGGTGCCGTGAGTGAGGCATCCATGGAGAATGCCGACCCCCGTGTTGCCGGGTGCCCGAAGGACTGCATGGTCAGTGTCACTGGTAGCGGCTGCCGGTAGCTGTCATGACGCTGCTCGTTGTTCGAGGTGTGGGTGGTCAGAGCGTCGTTTGTTGCCGCGCATCTCGGCGAGGACCCCGTCGAGGCGTTCCTGAGCCTGATGGCGGTACCGTTCGATCCACTTCAGGTCGAAGACCTCCGCCTCGAGATGGCACGGATGTCGTTTGGCTTCCTTGCTCTGGCTCACGAGTCCGGCACCGGCGAGCACTGCACCCCCGACCAGGTGGCCGCTCCAGGCGAGCATGTGGCGGAGGCGCTGAGCGGTGCCGGACGACGTGCCACGGGTTCGATCTCGTGTGCTGCCCAAGCCGTTGCGGAAGCCATGATCCCATGCCTCGCCACTGGCCCAACCCGTGCGGTTCAACTCGTCGATCGCACACAGGACCTACTGACGCGATGAGCGTGCCGCGACGTTCTGGTAGGGCGACCGGGTCAGTTGGGGCGGACGAGGCCCGCGAAGAGGTCGCCGAGCCGCCCTATCCGTTCCATCACGTCGGCTGTGTCGAACGCCAGAAGATCCGGATCGCCGGAATCGGCACACGACGCCACCTCGTCCCAGGTCACCGGGGTTGACGCCCGCTGCTCTCCGACGGCACGGAGCGAGTAGACCGCCACCGTTGTCTTGGCGGGGTGGTTCTGGCTCCAATCGATCAGAACTCGGCCTTCACGCCGCGACTTGCGCATATTGGCCACGACGTCACCGGGTCGGTCTGAGGCAATCGTCTCGGCGAGTTCCCGCGCCTTGGCGCGCGATCGGTCCCAGGTCCAGCGGGAGGGCAGCGGCGCATAGACCTGGAGGCCCTTGGAACCGCTGGTCTTGGCCACGGCATTTTCACCGATCTTCCCGAGGCGGTGGATGACGTCGAGTGCCACCCAGCAGCACTCCACGACAGTGGTTCTGGGTCCGGGATCCAGATCGAACACCAGGTAGTCGGGCGGAGCGGGAAGGGCGCGTCGGCGCCCCACCCGCCACAAAGGCACGTGCAGTTCGATGGATGCGAGGTTGGCGGCCCAGATCAGGGATGGCAGATCACACAGGACCGCGTAGTCGACCGACTCTCGTCCGTCATGGGCAGGCACCTTGGCGTGGCGCACCCACCCGGGGGCGTGTGCCGGCAGGTGCTTGCCGTAGAAGGACTGACCCTCGACACCGTCGGGAAACCGCTTCATCGTCAACGGACGGTCCCGGACGTGTGGGAGCAGTACCGGAGCAATCCGGGCGTAGTAGTCGATGAGGTCTCCCTTGGTGAATCC
>Ga0075021_10000965_pt1 | contig 14741 bp, 11 predicted proteins | sample ColStrG_CSR_2012_FD_72749 | JGI IMG/M metagenome (GOLD analysis project Ga0075021, IMG submission 72749) | Freshwater sediment microbial communities in response to fracking from Pennsylvania, USA - Cold Stream Run_MetaG_CSR_2012 | ecosystem: Environmental > Aquatic > Freshwater > Creek >...
ATCGTCCCTTACGTACGGCAGCCCGAGGAAGTTGTTCCCGGCCGGCCGCTATTCTTTGCCACCGCATTCACGCTGGGCGGATACGCCAGTCCGATTCTGGTGGAGAGTCATCTTTATCGTCCCACCAAGGTTGAAGGCAACGACCGGCATCCGGCAAGTCTGGGCGGGACGGATGTTTTTTCCCAGGCATCGATTCTGGGCATGTACGACCCCGACCGTTCGCAGACCCTGACGTATCTCGGGGATGTCCGCACCTGGGGCGATCTGGTGAACGCCCTGCGCGCTCCGTTGAGCGTGCAGAAGGGACTGCAGGGCGAGGGCATTCGCATCCTGACGCCGACCATTTCCTCGCCGACGCTTGCCGACCAGCTGCGTTCGCTGCTCAAGGCTTATCCGCAAGCCAAGTGGCACGTGTATGAACCGGTGAACCGTGACAACGCGCTCGAAGGCGCGAAGCTGGCGTTCGGCCAGCCGGTGGAGACGCAATACAAGCTGGAGAATGCCGACGTAATTCTTTCGCTCGACGCCGATTTCCTGTACGCGGGCTTCCCCGGCTTCACCCGCTACGCTCGCGATTTCGCCAAGCGGCGCAATCCCGACTCCGGCAGCATGAGCCGGCTGTACGTGGTCGAGAGCACGCCGAGTTCGACGGGGGGAAGGGCGGATCACCGCTTGCCGCTGCGAGCTTCGGACCTCGAATCGTTTGCCAGAGCTCTGGATATGATGCTCGGCGACGACATTGATCCCGGGATGGTTCCGGAGGGTCAGCGCAAGTTTCTGGAAGCGCTGGTAAAGGACCTGAAGAGCCATCGTGGCTCCAGCGTGGTTGTGGCTGGAGATCATCAAGCGCCGGTGGTTCACGCTTTCGTTCACGCGATCAACCAGGCGCTGGGCAATGTCGGCAAGACCGTCTTCTACACCGATCCGGTGGACGCGAACCCGGTGAATCAAACCGAGTCGCTGAAAGATCTGGTCGCCGATATGCGGGGCGGCAAGGTGGATGTGCTAGTTATCCTGGGCGGAAATCCTGCCTATGATGCGCCGGCCGATTTCGGTTTCGCCGATGCTCTCAAGAGCCCGAGTGTCCCGTTTCGCGTGCACCTCGGCCTCTATCAAAACGAGACTGCGGAACTCTGCCAGTGGCACGTGAACGAGGCGCATTACCTCGAGGCCTGGGGCGACGCGCGCGCCTGTGACGGCACGGTGAGCATTGTGCAACCGCTGATCGCGCCGCTGTATGACGGCAAGAGCGCCTGCGAGTTGGTGGCCATGCTGTCCGGCCAGCCGCAGACCAGCGGGCACGATATCGTGCAGGCGTACTGGAAAGCGCGGCATGCGGGCGCGGATTTTGACACCTTCTGGCGCAAATCGCTGCACGATGGCTGGATTGAAGACACAGCGTTCGCGCCGAAACAGATTTCAGCGAAAGGCGCGAACCCTGCGCCGTCGGCGAAGGCCGATGACAAAGCTATTGAAATTAATTTCCGCCGTGATCCTTCCATCTACGACGGCCGCTTCTCCAACAACGGCTGGCTGCAGGAACTGCCCAAGCCCATGAACAAGCTCACCTGGGATAACCCGGTGCTGATGGGCCCCGCCATGGCCGAGCGTATGGGAATCAAGACCGAGGACCTGGTCGAGCTCGAACTCAACGGGAAGAAAGTCACGGCCCCGGTCTGGATTCAGGTGGGCCATCCCGACAATTCCGTCACCGTCTTTCTGGGCTACGGTCGCCGCCGGGCCGGCCGGGTTGGCACAGGCGCAGGCTTCGACATGTACCAGCTCCGCTTCAGCGCCACGCCCTGGTTCACCAGCGGGGTAACGATTCGCAAGGCCGGCGGCACCTACAAGCTGGCGTCTACCCAGGGCTACCAGACCATGGACACGCCCACGGGTACTCGTCCCCTGGTACGCACGGCGACGCTCGAGGAGTACCGCAAGGAGCCCGACTTCGCGAAGGAAGAAGAGCCGCCCAAGGAACTGACTTTATACAAGCCCTATCCTTACGCGAGCGAGCCTTACGCCTGGGGCATGACCATCGACATGAACGCCTGCGTGGGCTGCAACAACTGCATCGTGGCCTGCCAGTCGGAAAATAACATTCCGGTCGTGGGCAAGGAGCAGACCGTGATCGGCCGCCACATGCACTGGCTGCGGGTGGATGCCTACTACCAGGGCGACCGGGCCAATCCCAAGGCTTACTTTCAGCCGGTGCCCTGCCAGCAATGCGAGAATGCGCCCTGCGAGGTGGTCTGTCCCGTTGGCGCCACCGTGCACAGCACCGAAGGCCTGAATGACATGGTCTACAACCGCTGCGTAGGCACGCGCTACTGCTCCGACAACTGTCCTTACAAGGTGCGGCGCTTTAATTTTCTGCTCTTTCAGGACTGGGAGACGCCGCAGCTCAAGATGATGCGAAATCCGGACGTCAGCGTGCGCAGCCGCGGCGTGATGGAAAAATGCACTTACTGCGTGCAGCGCATTAACCAGCACCGGATCGATTCCGAACGCGAAGATCGCAAGATTCAGGACGGCGAGTTGCAGACCGCCTGCCAGCAATCCTGTCCGGCGGACGCGATTGTTTTCGGCAACATCAACGATCCTGACAGCCGGGTTTCGAAATTGAAAGCGGGTGCGCGGAACTACGGCCTGCTGGCTGACTTGAACACGCGGCCGCGGACCACGTACCTGGCCGATATTCGAAATCCGAACCAGGAAATGGAAGGTTAGAAAAACTAGTTCGAATAGTCAGCATTGACCATGGACGAACCAACAAAATCCGCACCGGTCATCGAACCCGGGCATACATTTGGCACGGTCACGGACAAGATCAGCTCGATTGTGCTGACTCGTCCCACCTCCAACGCGTGGTTCGTCGGTTTTGGCGTCATGTTCCTGCTCACCATGATGCTGTTGTTTGCCGTGGGCTACCTCTTTGTCAAAGGCATCGGCATCTGGGGCGTGACGATTCCCATCGGCTGGGGATTTGCCATCGTCAACTTCGTGTGGTGGATCGGAATCGGACACGCGGGCACGCTCATTTCGGCCATCTTGCTGCTGTTGCGACAGTCGTGGCGCAACTCCATCAACCGTTTTGCCGAGGCCATGACGCTGTTCGCGGTGGCCAGCGCGGGTATTTTCCCGCTGATTCACGTCGGACGGCCCTGGCTCGCCTACTGGCTCTTTCCCTATCCCAACACCATGAGGGTGTGGCCGCAGTTCCGCAGTCCGCTGGTGTGGGACGTGTTTGCGGTCTCCACGTATGCCACGATTTCGGCGTTGTTCTGGTTTATCGGGCTGATTCCGGATCTTGCCACCTTGCGCGACCGTTCGGATGAGCGCTGGAAGAAGATCATCTACGGCATCCTGGCCATGGGTTGGCGCGGTTCGGCGCGGCACTGGCACCGCTACGAGACGGCCTACCTGCTTCTGGCAGGACTGGCGACGCCGCTGGTGCTCTCGGTGCACACAGTCGTCAGTTTTGATTTTGCTGTGGGTATTGTTCCCGGCTGGCACACCACCATCTTCCCGCCCTACTTCGTAGCCGGCGCGATTTACTCCGGCTTCGCCATGGTACTGATGCTGGCCATCCCCATACGCAAGGTCTATGCCCTGGAAGATTTCATCACCGAGCGTCACCTGCAGAACTCGGCAAAAGTGATGCTGGCCACCGGATTGATCGTGGCGTATGGCTACATTATCGAAGCCTTCATGGGATGGTACGGCGGGAACCGCTACGACGCCTTCCTGCTCTGGAACCGTCTGCACGGGCCTTACTCGTTCTTCTACTACATGCTGCTGGTCTGTAACATCGTGATCCCCCAGGTGTTGTGGATTCCCAAACTGCGCACCAGCCCGGTATGGCTTTTCCTGATTTCCGGCGTGGTGCTGGTGGGCATGTGGCTGGAGCGGTTCATCATTGTCGTGGTCAGCCTGCACCGCGATTTCCTGACTTCTTCCTGGGGAATGTACTACCCAACCCGCTGGGACTGGATGACGTATATCGGAACCATTGGACTGTTCCTGTCCGCCATGTTCCTGTTTGTGCGCCTGCTGCCGATGATTTCGATTTTTGAGATGCGCACCCTGCTGCCCGAGGCGGAGGTCAAGGAATGAAACGCACCGGGGTCTACGGAATGATGGCTGAATTTGATTCCGTGCATACTCTGCTGGAGGCGGCGAACCGCACGCGGGAGGCGGGTTTCAAGAGGATAGACGCCTACAGCCCGTTTCCGGTGGAAGGACTGGCGGAAGCGATCGGATTCCATCACGACGAAGTGCCACTGGTGGTGCTGATCGGAGGTTTGATCGGAGGCCTTACTGGCTACCTCATGCAGTACTGGATTTCGGTCGTGAGTTACCCGGTGAATGTGGGCGGTAAACCCTATCACTCGTGGCCAGCGTTCGTCATCGTGACCTTCGAGATGACCATTCTCTTCGCTGGAATCTCAGCGGTGCTGGGCATGCTGGCTCTGAATGGGCTGCCTATGCCCTACCATCCCGTATTCAATGTGCCGCGCTTCGCCTTCGCGACCAAGGACAGATTTTTCCTGATCGTGTTCTCCTCCGATCCCAAGTACAACTCCCTTGATGTCCGTCGCTTCCTCGAGGGCTTGAGGCCGCGGTCGATTTCGGAGGTGCCGGATTAAAAGGCATCGCAAGATCGATGTGGGCGCGAGCGTCCTCGCTCACCACGGGCCACGTGGGGACAGCCGCCCCCGGCTGTCCGGTCGAGCCCAAGCTCGACAGTCCTGGCCTGAACCTTTTAGGACGACCAACACCGCGGAGCTTCGCTCCGCTCGACAGCCGGGGGCGGCTGTCCCCACGTGGCTTGCGATGGCCCTCCTGCTCACCGCTATGCTGGTTCTCGCCGGATGCCGTCAGGATATGCACGACCAGCCGCGCTTCAAGCCGCTTGCGGAGAGTGATTTCTATACCGACCTGCGTTCCGCCCGGCCGCCAGTCGAGGGCACCGTCGCTCGCGGACAGTTGCACGAAGACACCTATTTCTATACTGGAAAATTTGGCGAAACCCCGGGAGACTACATGCCATTTCCGGTCACTGAAGAAATCCTGGCTCGGGGCCAGCAGCGTTACAACATTTACTGCGCTCCTTGTCACTCCCGTTTGGGGGATGGCAACGGCGTAATTGCATCCAGGGGTTTTCCGCGCAAGCCGCCTTCCTATCAGATCGAGCGTTTGCGCGAAGCGCCTTTGGGCTATTTCTTTGACGTGATTACCAACGGTTTTGGCAGCATGCCCGACTATGCGTCACAGATCCCGCCTCGGGATCGCTGGGCCATCGTGGCCTACATCCGCGCCCTGCAATTAAGCCAGGGAGCGACCGCGGCGGACTTACCCGCAGGGCAGCAGGTTCCCTCCGAGCCACCACAATTCCGCGAACCGGGTTCGGGCGCGACCCCGCCGGTTGTGGAAACAAAGCCCAAACAGGAGGAGCCGAAATGAGCGCGGTTCCCCTGCGCAATCTGGATTTGATGGTGCCGCCGGTTGTCAAGACCATTCGGCAACGTTCGCTGATGGTAGGCCTGGCTTTCGGAATCATCGCGGCCATAGGCGCCTGGCTTCGTCCGGAAGAGTTCTTCCGCGCCTACTTGATGGCCTTCATGGCCTGGCTGGGCGTGACCCTGGGATCGATGGCGATTCTCATGCTCCGGCATTTGACCAAAGGCGCTTGGGGAATGGTGATTCGCAGAATCTTGGGCGCGGCCATGCGCTGTATGCCGCTGATGGCGGTGTTGTTCGTGCCCCTTCTGTTCGGCCTTCCCAGGTTGTACATCTGGGCGCGGCCGCTTGATACCATCGCCGACAAGCACCTGCGCGAGCATTTGCAGGAAATCACCAGGACCTACCTCTCGGTCAATGGATTTATCATCCGGGCCGTCATTTACTTTGCCGTCTGGAACCTGCTTTCGTTTCTACTGACCAAGTGGTCGGCGGAACAGGACCATCCTCCGATGCGCGACAACAGTGACCGCTTCAAGGCGCTGAGCGGCCCGGGAATCATCCTCTACGGACTGACCATTACGTTTGCAGTCATCGATTGGGTCATGTCGATCGATCCCAGCTGGATTTCTACGATCTTTGGCCTGTCTTTCCTGATCGGCCAGGTGCTCTCGGCGCTTTGCTTTGCCGTGGTGGTGGAGCGGATTCTTTATCGCTATCCGCCAATGTCGGAGCTGTTAAAACCGGAGCAGGTGCACGATCACGGGAAATTCATGCTGGCCTTCATCATGGTGTGGGCCTACTTCTCGTTTTCCCAGTGGCTCATCATCTGGGCGGGCAACTTGCCGGAAGAAATCACCTGGTACATGCGGCGGCTGAACGGCGGATGGGGTTACGTGGGGCTGTTTCTGGTCTTGTTCCACTTTGCCGTGCCCTTCGTGCGATTGCTGTCGCGTCCGTTCAAGCGCGACGTCACGCGCCTGGTCTGGCTGGCGGCATGGCTGATGCTGATGCGCTATGTAGATCTGTTCTGGATCATCGAACCCAATTTTTCCCTGACCTTCAACGTGACTTGGTTGGATGTGGTTCTTCCGGTTGCCATGGGCGGTTTTTGGCTGGCCTATTTCTTCCGCAACTTGGGTGCGATGCCGCTGGTTCCCGCCTATGATGTTTTTGCGGTAGAGGTTCTGGAGCCGGCGCACGAGTCATAAGCGGGTGAATTCCGATTTATGAATGAAGACGTCCACATCGACGGGCACAACCAGGAGGTGGAGTTCGAGCGCGAGGATCTTACCGCCAAACCGATCCTCCTTTTTCTGGGCGGGCTGGTCGTTTTCTGTCTGCTTGTGGCGCTGGTTTTGCGGGGCATGTACAGCTACCTGGACGCCTACGACAACCGGCATCAATTGCCGCAGAATCCGTTGGTGCAGCCGTCCGCTGCCAACACCCGCGAGGTCGAGCCTGGCGACATTTCGAAATTTCCTGAGCCGCGCCTGGAAAGCAGCGAACGGCAGGAGATCAACGACTTCCGCATGCAGGAAGAGAAAACGTTGAATAGCTACGGTTGGGTCGATCAGTCGGCCGGAGTGGTCCATATTCCGATTGACCGCGCCATGCAATTGCTGGCGCAACGCGGCCTGCCCACCCGGCCACCAGCCGGGACCGTGCCGCCGTCGGATGTGAACGCGGCAAAAGAAGCGGCACCGAAGTCGGATACGAGCGCCAAGCCGGCGCCGCGAAAGTGACGTGACGGTTGGGAAAGTGCGAGGAGTCAATCGCGCCAAGACCGGGAAGGGCACGACTTCAGTCGTGCCGAAAGATGCTCGAACTTCTAGCGGCTTTAGCCGCTGAGGTTCGCGGGGAAGGATCAAAGGATTAGAGCAGTGCCAGACATGACTAAAAGGTCGAAACACCTTCTGGCCGCGCTGTTTGTGGCGATCCTGATGTCACTGCCTGGCTTCGGCCAGGGCATGACCCAGGGCATGATGTCGCCACCGGCGAATGTCCGTCCACCCGGTCTGAAGAATGTTGGCATCGAGCAGCATCTGGACGAACAGATTCCGCCGGATCTCGCCTTCCGCGACGAAACTGGCAAGCCAGTCCGGCTGGGGGATTACTTCGGCAAGCGGCCTGTGATCCTGAACCTGGTGTACTACCAGTGCCCCATGCTTTGCGGCGAAGTCCTGAGCGGGCTGGAGAGCGCGCTACGAGTGCTGAAGTTCGACGTGGGAAAAGAATTCGACGTCCTCACAGTAAGCTTCGATCCGCGCGAAACGCCCGATATGGCCACCAAGAAGAAGGCCGAATTCCTGAAGCGTTACGGCCGCCCCGGCGCCGCCGATGGTTGGCATTTCCTGACTGGCCCGCAGGAATCGATCGACGGGTTAACCAAAGCCGCAGGTTTTCAATATCAGTACGATCCCAAGACCGGCCAGTTCGCGCACGCCACCGCCATCGCGATCTTGACGCCGGAGGGAAAGATCGCGCAGTACTACTACGGCGTCGAGTACGCGCCCAAGGACTTGCGCCTGGGATTGATCCAAGCCTCGCAGAACAAGATCGGCACGCTGGCCGACCAGGTGCTGCTGTACTGCTATCACTATGATCCGACGACGGGGAAATACGGAGCGATCATCGCGCGTGTCCTGCAACTCTCGGGACTGGCGACGGTACTGGCGCTCGGGATTTTAATGACCGCTCTGATTCGTTTTGGGTCGAGACACGGTGAGCATGCTGCATGATGAATGGGTTAGAGAACAAAACCAAGATCAACGGCGGCGGGCGGGGGCGCCCGCCCCACACGGACGACGGACGACTGACAACTGACTATGTTTGAAACTTTTCCACTTTGGCCCGCGCGGGCGTCGACCACGGCCGGAAGCGTAGACGCGCTCTTTATTTTCCTGGTGGCTTTGTCCGCGCTGATGAGCATCACCATCTTCACCCTGATTGTGGTGTTCGCGGTCAGGTACCGCCGCCGACGGGGTGTCCCCGCCGAGCAGATTGAAGGCTCCACCCCGCTGGAGCTGATCTGGTCCATCATTCCACTGGGAATTTTCATGGTCATTTTTGTTTGGGGCGCAGTCATCTACTTCAAGGAGCGGACGCCGCCGCGGGGGGCAACCGAAATTTACGTCGTAGCCAAGCAGTGGATGTGGAAGCTGCAGCACGAAGAAGGCCAGCGCGAGATCAATGAACTGCACGTGCCCTTAGGCCGCGACGTGAAGATGATCCTGACTTCGCAGGACGTGATCCACAGTTTTTATGTTCCAGCCTTCCGCATCAAGCAGGATGTCTTGCCCGGCCGTTACACGACGGCCTGGTTCCATCCCACGAAAGCGGGGACCTATCACCTGTTCTGCGCGGAATATTGCGGCACGCAGCACTCCGGGATGATTGGCCAGGTGGTGGTGCTGGAGCCGGCCCAGTACGAGGCCTGGCTCAGCGGGGGCGGCGCGGCGGGATCGATGGCGGCGACCGGTCAGAACGTTTTTCTGCAGCTGGGCTGCGCCACCTGCCATCGGTCGGACACGCAGGGGCGTGGGCCGAATCTCGTCGGGCTCTTCGGCAAGCCGGTGCAACTGGAAGACGGCCGCGTGGTGACCGCCGACGAAAATTACGTGCGGGAATCCATATTGGCGCCGGGAGCGAAAATCGTGAGCGGATTCAAGCCCATCATGCCGGTGTTTCAGGGGCTGGTGAGTGAAGAGCAGTTGAACGCACTTGTGGCGTACGTGAAATCACTAAACCAGAATCCCTCGGGAGCGGCAGGCGGTCCGGCGGTTGTTCCGTCGGGCGCGAAACCGCAGGAACAAAAGGTGCAATAGCAATGGCCACCGCAGCAATCACCGCGGAACGCGAGAACTATCTCAACCAGGAATATGGCATCAAGTCCTGGCTACTTACCGTCGATCACAAGCGCATCGCGCTGCTGTATCTGCTGTCCATTACTTTCTTTTTCTTCATCGGGGGATTCTTCGCGCTACTGATCCGGCTGGAACTGTTGACTCCGGCGGGCGACCTGGTGCAAGCCGATACTTACAACAAGCTTTTCACCATGCACGGCCAGGTGATGGTGTTCTTTTTCCTGATTCCTTCCATCCCGGCCGTGTTGGGGAATTTTCTCGTGCCCCTGATGATCGGCGCCCGGGACCTGGCCTTCCCGCGCATTAACCTGCTGAGCTGGTACCTGTACATCATCGCCGGGATCATGATGTTGCACTGCATGCTCACGGGCGGCGTGGATACGGGCTGGACCTTCTACACGCCTTTCAGCACCGCCTTCAGCAACACCAAGGTGATTGAGGCAGGACTTGCCATTTTTGTCTCGGGATTCTCGTCCATTTTGACCGGTCTGAATTTTGTGGTGACCATTCATCGCATGCGCGCCCCCGGGATGACCTGGAACCGGCTGCCCCTGTTTATCTGGGCGCACTACGCTACCAGCATCATCCAGTTGCTGGGTACTCCTGTGATCGCGGTGACCCTGGTGCTGGTGGTGCTGGAACGCGCTTTGCATCTCGGGATATTCGATCCCACGCGAGGTGGAGACCCGCTTCTGTTCCAGCACCTGTTCTGGTTTTATTCGCATCCCGCGGTATACATCATGATTCTGCCCTCGATGGGGGTGGTCACCGAGATTGTGCCGTGCTTCACCCGCAAACGCATTTTTGGTTACAAATTTGTCGCGATGTCGAGCATCGGTATTGCCGTCCTCGGCTTTCTGGTCTGGGCCCACCACATGTTTGTGGCCGGGATTTCACTTTACGCGGCACTGATTTTCTCCATGCTGAGCTACCTGGTTGCGGTTCCCTCGGCCGTCAAGGTCTTCAACTGGACCGCCACCATGTACAAGGGCTCGATCACGTTTTCCACGCCCATGCTGTACGCCTTCGGTTTCATTGGGCTGTTTCTGATGGGCGGTCTTACCGGACTGTTCCTGTCCGCGCTGGGGATCGACGTACACGTGACCGACACCTATTTCGTGGTGGCTCACTTCCACTACATCATGGTGGGCGGAGCGGTGATGGGCTATCTTGGCGGGATGCATTTCTGGTGGCCGAAGATTTCCGGCCGGATGTATCCCGAAGCCTTGGGCAAGCTGGCCGCGATGATCGTGTTCATCGGCTTTAACCTAACGTTTTTCCCCCAGTTCATTCTGGGCTACCTTGGAATGCCGCGGCGGTACTGGCAGTATCCACCGGAATTCCAGGTGCTGAACGTGCTCTCTACCGCCGGGGCCACGGTGCTCGCGGTGGGGTACGTTCTTCCCATGGTGTATTTCCTGTGGTCCATGCGCTACGGCAAGATTGCGCCGGCCAATCCCTGGGGAGCTTCCGGCCTGGAGTGGACGACCACTTCGCCGCCGCCCACCATGAATTTCGAACGCACTCCGATCGTCGATTGGGAAGCTTACGATTACGAGAACATCCCCGCTCCTGAGGAGGCGCGCGTTGCCGGATAGTCCGATCGCCGTCGAACCGCACAGTCCGGAGCTGCGGCACCACTTCGCTGACATGGAGCAGCAGCGGGAGGCTTCGTCGCTGGGCATGTGGCTGTTTCTGGCGACCGAAGTCATGTTCTTTGGTGGCATGTTCTGCGCCTATCTAATCTACCGCCTCTGGTACTTCCCGGAGTTCGCCGCCGCCAGCAAATCGCTGGACATCACGCTGGGCACGGTCAACACCGCGGTGCTGATCTGCAGCAGCTTGACCGTGGTGCTGGCGGTGCGCGCCGCACAGTTGGGGAAACGGCACGACCAGGTCGTCTATCTCGCGCTTACCCTGGTGCTCGGCCTGGCCTTTTTAGGGGTCAAGGGAGTCGAGTGGACCAGCAAGTTCAAGGAGCACCACATCCCGGGCGCGTCTTTCCATTTCGAGGGGACGGTTCCCGGCCACCCCGATCAGCCAGTCGATCAGCAGCACGCGCAGATTTTTTTCTCCTTGTACTTTGCCATGACCGGCATGCATGCGCTGCACATGGTGATCGGAGTCGGAATTTTCAGCTACCTGCTGTATCAGGCATGGAAGGGGCGGTACACGCCGGACTATTACACGCCGCTGGAAAACTCGGGCCTGTACTGGCACTTTGTGGACATCATCTGGATTTATCTGTTCCCTTTGCTGTATCTGATTGATCGGAAGAAATAAAGCCCGGAAGAAATAAAGACCGGAAGAAATAATGAAGACCGGAAGAAGTGAGCGCGGAATTCGCCATGTCTGAGCACATCGTTCCTCTGAAGACCAACGTTGCCGTCTGGCTGGTCCTGCTGGTTTTGACCGGGGTCACCGCCGGAGTTGCCTTCATTGATCTGGGGCCATTCAACACCATCGTGGCCCTGGTCATCGCAACCTGCAAGGCGCTGATGGTGGTCCTGATTTTCATGCATGTGAAGTACACCAGCGAAAGGCTGGTGAAAGTCGTGGTGTTTTCCGCTCTCTTCTTTCTTCTGTTGCTGCTGGGATTGAGCCTGGCAGACTACGCCACCCGGCTGCTGGTGTAGCGATAGGATGTTCTTTGCGAGCTTTTGCGATGGAGCGACGGGCGTCCCCGCCCGTCCACGATACCGTCTGCCGGACGGGCGGGGACGCCCGTCGCTACATCGCTAAAAAACGAAGTTGACCCGAGGTGAAGTTTATGGCGTTCTGTAATTCTTGTGGCGCGACTTTGGATGCCGGGGCAAAATTTTGCAACAAGTGCGGGACCACGCAGCCGACCGCTCCACCCTCCTCGACAACTCCTGTGGCGATGACCTCGGCTGCTCCGAAGAGTAACAACGCGCTCAAGATCATCCTGATTGTGGTTGCCGTGATTGTCGGCCTGGGGGTTCTGGGAGTAGGAGTCGCCTCGTTCGTCGCCTACCGTATTGCCACCCACACTCGGGTCCACAACCGGGATGGCAATGTCCGCGTGGAGACCCCTTTTGGGACGGTGCAAACTTCGACCGATCCTGACGAAGCCGCCCGCAACCTGGGCATCGACGTGTATCCCGGCGCGCAGGTGGTCAAGGGCAGTTCGTCCAACATGAATATGGGGAACATGCACACCGCCTCCGCGGAGTTTGAAAGCAACGATCCGGTCAGCAGCGTGGCTGAATTTTATAAGTCAAAGCTTCCCGGCGCCAACGTCGTCTCCTCCAGCAGCGATCACTATTCCATCATTTCCACCGAGAAGAAAAACATGCTGACCATCAACATCGAACCCAGGGACGGAAAGACCAGGATTCAGATCGCCCGGGTTTCCGGCAAGCTGGCCGACGGCAACGATTCCGACAATTAGCTTCCCGAGCATGCCCGACAGCTACGTTGAAATCGCCAGCGCCGCCAGGAGTTCCGCGGTGGATGCGGCCGCGCTGGCCGAAGCTTTACGTGGCCGCGTGCGCGGTGAAGTACGCTTCGACTCCGGCAGCCGCGCCCTCTACGCCACCGATGGTTCCAACTATCGCCAGGTTCCCATCGGCGTGGTCCTTCCCCGTGACGGAGACGACGTCGTCGCTACCATCGCACTGGCGCGCGAGTACGGCGCACCGATCCTGTGCCGCGGCGGTGGTACCTCCCTGGCTGGCCAATGCTGCAACGTTGCCGTGATCCTGGACTTTACCCGGCACATGTCCCGGATTCTGGACATCGATCCGGTGCGGCGCGTTTCTCGGGTTCAGCCCGGCGTGGTGCTCGACAATCTCCGCAATGCAGCCGAGAAACATCATCTGACTTTCGGCCCGGACCCGGCTTCACACGACCGCTGCACCCTCGGCGGCATGATTGGAAACAACTCCTGCGGCGTCCACTCGGTGATGGCGGGAAAAACCGACGACAACATCGAAGCCCTGGAAGTGCTTACCTATGACGGCTTGCAGCTGTCAGTAGGCAAGACCAGCGACGCGGAGCTGGAACGGATCATTCGCGAGGGCGGCCGGCGGAGCCAAATTTATGCGGGCCTGAAAACCCTGAGGGACAAGTATTCCGATCTGGTTCGCCAGCGCTATCCCAACATTCCTCGCCGGGTTTCAGGCTACAACCTCAATTACCTGCTGCCGGAGAACGGCTTCGATGTCGCCCGGGCGCTGGTCGGAGCCGAAGGCACCTGCGTCACCGTGCTCGAAGCCACCTGCCGTCTGGTGGAAAGCCCGCCGGCGAGAGTGCTGCTGCTGATCACCTACCCTGACATTTTTCAGTGTGCGGATCACGTGCCCGACGTGATGGCTCACAAGCCGATTGGTCTCGAGGGCATGGACGATCTGCTGGTCGAGTACACGCGGCGCAAGGGCATCAATTCGGAGGGGTTGGCGCTGTTGCCCAAGGGAGGCGGCTGGCTGCTGGCGGAATTCGGCGGCGCCACGATCCCTGAAGCCGAGGCCCAGGCCGCCGGTCTCATGGAAGCCTTGGGCCGCAGTTCGAACCCGCCCCAGATGCGCCTGTTTACCAACCGCGAGCAGGTCAAGCGAGTCTGGGAGGTGCGCGAGTCAAGCCTGGGCGTGATTTCCTACGTCCCCGGCGAGCCTCTGAGCTGGGAAGGCTGGGAAGACTCCGCGGTGGCGCCGGAGAAACTGGGCAGGTATCTGCGCGACTTACGCAAGCTGCTGAACAGCTTTGAATACCGTGGCACGCTCTACGGACATTTTGGCCACGGTTGCGTCCACAATCGCATCAACTTCGATCTGGAATCGGCGCCCGGTGTGGCTAAATTCCGCAAGTTCATGGAAGAAGCCGCCGACCTAGTGGTCAGCTACGGCGGATCGCTCTCCGGCGAGCACGGAGACGGCCAAGCGCGGGCCGAACTGCTGCCCAGAATGTTTGGACCGGAATTGCTGCAGGCGTTCCGTGAATTCAAGAACATATGGGACCCATCCTGGAAAATGAATCCGGGCAAAGTGATCGAGCCCTACAAGATGGACGAGAATTTGCGCCTGGGCGCCGGTTACAAGCCATGGCAGCCGGAAACCCACTTCCAGTTTCCCCAGGATCACGGCAGCCTGGCGCATGCCACCCTGCGTTGCGTGGGTGTAGGAAAATGCCGCCGCGATGCGGGCGGCGTGATGTGTCCCAGTTTTCGCGTGACCCGCGACGAAGAACACTCCACCCGAGGGCGCGCCCACCTGCTCTGGGAGATGGCCCAGGGTGAGGTGATCCGGGACGGCTGGCGCGACAAGGTGGTCAAAGAGTCTCTGGATCTCTGTCTCTCCTGCAAAGGCTGCAAGAGCGATTGCCCGGTCAGCGTGGATCTCGCCACCTACAAGGCAGAGTTTCTTTCTCACTACCACGAGGGACGCCTGCGTCCGC
>Ga0075021_10000966_pt1 | contig 14740 bp, 19 predicted proteins | sample ColStrG_CSR_2012_FD_72749 | JGI IMG/M metagenome (GOLD analysis project Ga0075021, IMG submission 72749) | Freshwater sediment microbial communities in response to fracking from Pennsylvania, USA - Cold Stream Run_MetaG_CSR_2012 | ecosystem: Environmental > Aquatic > Freshwater > Creek >...
GCGAGCGCGCTCGCCACGGATCGTCTCGCCCGCGCCCGCGCCCGCCTCCGTCCGCGCCGCGCTCAGTGCCATTGCGTGGTGCGCCAGTTGTCGGTCGGTGACTCCGGCGCGAGCCACGGCGGCAGCGCCAGCTCGAGGCGCCGGCCGAGCGCGTTGATGTAGGGCTCATACGAGCCGCGGATGCGCTCGAGGCGCAGTTTGATCGTCGCAGCGTCCGCCTCGCTCTCGACGCCGACCTCGCGCAGCTGGCGCAGCAGCTCGTCGAGGTCCGCCGCGGGCAGCCGGTCGGCGGCGGGGGCGGCCGGCTCGACGCGCAGGCTGTAGCTGAGATCGACGACCGCGTGGCGGGCGATCGCGTAGGTGAAGCGGGCCGCGTCGACCGACCCCGGCGGCGCGGCGGCGATCGTGAAGGCACACGTGTCGAGCACGGTGCACATCGCCGACAGCCAGTTCTGGTTGACGTGCTGTGAGCGGAAGTAGGCGAGCACGGGGTACGCCAGGTGCGTCTCCATCAGCTCGGCCACCCACGTCTCCCAGCCGCTGAGGTAGCGGTTGAGCTCCGGCCAGCCGTCGCGCTCGGTCGTGCGGATCACCAGGCGCCCCGCGCTCGACGGCGAGCCGGCGCGTGCGTCCAGCTGCGAGACCGTCGCCTCGCGCCGCGAGAACGCCTGGTAGAGCGACGGGAGATAGCCGATCACGATCGCCAGCACCGCGAGGCCGCTGGCGGCCGTCAGGACCTGCAGGGCGCGCGCGAACGTGGTGTGCGCGCTGAGCGCGGCGGGGCCGTCCGTCGTCATCGTCGCGGCGCTGTAGTAGACGTCGTCGCCGAAGTCCACCGGAGACCCCATCGGCCCCAGGTGCGAGCCGTTCGCCCACTGCATGCAGGCGTAGCCGAACATCATCACGGCGACCCACAGCACGAGGTTCGCCAGCAGCTCGAGCGGGCCGTAGAGGCCGAGCATCGTGTCCTGCGCCTGCGGGCTCAGCAGCCGCGCGAAGCGCCGCCACGGCCGCCAGGTGTACGCGAACACCGAGCGGACGAGCTTCGGGTCGCGCTTGACGCGCCGCGGCAGCAGGAACGTGACGAAGATCTCGAGCATCATCAGCACGACCAGCGCAGCACCGATCACGCCGACGAGAATCCGCACCATCGGCGGACGATATGCCGCGCCGAGGACGGCGCCACGGGGTGCGCGCGAGCCGCGCCGCGGCTAGCGCCCGACGGCCGGCGGCGCCGGCTCGATCTCGAGCAGCTCGCTCGCGAGGTGGTCGACCTGCAGCGTCGTGTGGTCGAGGCCGAAGCGCTCGCGCAGGAGCGCCTCCATCGAGCGGCGCGCCGCGTGGCAGTCGCACTCGCTCGCGACGAGCACGTGCGCCGAGAGCGCCGGGAAGCCGCTGCCGACCGCCCACACGTGTAGGTCGTGCACCTCGACGACGCCCTCCTGCGCGACGAGCGCGCGGCCGATCGCCTGCGGATCCATCCCGGCGGGTGCGGCCTCGAGGAAGATCCGCCCCGACTCGCGCACCAGCGCGATGCCCGAGCGGATCATCAGCGCCGCGATCAGCAGCGACACGAGCGGGTCGGCGCGCTCGAAGCCGGTCGCGAGGATCACCGCCGCCGCGACCGCCGTGCCGATGAAGCCATACAGGTCCGTGAGGATGTGCTGGTAGCTGCCCTCGACGTTGAGGCTCGCGCGATTGGCGCCCGCGAGCGCGAACACGGCGACGAGGTTGACCGCGACGCCGGCCAGCGCCACGGCGAGCATCAGCCCGCCGCGGACGCTCTGCGGATGGATCAGGCGCGCGATCGCCTCATAGGAGATCCACGCGGCGAGCAGCAGCAGGGTGATGCCGTTGCCCTGTGCCGAGAGGATCTCGGCTCGCCTGAAGCCGAACGTCATCGCGCCGCGCGCCGGGCGCGCCGCGAGGCGCAGCGCGAACAGCGAGAAGCCGATCGCGGCGGCGTCCGTGAGCATGTGGCCCGCGTCCGAGAGCAGCGCGAGCGAGTTCGCGATGATGCCGACCGCGACCTCCACGGCCATGAACACGACGATCAGCGCCAGGGCGAGCGTCAGCCGCCCCGCGTCGGCGTCGCCATGGGAGTGGCTGTGCGCGTGGGAGGCGTGATCGTGACCCACGCATCCACGATACGCCGCCGCCGGGATGGGCCGCCGCGCTCGACCGCCAGACGTGCCATCCGGCGGCGCATGGCCGTGGAATCAACCATCTAGGCTCAAGCGATGACACGGGCAGCGCAGCACGAGCCGTCCAGCCTGATGCGCCGGACGACGCTCGTCTCGATCGCCGTCGCGGCGGCGCTCGTAACGCTCAAGCTCGGCGTCGGCCTGGCGACGCACAGCCTCGGCCTGATCTCGGCCGGCATCGAGTCCAGCGGCGATGTGCTCGCGGCCGTGCTGACGTTCTTCGCGGTTCGCCTCGGCGGGCGCCCGGCGGACCGCGACCACCCCTACGGCCACCGCCGCGCCGAGAACCTCGGCGCGCTCGGCGAGGCCGCGATCCTGCTCGTCGGTGCTCTGCTGGTCGGCGCCGAGGCGATCGCGCACCTCGTCGGCGGCCAGGGCCCGCCGCACATCCGCTGGTACCAGTTCGCGGTGATCGCCGTGGCGCTGGTGCTCGACCTCAGCCGCACCGTCGTCTCGCTGCGCGCGGCGCGCCGCTTCGACAGCCCGGCGCTGCGCTCGAACGGGCTGCACTTCGCGGCCGACATGGCCGGCTCGGTGGCCGTGCTCGCGGGCCTGCTCGCGGTCAACGCCGGGCTCGACCAGGGCGATGCGATCGCCGCGCTGATCGTCGCCGGTCTGATCCTCGCGACGGCCCTGCGCCTGATCGGCGAGAACGCGAACGTGCTGATGGACCGCTCGCCGGACGAGGCGCGGGCGGCGGCCGAGCGGGCGATCGCCGAGCTCGGCGCCGACATCGAGCTGAGCCGGCTGCGCCTGCGCGAGTCGGCGGGCCGCTACTTCGCCGACGTCGTCGTCAGCGTGCCCCCCGGACAGGCCGTCGTCGAGGGTCACGGGGCGGCCGACCTGATCGAGGCGGCCGTTGAGCGCGCGCTCCCGGGCAGCGATGTCGTCGTCCACGTCGAGCCGCGGCGCAGCGGCCTCGAGCTGCGCGACCGCGTGCTCGCGATCGCGCTCGCCGAGCCGCTCGTCAGGGAGGCGCACGACATCACGATCTTCGAGCGCGACAGCTCGGCGAGCGTCTCGCTGCACCTGAAGTTCCCGGCCGACCTCGACCTGCGCTCCGCGCACGAGGTATCCGAGCGCGTCGAGCGCGAGATCCGCGCGCGCCCGGGCGTCAGCGACGTGCAGACGCACCTAGAGCCACTCGAGCGGCCGCTCGGCGCGCAGCCCTCCGACAGGCGCGCCGACATCGCCGCCGCGGCCGAGGTCGAGGCGGTCGTGCATGGCCGCACCGGCGGGGCGGCGCGCGTCCTGCGGATCCTCTCGACGGACGCCGGCCGCGTGCTGTTCCTGTCGCTCGCCGTCGGCGCGGACAGCTCACTGACGGAGGCGCACGAGCTCGCCGGCGAGCTCGAGGACGAGCTGCGCAGGCGCATCGCTGACATCGCCGACGTGGTCGTGCACACCGAGCCCTGATGTCGAGGCGCGGAAACGATCGCGCCCGGCGGCTCCGCCGGGAAGGATCGGGTTAGGCTCGGGGTCATGCATATCGACCGCGACCTCGACTCCGGGAGGACCCCAACATGAAACGCTCAGACACACCCCGCAGCGCCCCGCCGCAGGACGCGCGCCGGCTCGCGGTGGCACTGTCCGCGGTCGCGCTCGCGGCGATCGTGCTCGCGGGCTGCGGCAGCTCCTCCTCGACGTCCTCGAGCGCCAGCTCTGCGGCGGCGACGCCCGCGGCGCCCGCCACGACGACGACGGCGACCCAGACGACGTCGGCGGTGGCGCCGAGCAGCGCGCTGCACGTCGCGGCGAACGCCGAAGGGCAGCTCAAATTCGATCAGAGCTCGCTGAGCGCGAAGGCCGGCAAGGTGTCGATCGCGTTCACCAACATGGCCTCGATCGAACACAACCTGACGATCGAATCATCCTCCGGCGCGACGGTCGGCGCGACGCCGAGCTTCCAGAACGGCGCAAAGGCGCTGTCGGTGGACCTCAAACCCGGCACCTACAAGTTCTACTGCTCCGTCCCCGGCCACCGGCAGGCGGGCATGGAAGGCACGCTCACGGTTCAGTGACGCTCACGCGGGTGGCGCCGTCGCGCGAGCCGGGGTGCGCGACGAGCGTCGCGGCGAGCAGCGACGCTCACGCGTCGATGCCGAGCGCGGCCGGCAGCGTGAGCAGCGCCAACGCGAGGCACACCGGCGAGTACACGCGCCGGTCGAGCTCGCGGAAGCGGCGCGACGTCGAGCCGGGGGAGAGCACGTCGGTGTGACCCGCGATGCCGAGCGCGCCGCGCAGACCGAACGCGCCGAGCAGTGCGCGCGCGCCGGGACGTCTGAGCGAGCCGCCGCCCTCGAGCAGCACCGCGCCGGCGCCGAGCGCCGCGGCGACGGCGGCGCAGGCGGCCGGGGAGGGGACGTCGGTCTGCCCGACGACGGCGTCTGCGAGCTCGCGCCGGCCGCCGAGCGGCCACGCCGATCCGCGCGCCCACGCGAGGTGCAGCGCGGACAGCGACGCCAGCAGCGCGGACGCGGCGTGCGTGCAGGCCGAGGCGCAGGACACGCGCCCACGGTAGCGCCCGGCGTCAGTCGAGGTGGCTGACTATCTCCGCGAGCGGCGCGCGCTCGGGCACGCGCTGCGCCTGCACGGGCGCGCCGAGGTAGAGGACGCCGACGGGCGTCTCCTCGTCAGGCAACGCGAGGATCCGCCGGCCCGCCGGCGTGTCGAGCAGCGCTACCGTGCGCCAGTAGCCGGCGAGACCACGCGCGTGCGCGCCGAGCAGCACCAGATAGGCGGCGACGGCCGTCGCGAGCAGGTCCTCGCGATCCTGATCGGCGTCGGCGCTGCGTCGCGCGCTGACCGCGATCAGCGTCGGCGCGCGCCTCAGCTTGACACCCGATCCCGGCTTGCCGGCATCGGCGAGCTCGATCAGGCGCTCGCGTGTGCGCGGCCCGATCACGCGGAAGCGCCACGGGTTCGTGAGATGGTGGTTGGGCGCCCAGCGTGCGAGCTCGATCAGCTCCTCGACGACCGCGCTCGGGACCTCGACAGGGCCGAACGCCTTGTGCGTGCGCCGCGTGCGGATAGCCTTCTCGACCTCCATCGCCCACCACGGTAGAGGGTGGCTCGCGCGAGGCGGCGCGAGGCAGGACGGCGTGGAACCTCCAGATGAAGCGCTTCACGAGCTGGGACGACATCGAGATCGCCTACCACGAGTGGGGCGATCGCGGCCGGGATCTTCCGGACGTGGTGCTGCATCACGGCTTCGCGGTCGACGCCCGCGTGAACTGGGAGCTCACGGGTGTCGTCGAGGCGCTCGTGAGCGCGGGCCGCCGGGTCGTGGCGCCGGACGCTCGCGGCCACGGCAGCTCGCAGAAGCCCCACGACCCCCACCGCTACGGCGAGCAGCGCATGGCGCGCGACCTCGCGTGCCTCGTCGATCGGATCGGCGCGGAGCGGATCGACCTCGTCGGCTACTCGATGGGCGCGATCGTCGCGCTGCTGTTCGCCTGCGCCGATCCGCGCGTGCGCCGCCTGTGCGTCGGCGGGGTCGGCTCGGGCGTGATCGAGTGCGGTGGCGTCGATCGCCGCGCGGTGCCCAACGACGCGATCATCGCCGCACTGCAGGCCGATGACCCCGACACGATCGAGCCCCCCGGAGCGCGCCCGTTCCGTGCGCTCGCCGATGCGCTCGGCGCCGACCGCCGCGCGCTCGTCGCGCAGGCCCGCTCGGTCTACCGCGGCGACTTCGCGCTCGAGCGGATCGCGGCGCCGACGCTGGTGCTCGCCGGCCGCGAGGACCCGCTCGCGGTCCGCCCGCAGGTGCTCGCGAGCGCGATCCCCGAGGCGCGGCTGACGCTGCTGCCGGGTGACCACGCCTCGACGGTCGCAGCGCCCGAGTTCGGTGCCGCGATCGTGGAGTTCCTGGCCGCCCACGACGAGGCCGCGGGCGGCGCGCGATGAGCGCCGCCGAAATCCTCGCGATCGCGGGTGCGGGCCTCGCGGCGGGGACGATCAACACGCTCGTCGGCAGCGGCACGCTGATCACGTTCCCCGTGCTGCTCGCGTTCGGCTACGCGCCCGTGACGGCGAACGTCTCGAACACGATCGGGCTCGTGCCCGGGTCCGTCTCGGGGGCCATCGGCTATCGCCGCGAGCTGGCGGGGCAGCGCGCGCGGGCGGTGCGGCTGGGGAGCATGTCGGTCGCGGGCGGCCTCACGGGCGCCGTGCTGCTGCTCGTGCTGCCCCCGTCGGCCTTCAAGGCGATCGTGCCGGTGTTCATCGCGGCCGCGCTGGTGCTCACCGTCGCGCAGCCGCGGATCGCGGCCTGGCTGGCGCATCGCGAAATCGACCTCGAGCGCCACGCCACTCCGCTGACGCCGATCGCCGTCTACCTGACGGGCGTCTACGGCGGCTACTTCGGCGCCGCGCAGGGGATCATGCTGCTCGCGATCCTCGGCGTCGCGCTCGCGCAGGATCTGCAGCGAACGAACGCCCTCAAGAACGTGCTCTCCGGCCTCGCCAACGGCGTCGCGGGGCTGTATTTCATCTTCGCCGCGCAGGTCGACTGGGGCCCCGCCGCGGTGATCGCCGTCTCCTCGATCGTCGGAGCGCAGCTCGGCGCGCGCTACGGCCGGCGCCTGGCGCCGCGGGCGCTGCGCGCGTTCATCGTCGTCGTGGGCCTGTCGGCGATCGCCCAGCTGCTGGCGCCCTGACGCCGGCGGGGCCCGCCTGCGGACACGCGAGTGCTGCGCCCAGCCGGCTGCGCGCCGGACGCGGACGTCCGCTCAGTGCAGGCGCGCGATGAACGTGTAGATCACCATCGCGCTGACGATCACGACGAACACGCGCAGCGCCCACAGCCCCGCACGCACGCGCCGGCTCAGCGTCGCGGGCGCGACCGGGCGGAACGTCTCGGCGACGAGCTGGTCGCGCTCGAGGTGCGCGATCAGCTGCTCGCCGCCGTCATCCGCCTCACCGGTCAGAGCGGGCTCGCTCGGCGCGCCGATCACGAGCCCACCAGGTTCACGGTCTGCAGGAACGAGTCGATGCCGTAGGCAGCGCCGCAGACGCCGACGAAGATCGCGACGGCGATGCCGAAGACGTTCGTCGAGCGCCGGTTGACCCAGCGGCCCATCAGCTCGCGGTCGTTGGCGAGCATCAGCACGAACACGAGGCTCACGGGCAGCAGCACGGTCGCCAGCACGTTGGCGTTGAGCGCGATCGACAGCAGCGGCGCGCCGGGGATCAGGATCACGACGGCCGCGATCAACGCGACGCCGACGTTGGCCGCGTAGAAGACGGCGGCGTTGCGCGGCGAGGTGTTGAAGCTGTGCGAGACGCCCACGCATTCGCCGGCCGCATAGGCGGTGCTCGCGGAGATCGTGAGGATCGCGACGCCGCCAGCCTCGATCAGCCCGAGCGCGAAGACGGTGCCGACGGCGCCGCCGGAGACGTGCGAGAGGGCCGCCGGGAAGCCCGCACCCGAGAAGCCGGTGATGCCGGCGCCGTGGTGCAGCAGCGCGGCGCCGGCGACGAGCGCCCCGATCCCGAACACCGCCGCGAGCACGGCGCCGAGGCCGGTGTCGTAGCGGCCGTGGGGCACGTCGGCGGGAGTCATTCCCTTGTCCGCCGATGCGCTCTGCTGAAAGAAGATCATCCACGGCGTGACCGTCGCGCCGATCGTCGAGGCGAGCAGCAGCAGCAGCGTGTTGACGCTGCCGCCCTGCAGCGGCGAGACGGTGAGCGAGTGTGTGAGCGGGCCGACATGCGGTTTGGCGAGGATTGCGGCGAGCAGGAAAAGGCCGTTGAAGAGGGCGAGGCCGAGGACGGTCCGCTCCCAGCGCCAGTAGCGCCCGCCGCTCAGCGTGAACAGCACGAGCGCGAGGCCGAGCGCCACCGCCACGCCCGCGCCGAGATGGAAGTAGGCGAGGCCGACGCGGATCGCGACGAACTCGGCGATCAGCGTGATCAGGTTCGTCAGGCACAGGTCGCCGGCTCCGAACCAGCCCCAGACGCGCCCGTAGCGTTGCAGCACGAGCTCGCCGTAGCCGCGGTGGGTGACGGCGCCGACGCGCATCGCCATCTCCTGCACGGCATATGCCATCGCAAACAGCAGCGGGATCAGCGCGACGAACAGGCCGAGTCCGTACTGCGCGCCGTCGGCGGCGTAGGCGATCATGCTCGGCCCGTCGTTCTCGCCGAGCATCGCGAGCATGCCGGGCCCGACGAGCAGCCACATCAGGCGCCAGCGGCGGTCGTGGTGACGGGCGTGATGAACGCGCGAGCGGTCCCGCGAGCGCGCGTGATCCTCGTCGGTCAGCAGCGGCTGGCCGAGGAGGGGAGAGGCGGTCGCCTCGGACGCGTTCAACCCGGCGGCCCCTGCGCATGCGCGGCACGGCGGGCCGGCGCGAGTTCGACGCGCATCGCGCTTGCGAGCGCACCGCCGATCGCGTGCTCGTGCTCGCCGAACACGACGAACAGCGGGCCGCCGAACGGCTGGCGGTCGCGCACCGTGAAGCGCTCGCCCGGCGCGATGTCGCGTTCGGCGAGGTAGCGGAGCATCGCGGGGTCCGAGTCCGAGACGCGCACGAAGCGGCCCTCATCACCGGGCTGCATGCTCTCCAGGCGGTCCGTGTGCGGCTCGAGCAGCTCGAGGTCGGCCGTCGGGATCGGGTCTCCGTGCGGGTCGACCGTCGGGTGGCCGAGCTTGGCGGCGATCAGCGCCTCGAGGTCCTCCGAGATGACGTGCTCGAGCACCTCGGCCTCGGCGTGGACGCGATCCCAGGGCATGCCGAGCGCGTCGGCGAGGTAGCGCTCGAGCAGCCGGTGGTGGCGGATCACCTCGAGCGCGATCCGCCGGCCGTCCTCGGTCAGCCGCACACCGCGGTAGGGCACGTGCGTGATCAGCCCGAGCTCATCGAGGCGCTTGAGCATCGCCGACACCGAGCCGGGCGTGATCCCCAGGCGCTCCGCCACGGCGTTCGTGGGAACGGGCTCCTCGCTGCGCGCTTCGAGCGTGTAGATCGCCTTCGCGTAGTCCTCGACGGCCGACGTTCGGTTGGCATCCTTGGCGCTCATGAAATGAGAGTATGGCACGCCAAAAGATTCTTCAAGGCAACCATGGCTCTGTGACCTCATCGGCAATCGCCGCCGAGCGCATGAGACGGGCGCCGGCGGCGCGAGAGCGCGGAAGGGTCTGAAGGTGCGTGAGCGCGGGCGGGGCGCGCGAGCGCGGGGCGGCGCCTGCGAGCGCGGCTAAGGGCGCAGGCCGACGGCTTCGAGCGCGTCGTCGCGCGAGGTGTAGCCGACGGCTCTGATCGCCTGTTCGCCGCGGAACCACGTCACGCTGGCCCAGCGGAAGTCGAGCGGCTCGCCCGAGCGTGCGCCGAAGCCGCTGACGCACAGCATCGCCACGACGTAGTCGTCGCCGTCGGCGACGATCTCCTCGACCTCGTAGCGGGCGCCGTCGGCGAACACGTCGAACATGTCGCCCATCCATTCACGCCAGCCGTCGGCGCCGTGGTAGGTGTTGTCGGTGACCGCCGTGACACGGTTCTCCAGGCGGAATCCGGGCGCCAGCAGATCAACGGGCACCTCGCGCGCGCGAATCGCTTCGGCGCCGCGCCTGTGCAGATCGAGAATGCGCTCAGACATCGACCAGCGCAGTATCAGGCACGCGCGCCCCGGGCACCAGCAAAGCGGGAGGTGCGCACGAGCGCTTGCAGCCGGGGTACGCCAGGCGCACGTGCCCGCTGCACGACGACCTCAGCCGGCGTGGTGCGGTCCGCGCAGAGGCCGGTTGACGCGGCGGGTGATGCGGCGCAGGAGCGCCGCCCTGCGTGCGTCGGCCTCGGCCTTCGTCAGCGTGCCCGCGCTGACGGCGCTGTCGAGCCGCGCTTCGCGGGCGGCGACGAGCGCGGCGATCAGGCCCGCGGCGGAGCGGCCGGGCAACGAGTCGGCGATCTTCGCGAGCGTCGTTCCGGGCACCCTCAGCCGACGAAGCTGCGCCCGCGTGACGCCCAGGTAGGCGCGCAGCGCACCGCCGTCGCCGGCGACGTGAACGCGTCTGACCTCGGCCGTGACACGACCGTCGAGCCTCGCGAGCGCCGCGTTGAGGCGCGCGCGGCGCGTGGCGACGATCGCGGCGATCAGGCCCGCTTCGTTCCGGCCGCTGGCGATCGCGAGCTGCGCGAGCGTGCGCCCGCCCGCGCTCGTGAGCTCGCTCATCAGCTGCGCCTGCGTGACGCCGAGGTAGCCGGCCGCCGCCGCGAGGTCGGGAGCTGCGCCGCCGTGGGCGTGGCGGTGCGCGGCCACTCCTGCATGCGTCCCCGTGGAGTTCGCGGCCATCGCCGCCACGGTCCCGGCGGCGAGTAGCGCCGCGAGCGCCACGACGAGGGCGAGTCTGCGCTGAAGCAGGCGACTCATGCAGTCAATGCTTGCAGACTTGCGTAAAGATCACTTCAGTTCCCGGGCACCCGCTCACGCGCAGGGAAGGGGCCGATGCGCCGATGCGCTGCGAGCGTCGCCAACGCCCGCAGCGTGACCGCGCCGCGCCACTCGACCGCCTGCGCGGGTGACCACGCGAGCCAGTCGAACGTCCAGCCGCCGTCGGCCTGCTGGGCGCCTTCGAGCAGGTCGAGCTGCTCGCCGATCTGCCCGTCGGCGAACAGCGCACGGCTTCGCGCGCCGGGACGCGGGGAGAGCGCGAGCGCCGTCAGTCGCTCGTCCTCGGTCCCGCCGGCGACCGCAATCGAGCCATCCGGCGCCAGTCGGGGGCGGATCGTCTCGAGGGCCGCCGCGGCGCGGCCCTCGGCGGGGGTGTGATCGAGGAAGTCGAGCGCGAACCTGACCGCATAGCCGCTCAGATCCCGCGGCCGCGACAGGCGCTCCCAGCACCATTCCTCGGCGCGCGCCCGCCAGTCGCCGACCGCGCCCGCCACGAGCATCGGCCCGCCCGCCGGCGACGCCTCGTAAAGGCGCGCCAGCAGCGCGAAGGTGATCTGCGACCCGCCCGCGGAGGGCACCATCCAGGGAGCGTGCGGGTGCGCGGCGGTGCTCGCGAGCACGAACGGCACGCCGCCGTCCGCATCGGCCACCTCGGCGATCCAGGCGGCCGCACCGGTGAGCATCGCGTCGTCGAGGCGTCGGAGCTCGGCGAGCACCTCGAGCGCCTGCAGCGTGCTCGTCGTCTCACTCTCCGGGCCACGCACGTCGGGCTCGAGCGCGTGGCCGAAACCGCCGTCGGCGTTGCGATACGCCGACAGCGCGAGCAGCGCGGCGTCGGCGGGCTCGCCGTGCAGCAGCGACGCGACACGGTGGCGGTCGAGTAGGCGCGCGCTTTCGTGCACGAACCGCTCGGCCGCGAGCACGTCAACGGGCATCACCGCCGCTCCCCGCCTGCCGCGCGCAGGCCGTCGAGCGCGGCAATCGCGGTCGCATCTGTGGGCGCCGAGGTGTTGGGCATCGGGGATAGCACTGGTTTGACCGCGGCCGTCTTGCCTAAGAATGTTGTCATCGGACAGCGGACGCGCATCAGCTAGCTTGGCGCGCCGTGGGAGTCGATGCGTTCAGACGGGCGCTGCCACCGTCCGTGAAGCGATACACGAGACGGGCGCTGCACGGCGTGCTCGTCGCGGCCGCAAGGACACGACCGGTCGCAGTCCCGCCGGCCGCGCTCGACTGCATCGTCGCCCGCAACTCCTATGGCGTGTACTGCGTGCCGCGCGCGTGCAGCCAGCGGCCCGCCGCGCAGGCGCTGTTGGAGTCGCGGATCTGGGAGGCCGACACGCTCGAGCTGATGCGCGCGATCCCCGGCGACGTCGTGCACGCCGGCACGTTCTTCGGAGATTTCCTGCCCGCGCTGGCGTCCTCACGCGACGACACGGTGTGGGCGTTCGAGCCGAACCGCGAAAGCCACCGCTGCGCCCAGATAACGGCCGAGCTCAACGATCTCGCCAACGTCCACCTCGTCAACGCCGCGCTGAGCGACGCGTCCGGGGCGTGCAACCTGGCGGTCACCAACGCCGCCGGGGTTCCGTCAGGCGGCGGCAGCCGCCTCAAACCCGATCCGCTCGACGGCGAGGTCGTGGAACTCGTGCCGCTCGTCACAGTCGACGAGGTCGTTCCGGCGGACCGCAACGTGGGCGTGATCGAGCTCGACGTCGAGGGCCACGAGCAGCAGGCTCTGCTCGGAGCGCTGGGCGTGATCGCGCGCTGCCGGCCGGTCGTGATCGTCGAGCAGGCGCCCGCCGCGGGCTGGCTGCGCGAGCACCTGCCCGAGTATCGCGTCTCGGACAAGGTCAACGGCAACAGCGTCCTGACGCACGTCTGAGCGGCGGCGCCGGCCTCCTCGCCCGCACGACCCGTCTAGGCGCGCCTGCCTGCGTCCGTCGACGGCAGTGTCGATGATGCGCTCGATAATGGATGTTATGTAACCCAGAGCGAAAGCGGCGGCGACCGACCCCGTGCGCGCGCGCCGTCTCCCCATGCCGGCGGCGAGCGTGATCTAGGATCACCGAGAACCCGACACGCGACCGAGAGGCGAGGATGGCGAAAACGATCTACACAGCCAAGGCGCACGTGACCGGCGGGCGCATCGAGGGTCACGGGCGCACCAGCGACGGCGAGCTCGAGGTCGACCTGCGGATACCGTCGGAGATGGGCGGACCGGGCGGCGGCACGAACCCCGAGCAGCTGTTCGCGGTCGGCTACGCCGCGTGCTTCGAGGGCGCGCTCGGCGTGATCGCGCGCCGCGCGAAGGCGGATGCCGGCGACGTGCAGATCGACTCCACCGTGGGCCTCGCGCCCGACGGCAAGGGCGGCTTCCAGCTGTCGGTCGAACTCGACGTGACGCTCCCCAGCGTCAGCGATTCAGCAACGGCAATCGAGCTCGTCCGCGGTGCGCACAAGGTGTGCCCGTACTCGAACGCGACGCGCGGCAACATCGACGTCACGCTGACCGCAAACGGCGAGCCCGTCTCCTAGCGCCGCTAGCGGCCGAAGTTGCGGACGAGCTCGCGCAGTCGCGAGCCGAGCGGCGCGATCAGCGAGCGCACCTGCTCCAGACCGGCGCGCAGCTCGGCGTCGCCGACCTCGACCGGCAGCATCGAGTCCTGCAGCGTCGAGAGCTTGCGGTCCGCGTCGCCGACCGACAGGCCGGCCGCCTCGATCAGCCCCTTGACGCCATGTCCCGGCGCGGCGCGTACAGCCGGCTGGAAACTCCTACCCGGCAGCTCGTAGCGCGCCGCGAACTCCGACTGCACGCGGCGTGCGCGCCCGTAGGCCATCTGCAGCGGCTTGAACACGTCTTCCTCGAGACGCTCCGCGGCGCCTTCGTCGAGCAGCTCGTAGGCCTCGGTCAGCGATGCCAGCGCGGCGCCGAGGCTCTCCCCTGCCTCGACGATCTCCTCGAGCAGCTGCAGACGGGCGTCGGCGGTCGCATACGGCACGCCGCCAGCTTAGAGCCCGTGCCGACGCCGCACGCCGGTCCGCTCACGTGGCTCGCGCGGGACGCTCGGCCAGCTCCACGGCGCGCGTGAGGATCGTGTCGAGCATCGGCTCGGTCAGACGCCCGGTGAACGTGTTCTGCTGGCTCGGGTGGTAGCAGCCGATCAGCGCGTAGGGCTCGCCGGCGAGCTCGGCGCCGTGAGCGAACCTCGGCCGCGGCTTGGCGAGGGGCGTCTGCGCGCGCGCCGCGAGCAGCCGCAGCGCCGCGTCCCACGCGAACGCCCCGAGACAGACGACGACACGCAGCGAGTCCAACAGCGCGAGCTCGGCGAGACTCCACGGCAGGCAGCGGTCGCGCTCGGCGGGCGTCGGGCGGTTCGCCGGCGGCGCGCAGCGCACGGCGGCACCGACCCACGCGCCGCTCAGCCGCAGGCCGTCATCGCGCGCCGTCGAGCTCGGCTGGTTGGCGAGGCCGCAGCGCCACAGCGCCCCGTAGAGGAAGTCGCCGGAGCGATCGCCGGTGAACATCCGGCCGGTGCGGTTCGCCCCGTGCGCGGCCGGTGCGAGCCCCAGCAGCAGCATCCGCGCATGCGGATCTCCAAAGCCGGGGACCGGCCGGCCCCAGTACTCCTGATCGGCGAACGCGGCGCGGCGCTCGCGCGCGACCTGCTCGCGCCATGCGACGAGGCGCGGGCAGCGTCGACAGGCGCTGACCTCCAGCGCCAGGCTCGCGAGCTCGCTCTGCCTTCGCGTGTGCACGCGTCAGTAGTACCATCGGGACGGGATGCCGCTGTGGCTGTGGATCGTGATTCTCGCCGGGCTGATCAAGCTGCCGATCGCCGCGCTGCTGCTGTGGATTCCGTTCCGCTACGACGAGTCGATGCGGGAGCCCGACTCGTCGGACTCATCTGAAGAGGACGGCGGCTCGCGCGCGCTTCCGGGGGGTCCGCTCGATCGACACCCGCGCGGACCGCTGCCGCGCAAACCCCGCCGCGGCCCGCACGGATCGCCCGCGCCGGACTCACCGCCGCGCGTGCGCACCACCACGCCTTCGCGGCATCGCACCCCGGTCACCGGCTGAGGGGACGCAGCGCCGCGACGGCGGCGCCTGGGGCCGCAACGCTCGGCGGCCCGCTCGGCGG